>Ga0325414_1006131_pt1 | contig 12734 bp, 8 predicted proteins | sample PopdelMetagenome_8_FD_206183 | JGI IMG/M metagenome (GOLD analysis project Ga0325414, IMG submission 206183) | Populus deltoides microbial communities from Bellville, Georgia, United States - Leaf-PdKOR-R3 | ecosystem: Host-associated > Plants > Phyllosphere > Phylloplane/Leaf | place: USA... | reverse complement strand
TCTCTGAATTTTCTCCATTGATTTTAGGCTTTTAGCTAAACTAGCCTCCAATCAAACCTTCAAAAGACAAGATTAGAAAAAAACATAAAAAGGATATAAAAAAAGAAAAAAAAAGAAAAAAAACCTCATGGTAACAGTGAATCTACGATTCCTACGAGTCTCATTCCAGCGCGTGGGGTTAGAGTCTTTGTAATTATCCTCGTCAACCCACAAGTCAATTGGAGGAAGATACAGCACAGGCACTTGGAAGAGAGTTACCTGCCAAACTCTAAAGAGAACTCAAGCTCACTGCCAGTTTGCTCCACTTTCCATTTCATTGGCTTAAAGGACAAAAGGTCAAGGTTAAACTTTGACTCCATTAGTTTAAACTAATAGGATTCCGTAACGTGTCACTCTCATGGGTACTTAGGTGAGAAGTTTGTTGGGGCCCACAGGTCGTGCTTATGTAACCTTCCGTACAACAGCAAAAGTTGATGTTAAAGTCTAGAGATAAATTCGAATTGATCCTCCAACTATAATGTTATTTTCAATTACAACCCTTAATACCAATTTAAGCAATATTACCCTAAAAGTACCCCACATTTATCCATGCTCTCCGCCATTAGTTTCAGCTCAAAACTCCATTGAAGAATCTTGTTTTTTTTTATCATGTGCATTGTTTTTTTTTTTTTTTACTTTGGAGATAAAAAATAACCCACAATCTAGGCTAATTAAATAAGATTGATGGAATGGTTTCAAAGATGTTGTGATAGAAACTAATATGTATATGGTGAATAAGATGGAATTAGGGTTTACTCTTTACTTATAAAGTGAAATCATCATAATTCACGAGTCAAAAACATGTTTTTTAATAAATCTTTCGAACTAAAACTGGTGATGAGTCAACATTGATAGATGCAAGATAGTTTTAGAGTAATATTGTTTGAATTAGTAGTGGAGGGATGTCACTGAAAGTGGCGTCATAAATAGGGGGCTTATTTGAAGTTATCCCTTGACTTGTTTTTATTAAAAACAGTCTCTCCTGTATTTCTTGTAGTAAGCAGCCTTGCACTTTCCTTGGCCTGAACTTCCTGTTTGTATGTAAAATTCCTTTATATATAGCTCTTGAAGGACTCTACTTCCTTTCATAGTGAAGGGTTAGCTGTTGATTTATCATCGTCGTCATCTATACAATCTCTTGGTAAGACTCATCATCTTCTGCATGTATAACAAAAGTCTGTTCATTTCTTTAGCTCTCTCAGGTCGATCAGTTCCTGTTCCACAGACAAACACAAACATTTCTATCTGGTTTTCAAGGTTGTGCTATGCTTGTGTTGTTTTGCTTTCGAACGTGACAAAAGGTTGCATTATTAATCATTTCTTGGATTTTCTCCTGGGCTCTGGCTAGTTGTGTACTTGTAATATCATGTATTCTTCTCTTGACTAGCACTCTCATTTTGTTCAGGAAATCCAGTGTTTACGCTGCCTCTACCTAAGGAGCACGCCCGCTTACCATCTCTCGCCTAATCCTGTGGGTATGTTATATACGAGTGTGTTTTTTGCTTTCTTTCTTTCTAACTATAGTTGTCTGCCTAATGGGTTGTGACAAGCATGCATTGGAGAATTTTCATAGCATTTTGTTTGATGACTTCATTCGCAAGTGAGTGACAGAAGCAATATAGCTGCTTCTTGGAATTTTTAGGATTGCTGTTATTTTCGAATTACAAGGCTCATGTAGTTATGTGTTGGTTTTTATGTCTTCGTCACAAATCACATGAAAAATCAGGGATTTTGTCTACTTTTCCGATTCTTTATCATCTTCTTAAATTTGTACTGGTGTTAATATTTATTCACTTTGATATATTTCTTCTCCATAATTTGGGCTGCCTAGAGAACCCACCATCTCTATTTTCCTACTAAATTACAAACGTCTGAAAATCAGTGTATCAAACTTTCGAAAACTAATCAACTGTATTCTTAATTAATCCCTATGAGAATCATCTACTTTCCATGGAAAAATTGAAGATTTCATTATATATCCTGACCGTTTATTGCCTTCAATGGTTTCCCTTTATATTATTTTCCTGAAATATTCTGGAAAGCAAATTTAAACTTAAATATGTCTCGGAAAGTGAATAAATTTCCTGTAAATGTAACATGCAGCTTTTATTGCAGTCATTTTCTTTTTCTGTTGCCTACTCACTATAAAACGTCAAGACTCGATTTTGCAGGTCATATTACTGACTAGTCCCGGGGAAACAATTTTTCGTTGCCATTACATGCATTATACTCAAAGTTTCTAGGTTCTTTTCCTAGGTTGCATTAATAAGACTCTGCTTCCATGCCAAAAATTTGCTCTGTTTATTGAATCTCCATTGTCCATACCGTGAGTTAGATGGATCTTCTCTTGTTTGATGACCAGTCTAATAAACTCAAATTTGAAGCACTTTCTAGTCTGAATACTCATTTAAGGAGGCCCATTCATCATTGCCTCGCATCCAATGAGAGTCTTGATGGTTGCATGCATGAAATTCTTTAATTAATTGAGACATATTGCATACTCTGTATTTATTCTGTTGCCTCTCATGTCATTTCCTTAAGTATTCACTCCTTTAGCTTGTGAGAAAGTGATTTTTTATCAACCTCGAGGCATGTTTGGAAATTTTCCTTGAATGAAATCCTCTGAAACTGAGTGTGTTCCAATCAAAATTTTAAATCTACTTCTTTTAAATCTGAGCGTGTTCCAATCAAAATGTGCTGTACGATCATGCGTTACTAATTCTATACTCCATGAAACTGCAGTTAAAGTTGACTGGAAATAGGAAAGACGATTAGTTTGTATCGTTTTCGTACTGTTGAGCCTTCTGAAGATATAAAGGAATTTCTGGAGGAGTACTCTGGCGACGGAACAGTTGATGTTGATCAAACAATAAGTGAGGGGTCAAGAACCAAGGCTAAAGTTCAATTCACAACCAGTGAAGCAGCTCAAAAGGTCAAGCTCAGGTCTTATCTGAAAGTACGGGATATGGATTATGATATTGTTCCAACGCGAATGGCCGCTGAGTATACCATAGATAACATAACACTGCACTTTGGATGTCAAGTTTCGAAAGAAAAATTTTATGCTCTCTGGAATAAGGAAAATGTTTCGGTAAAATTTGGTTTTGGAAACAGGAAAATCTACCTCTTCCTGACGTACCTTTCTACAAAATACAAGCTCGAGCTATCTTACGAAAATATTTGGCAGATTGAGCTGCATCGACCTCGGGGACAAGCTAAGAAATTTCTCATTGTCCAGGTTTGATAGTTTAAATTTCTCTCTAGATTCTTTATTGGAAGTAATCAAATGTTGTATACTTTGAATGGTAGACTGGCAATCACCATGGGAGCCATGATCCACAATACTGCATATTTTTTCTTAGGAAGAATTTTGCAACCATCTCACGCATGAGTATCTATGCTAGGCATAAGTTACATCGAGCTGATGTTTTTCTGAAATATTTGAGTTTTGTTGAATCAATACTGGTTTTTGGCCGAACAAATCTAACTAATCATAACCAGAAATTCTTCTCCATGACAAACGAAAAAAGAAGTGAGCTAATACTAGCTTAGCCAAAAAATGAAGAAAAAACTCTATTATTGAAATTAGAGACTAGATGGAAGCTGATTGAAGTCTCTTTTAACATAAATCTAGTGTTGGTCTCTGGCTATGAAACGACTCCTCCATGGAAGTGTTTGTTCTTCTGTAGCTCAAATTTTGTAAGAGATTCATGTCCTGATTTTGATATTGTGAATCTCGTGACAATTTTGCGAAGTTGTAAATTCCATTTTATGCTGGATAACTAATGAAAGTTCATAGTTCGCAAAATTCTGTTGAATAAATTATGCTATATGCCGATAGTTTCCTGCGTCGTATGAGATATGAAAGTAAACTGTAGAAAGTCCATGCCTTCATTTCTTGAAATAAAGTGCTTATTTTGTTTAATCTGTGTCATAGTTGAGTAACACCTTCTTCTTTCAATTGGTAGATGCTCGGGGCCGCCAAGATTCTTAAGAAAGATACTGATGATCAGTGGGTCCGAGATGTTGATTTTTCTCCATCTTACTGCATTGGCCAATCTTCTGCTTTGTGCTTGGAGCTTCCACGCAGCGGCCAACTTCCTAATTTTCAGGAAAATTTTCCCTGTTATAAAGAAGATGAAGGTCGCTTCTTTCTGGAAATGGGATCAACTTTCTGTCGCGTGTCAGATCTTGTTCCCATTTTGAGGGAAGCTCAAGGAATTGAACTGCCATATGACATCGTGTTTAAAGTCAATTCCTTGGTCCAGCATGGCTATCTTCCTGGACCAGCACTTGATGCAAGTTTCTACCGTTTGATCAATCCATCTAGAGTAAACATTGCGCACATACAACATGCCCTGGAGAAACTGCATCATTCGATGGAGTGCTGTTATGATCCTGTAAGGTGGCTGCGGGAGGAATATCGGAAATGCATCTCCACTGGCAGACTTCCTACACCACCTGCAGTTGCCGTAGATGATGGATTGGTGCATGTACGTCGGGTTCAGATAACCCCTACTAAAGTTTACTTCCGCGGTCCAGAGGTGAATCTCTCCAATCGCGTTTTACGCAAATATCCTGATGATATTGATAACTTTCTCCGGGTTTCTTTTGTTGATGAGGATCTAGATAAACTTTTTTCAACAAATATATCTCCACGGACATTTTCTGCAATCGAGGGGAGGCAAACCAAGATTTATCAAAGGATATTGTCGACTCAAAGAAATGGCATAGTTATTGGGTCTAAGAAGTTTGAGTTTCTAGGTTTCTCATCAAGTCAACTACGAGAAAGTTCTCTTTGGATGTTTGCTTCTAGAACTGGGCTTAGAGCAGCGGATATTAGAAGATGGATGGGTGATTTTAGTGAGATAAAGAATGTGGCCAAATATGCTGCAAGGCTTGGTCAGTCTTTTGGCTCATCGAGGGAAAGTTTCAATATTGATGAGAAGGAAATAGAAAAGATTCCGGATATAGAGGTTAGAAGTGGTGGAGTCGACTATGTATTCTCTGATGGTATTGGAAAGATTTCAGCAGCATTGGCACATAGCATAGCACAGAAATTTGGCTTTCTAAGTTTTACTCCATCCGCCTTTCAGATTAGATACGGCGGGTACAAAGGTGTTGTGGCTGTTGATCCCACTTCCTTAAAGAAATTGTCATTGAGGAGAAGTATGTCAAAGTACAAATCAACTAACACTAGCTTAGATATTTTGGGATGGAGCAAGTATCAGGCTTGTTATCTCAATCGTGAAGTGATTACTCTTCTATCCACCCTTGGAGTTAGGGACCACATTTTTCAAAGGAAGCAAAAAGAGGCGATAGCTCAACTAAATGCTATTTTAACTGATCCATCAAGTGCGCAGGAGGCACTCGAGTTGATGGCTCCAGGAGAGAGCACAAACGTTCTGAAGGAAATGCTTGCATGCGGTTATAAACCGGGTGCAGAGCCATTTCTTGCAATGATGCTGCAAACATTCTGTGCATCAAAGTTGCTTGATTTGCGGACAAGAGCGCGGATATTTATTCCAAAAGGAAGAGCGATGATGGGATGCTTGGATGAAACCAGGACGTTGGGATATGGTCAAGCATTTGTTCAGTATTCTAGTGCTAGACATGGGCAGTTCCGTGATCATTCCAGAGGTGGCAAATCAGTGAGAAATACTCAGATTTTGAAGGGAAAGTTAATTGTCGCAAAAAACCCGTGTCTACACCCAGGAGACGTGCGGGTCTTAGAGGCTGTGAATGTGCCAGCTTTGCATCACATGGTGGATTGCATCGTTTTTCCCCAAAAAGGAAAGAGGTAAATTTCTTATTTTCTGTAGTTTTTGGTTTGAAAAAGACATTTTGAAGAATCGATATTGCAGAAATCCTCTTTTTCACGATGAGGTTGCCATTGTCTATCTGTAGTTTTGTGTTAGTCAGACTTAACTACATGCTACAAGATTTATTTATTCCTTGTTGGGAAGGTTCTAGATTTTCTTAATGAAAAAATCATTTTACTGTACTGCTGTATCTTCTGTACGAGGCATTGCTTTTCCACATGGGCATTAAATTTCTTTATGCAAGCATTGCTTTCTGATACTGGTTAAATTTTGATCAGACCACATGCAAATGAATGCTCGGGAAGTGATCTAGATGGAGATGTTTACTTTGTATGTTGGGACCCTGATCTTATTCCTCCTCGGACATTTCCACCCATGGATTATACGGCAGCACCAACTACGATTTTGGATCATGATGTTACGATAGAGGTACCATTCAGTCACTTGGTAGTGTGCTAACGTTTGTCTGAGACATCTCATTTTTACTCTTTAACAAGCAATCATATTGAATCCTTTGATTCAGATATTCTTCTCATCATTTCAATTTGTCATTTCTAATTTTCGCATAAATTTGCTCAGGAATCGTCTCCTGAACATAAATGTCATTAATTGTTTTATTCCTTGACATGTTTCCAAATTCTGGCCTTTATATACTAGAATTTCATTGCAACCATTGAAATTTATGTGTAGCTGAAATATATTTCATATTTATTTGGATAGAAAGATGGTTAACAGAGATGCATTTATCTACCTGCAAGTAGCCATGGTAATGGCATCCTCATTAGTTTAGAAATTTTTCTGCCAGCAGGTGCTGTTTTCTTGATGAAACATGGAGAATAATGTGCAATCCTGCACTTTTTCGCTCTGATAACTAACGTGGGAGGGGGGGGGGGGGTATCAGTAGGATATTAGAACATGGCACTTCATTGGATCTGGATAAGAAAAAAGACTAAAAATGTCGCTATTGTTAAAGGCAATGTGCCTGCTACTAAGACTTGCCTGGAGTCTGGACAGTGGAGGCAGGAGAATTTCAGTAGCTAGTTATCAGGAAAGAAACTATTAGATGGAAACGTTATTGTGACATAGACCAAGATATGACTCTGAGAGAAGATGTAGTGGTTGAGCCCTTAAACATGGGAAAATCTAGGACTACGGTTTATTCGAAAGTTAATTTTAATACATCGTATCCAGTGCCATATATCATTACTTACAAATTTGTGTGTTCCACTAATGAGAATATAATGTGCTATTACACAGTTTGTTAGGCTCAAGGGAGATATATTTTTTTTTTCTGATATTGATATATTGCCTGGATAGTTCAGCATTGCTCGATGGTTTTATGTCCAAAAGTTCCGTTGATTTGAATTCCTGGTAATTAATGAAATGTTACATAGTACGGATGTTACAGGAAGTTCAGCATTGCTCGGACCTCATATGCAAACACATCTCTGATTCATATACTGATAGACCTTTTCCCTTTGAGTTAACTTCACTACAATGTCACAGGAAGTTCAAGAGTATTTTACGGATTACCTTCTCAACGACAGCTTAGGGATCATTTGCAATGCTCACACGGTCTTTGCAGACAGGGACCCTCTCATGGCAAGAAGTAAAGAATGTATTGAGCTTGCTCGGCTGTCCTCAATCGCTGTTGACTTCCCCAAAACTGGGGTGCCAGCTAAAATCCCTCGCGAACTACGTGTCAAAGAATATCCAGATTTCATGGAAAAGGCAGCGGATAAACGTACCTATGAATCCCAGCGTGTGCTTGGAAAGCTTTTTCGAGATGTAAGAGACATTGCACCAGACACGAGTCCCGTAAGATCCTTCACTAAGGAAATGGCAAGGCGGTCTTATGACCCTGACATGGAAGTGGATGGATTTCAGAAGCATATCGACGAGGCTTTCCACTATAAAAGTGTGTATGATAACAAGTTGGGGAACATGATGGATTATTATGGGATCAAAACTGAGGCCGAAATAATCAGCGGTAGCATCATGAAAGTGGGGAAGTCTTTTGACAAGAAAAGAGACTTTGATTCTATTAATTATTCTATAAGGTCCTTGAGGAAGCAAGCTAGAGCCTGGTTTGACGAGAGCGACAATAGCCCTGATGATCTTTACGCAAAAGCATCAGCTTGGTACTACGTCACATATCATCCTAGCTATTGGGGTCGCTACAACGAGGGAATGAACCGAGTTCATTTCCTCAGTTTTCCCTGGTGTGTTTACGACAAGCTAATTGACATTAAGAAGGGCAAAGCATTGGGTGGTGGAGGGGCTTCGCGGTTGACATCACTGGCGCACCGGTTCAGTCAAGCTTTCATTTAGAGATTGAGGACTACAAGGCATCCCTTCTCCTGCCTCGCTGAAAAATTTGAGCGGATGTTTGCGTGATACTACCATGGTTATCCTGTGCGACTACTTGGTTTTGCTTATCGTTATTACGTGGTGTATGCAGTCTTGTTGTAAGGAGTGATTTTTGTCATTAGTTCGGTGGTTGTAATTTATCAGGATTTCTGTAATTCAATAAATGTTTGGTTTGCCTCCTTTTCTCCTGGTAGCTCCTTGCAGATATAAGATACGATGCTTGCTTTTCAGTAGATATTTACAGACAACAACCTATTTTGGATCACCTGATGCCATCTCTAGTCTCTACAGCATTACTGTTGAGAGATGTCATATGTGCACACGTGAGCTGTAGAAAATATCCCATATTAATTAATCCCCGAGTGACTTTTATATAAGAAAGAACGCATAATCCAACGGTCTGGATTCTTTTATTATAGGGTTGGTTGTTGATGTGATAATGGTTGTTTTTTTATTTAAAAATATATTAAAATAGTTTTTTATTTTTTAAAATTTATTTTTAATATCAGTATTTTAAAACAATCTAAATATATAAAAAAAAATTATTTTTTTAAATAAAAAAACAAAGCCCGTATGTGGTTGTGGCTAATTTAAAGCTATTCCAATCTAATCTTGTTGTCGAGATAAGAAATTATGAGGGTCTATTGCACGTTTTAAAAATATTTTTTAAATAAATTAATTTTTTTATTTTTATTTATTTTAAATTAATATTTTTTAATGTTTTTATTTATTTTATTATTCTGATATTAAAAATAATTTTTTAAAAATATTATTTAATATATTTTTAAATAAAAATATTTTAAAAAATAACTACTATTAAATTGCTAAATACTTGACGTAAAAGTGATGATAGAAAAATGATGTTATAGTTTAGGATAGAAAAGCTCCTTCGTATGCGTTCCTATCCGGCCAGCAATTTACTCGTATGAGGTCGTCTAACGTAAAATTGATGGATGATATCATGGAGCTACGATCGATTTGTTACTTTTACAAATGAATTTTTTCTTAAGGTAGAATTTACAGCTCCACGAACATGAACAGTCTAGAGGGATCACAATGGAGGTGAACGGAGACCAAAACTATTCCTCGACATCTATGTATTTCAGAGGTGTAATGGTCATTCTTTTAGACCGGACGTCGTCACCGGCAAGCTTCCATCAAAGGTCCGAATTTTACTTTATTTTCATTAAATAAAGTGTATGGTTCATATACAAATATTGAAATAATTTTATAAGTATCAAATAAAGTGTACTTGGATCGCAATTCACGGAGCCGACCTTCGCCTATCTTGCTTTTGTTAGCCTTTAGCTTTTACAATAATTGAAATATTAAAGTAATAGCTTATTTTAAAAAATATATATTTTTTTATATATTCACATTAAAATAACCAAAAACATAAAAAAATTTGTTAAAAAATTCAAATTTTAATAAAAAACAAGTTAAATCCACCGGCCAAACACACTCTTGCTTTGCCCTCTACAAGGATGTTTGACAGTGTGGTTGCGGGTACTTTTCAAATAACTTTTCGTGCTAAAATATATGTCAATGATATTTTTTTATTTTTTAAAAATTATTTTTGATATCAATACATCAAAACAATCTAAAACATACAAACCATATTAAATTTTAACAAAAAAAAATTAATTTTTTAAAAACACAGGTTAAATCGCCTTCCTAAACTTTCCCTACATATATTTGATGATGCAACTTGAACCGGAGGACGATTCCTCTAATCCTATTTTTATTATCAGATAACCGTACTAGCGGCCTCTTAAGTTCGTCTGAGAGAGACAGAGGACGAGTTTTTTCACAGATGGAGTTGCTAAGGTAAATCCCAAAATAAAGGAAACAAGCAAGGAAGGCCACCTCTCTCTCACCGGAGAATCTCTTTTATTTCGCCGACATAATTAAATATTATTGGGTTTGAGCTCTCATGGTCGTCGTCGCAGTAGATAATTCATTTCATTTCGTCCAGTGGAAAAAAAATCACGTGCTTGGAAAATTAAAATCTTTTGAAGGCTTTTCGGGATTGCAATTGTTTTCCGTTTTAAAGGGCACCGTATGGAATGTCGAAACGTGGAAGTCTCGCGTGACTTCGCGCTTTTTCTTTTTCTTTTCTTTTTTCAAAGGTTCTCTAGTCTGCCTACGTAGAACGATAATCTTACCCAACGTCAGCGTCGACGTCACCATGTGATCATTGCCTTGCTTGCTTGTTAAGCAGTCGTCGGTCACCGTGCGATCATTGCCTTGCTTGCTTGTTAAGCAGTCGTGCATGATAATAAATAAATAAATAATGATAAGGGCATAGTTAATCAAATTGGGCTCTTTTATCCTGCGGTAAAATAATGGTTAAAAAAGTATTGGAAAAATAATATAATTTTAACATAACTTCTATTAGAAATTGTTTTAAAAGTTATTTTTTATTCAAATTAATTAAAAGATATAAATGTGAAATTAAAATTTTATAAAGATTCAATGATAATGAAAATGAGATTAAAATTTAATAACCAAGAAAAAAAATAAGATAAGATAACAAAGCATGTAAGAGAAATAGAAAAGAAAAAAATGAGAGAAAGAATGGGTCATTGAAAATACACTGGAGCTTTGTTTTTTACATATTTAATATCATTAAAAAGATCTTGATTAGATAACGCTAACGACACCTTGAAAAATCATCAAACGAGTTCATCATTAACCCTAACCAATCATGAACTTATTTGGTAGTTGTTAGAATCATATCATTGAAATCTTTTTAACGATAATGGATATGTTAAAAACAGAGTCCTGGTGTGACATTAATGACCTCTTATTTTTTTTTTCTTTCACATTTCTTTCTCCTTCCATATCATTTTATCTCCTCTCTCTTTTGTAGCCATTAAATCTTGAATCTTATCTTTTGACTATTGGATCTTCATAAAAATTTGAATTGACTTTTGTTTAAGTTCATTAATTTGAAAATAACATACATTTTGAAACATGCATTTTAATGAATAGCGATTGTGTACAAAAATAATATTTAAAAACATGATTATGTTTAAACTACGCTATTTTCCAGATATTTTTTCAACCTATATCATTCTCCTAAAATATTTACAAAACTGAGTTATTTTTTAAAAATATCATCAAATTGGACATTTTCAAGATTTAGGTCCCGTTTGGAATTGTAGCCCAACCGCACCTTTGAAAAAAATTAAGTTTTTTTAGCTGTAAATTAATTTTTTGGTGTTTTTGTATCGTTTTGATGTGTTAATGTTAAAAATAAATTTTTAAAAATAAAAAAAATATTATTTTAATATATTTTCAAGTAAAAAATATTTTTACAAATAACATTTACCATACTCTCAAACAAGTCTCTTTTTTTTTTTTTGCATTGGTACTTTTTTTAAAAAAATTGTATAGTATTTGTGTTTCAATGATAATTTGTTTTGCACGCAATATTGTATTCATTAATTATTACTAAAAGATCTACAATAATTTGGGAATGCTTCATGATTTCTGTTTTGGTATAAGTTCAGGCTGGCATGAAATTTTAATATTCAAAACAAATTCCTCCGTCTAAATATATTTGTGGCAATTTCACACGTGAAAAAATTTGTTGTTTTGTAGATATGGATGCGAATTGGTTTAATAATCTATTTGATGATGAGTATGACAATGTTATGAATAATGTTGTTCAATATGTTTCAAATGGTTTTGGTAGTACAAGTAATGGTAGTGGTTTTGGATCTAGTAGTGGTGCTGGTAATGACAACAATATAAATGATGATGACGACGACGACGACGAAAATAAACACGATGATGATGAGGAAGGAGATTTGTTTTGACTTAGAGAGTGTGATCACAATAAACTATTGTTATGTACAACTGGAGCACTTGCTTTGTATTATAATAATTATATTTATAAAGAATCATGTATGGTTTACATAAATGATATGGTTGAATGAAATTTTAAATAGGCATTGGATATGTATGTTAACATGTTTAGGATGGATGTAAACACATTGCAGAGTCTGTATGTTGATTTGGAAATGTTGTACGGGCTAAAGCATTATAAGAGGATGAGCGCTATTAAGAAGGTATGCATGTTTCTCTGTACTTTAGCTCTAGGAGCTTGAAACAGGAAAGTTCAGGGGAGATTTCAACATTCAGGTGAAACCATAAAGCAGATATTTAAACGAAGTTCTCAAGTCGGTATGCTTGCTAGCTATTGAACTAATCAAACCGGTAGATCCAGAATTCTCCCCAACACCAATAGAAATCGCAATGAATCCAAGATATATGCCACATTTCAAGGTGAAAGATAATTTTTCTAAGTTATTAAATAATTGAAAAGGTTACAAAGAAATATTTTGACTACATTTCAATTGATTGGTAAACTATTTTTTTTTTATGTAGAATTGTATTAGAGCGATTGGTAGAACATATGTACATGCTTGTGTATCACAAGAAAATCAAATATCATTTATTAGCAGAAAAGGTATACTCACTCAAAATATAATGGCG
>Ga0325414_1006128_pt1 | contig 12735 bp, 7 predicted proteins | sample PopdelMetagenome_8_FD_206183 | JGI IMG/M metagenome (GOLD analysis project Ga0325414, IMG submission 206183) | Populus deltoides microbial communities from Bellville, Georgia, United States - Leaf-PdKOR-R3 | ecosystem: Host-associated > Plants > Phyllosphere > Phylloplane/Leaf | place: USA... | reverse complement strand
TGTAGGGGAAGAACAAGCTTTTTACCCCAAATTAACCTATAGTAGGTTCATAACAAGGATAAAAGTCATTTGGAATCGCAATTTATAAAGTTGAGGTGGATGTGCTAAGAATGGAGAGAGCCAATCCTGAGTGAAATACCAAGACTCTTTCTTTCTCAGGTTGAGGAATGAGTCAGAATGCTGCTGCTAGGTCTCTTTGCTTTTATGGTCGGGAGTATAAGAAATCCATTTCTAGTCTTCAAGACCAGTCGATCTCCATGCTTTAACTCGACTGGAAATTAGGAAATACTTGCTCATTAGAAAGCACAGGTCCTATACCCGATCTCTAATAATAGAATCGTGAGATTCAGACCAAATATGGGTTCAGACCGACTTCTATAGGCACCCTAAACTCCAGTTTTCAGCTTAAAGATCTTTGCCTTTGTCGAAATCTAAGGAAGCATTTAGTTTTCACTCTTGCATGTCAACTGTTGGGGAATGAAGCTGAGAGGTTAGGCATGAAAGAGGGGATGTAGTCTTGGTGTTTAATTTGTGCGACCTTATTTCATGATGATTCACATAGATGCCAATGAAATCGATGTCATCATATAGTCAGTGGGGGAGCCAGAGTTTTGTCCACGAGGAGGAAAATTACTAATAAATATTATGAGTTTTTAATATAATTTGTTTTTAACTTAATTGAGTTACATGACTTAAAGCTTTGAATGACTATTTATTCTTAAGAGATTTATACTTGAAATACTTTTATAGTGACATGTTAATTTAATTGATGAATTTGCTGATTTTTTTTATTATCATTAGTATCTACATAATAATTAACACAATTCTACAATAATAAAGTCAATTGAGTTACATAATAATTCTAAATCTTTCATATGATATTCATAGCAAAATACACATCAATTAATCAAAATTCATTTCAATTTATATCTATATGTATATAATAAATATGTTGATTAAATTATACTTAATCATTTCTAAACATTTAAATTATTTCTAGACACACAAAAAAAAGTTGTATGAATTCACTAAGTCAAATATGTAAAACAAGTTTTAATATTGTACTCTAATTTCAAATAAGAGAAAATACCGAGAGAGAGAAAGTGTAACTTATGGGATTTAAACTCATGTCATCTCCTAACTCCAAGCATCTCGTTAACAATTAATTACAAATAAATTTGTAATATAAAATAACAATCAATATATGTACATTGTAAATTAAGAGACCTCAATTAAATAATTAATCCATAATTATAGTGAACTAAGAAACCTTAGTTATATAATTTCAATAATCTACTATGTCAATACAAGAGATGCCAAGAATAGTGGTTTTGCATGAACATTAATTTATTCATTTATAATAAGAAAATAAACATTTAATTGATTAAATTAGGAAATTCAAACATTTATTTTGAATATATTTGAACATATTCATATCAAAACCCCTAAATTATCAGAAATCCTAATATTTTTAATTAGATAATGAGATAATAAAACTAAAATTAGATAATGAAATAAATAGAGAAGATAAAAAAACATTTACCTAAAGCATAAAGTAAAAAAAATTACTTGTTTATCTGTACTTGAAAAGAAATTTGCATAAAAAAAAGAGACAAACAACAAGAACTCAGAAGGAAAAAGGGTTCTATGTTAATTAGTGAAAAAAAAAAAGAAAACAATTTAAGTAAATGAGCTGAAAATATATATTATATATTATATTAAATTATAAGTAAACAATAACTTTTCACTTTCCATATATCAAACCCTCCCTAAATTATTATATTAATATTCTAATATAGAAAGTATAAAAAATAAAAATTAAGGGGGCAATTGCCCCTTTATACCCACGTGACTTCGCCACTACACATAGGAGAGACTAAAGAAGGGATTAAGATGCAAATAACTTATGGTTGGCCTCTGTCTCTATGTCAGATTAGGGAAGAAAATTGCTATGAGTTTTTTTTTTTTTTTTAGAGTTACCACTGATTTAAGATGTAGAGCTTAAGCTTTTTCTCGGGGCTTGCTTTTTTCTTTTGATCCTATAAAAAAAAATCAAAAGAAAAAAATTAAAAAAATTAAAATACAAGAGGATATATATATATATATATATATATATATATGAAAAAAATCCTAGAAGATTGTTCAAGTTGATGGTGAAATATCAAAATGACAAATAGAAAAGTTGGAGGATCAACATGTATAAGATTGAAAAATTTAGTAACCTAATTCTAATTGATAAACGGCTTATTCGGTGAAAATATTTTTATTTTGGGTAAAGAAATACAAATTTGAATAGATAAGGACTCAATGAGAATTTTGAAAGGCTTGATTAATTTTATTCATGACTTCATTGCAAGGAAAATTAATATTTGAAGTCAATTTAGGCTTTAATTGGAAGAAATTAAAGTTCGGGGGTCAATTTGCAATTTTAAAAAATTAATTTGGTCAAATCAAGGGATTAATTGTATAAATATTAAAGTTTAATTGGCAATTATGGACTTGATTAAAGAAATCCAAAACCAAGAACCAAACTAAAAAAAGGCGCAAATTGTAGGGGTTGAAATTAACCAAATCAGGGTTCAAATTGAAGAAAATTAAAAGTTTGATGGTCAATTAAAGGGTCCAAGTGCACAAATCAGAAATCAAGGACCAAGAGGAAAATGGCACTAAACTTTAGAGTTGATGATTGAGTTTAGTAGGGGAGAAATTGCATGAAATTAAGAGTATGGGAGAAAATTTAATTAAAAATAATTGGAAGAATAGGGGTTAAAATAAAATATATCAAATCTCAAATTAAAAACCCTAATTTCTAATGTTTAACCTAAACGACACATCGTTCAGCCATTATTTAGCTCATTCTTCAACAGTTTTAGTTGATTGAGTAAGCACTTTCAAGCGAATAAATGTAGTGTTTTCAATCACTTTTGGCCTATAACCACCACCATTCAACTTAGAAACACTCCATCTACAAAGATCAGCTACTCTCATCAAACATTTACATCTCATTTTCTTCAGTAAATTCAATAATATCTTGTCCCCGATTAGCTATCATACTTTAAGCCTTATTAGTGGGTTTTTAGGTTTGTCTCGTCTCTCAAGAACAAAAGGCCAAAAATAAGCTCATTGGTCTTCAAGTCTGAAAAATCACCAAAACCTTCATAAACTAAGTTTGTTGGAAAACCACCATTGAAAAACCAACATAAGTACAAACTGGAACCCTCTCATTTTGATCAAATGGCTAAACTTTGATCAATTTATGTTTGAACCATTTTATTCTAGAGTTGTTGTCTATTAGATAAAAATAATTATGTAAGTCACAAAATAGAGAGCTAGCATTTTATGCATAGCAATCCCTCTATCTTAAATAGGGATTTAGAAGATTTCTCACTGGTGGTTCGTGTAGATTACCGTTGAAGGCCGGATAATTGAACGACTTGTAGTTTTTGACAACTCAGCCTTAAATAATTATTCAAAGTTAAAGAAGATCAAATCTTCAAGTAATAAATCATCAAACAACTTTAGATCTGTCTAATGAGATCATAGAAACTCTCAAATAATCTTGTTTAATTGTTTTCAATGCATGTATGATATTCGAGACCCAATATAAGCTCCAAGTGGTCAAAAAGACATGGGAAAAATTATGATGGAGGAGCAGCCGTGTACATCAACCAAAAAGACAAAAAAATTACAAACTCTACCTCTCAAGTGATCGAACAAAACTAAGCAAAATTTTATTATGAGAATGAACAAAATTTATCTAGAGAAATATTGCTTAAGTCCACAGTAAAAACCCAACCTATTTTAGTTTTTTTTTTATTTTAATAACATTCTCTTTGAATGCATAAAAGGGACATTTCATCCACTTCATTTTATGTCAATTGTATTTAAAAAAAATTCCCTTTTAAGATTATAAAAAAATGAATGTAATTCAAAATGATGCTATGATTATGGCATATAGATTATCTACTAGTTATTTTACCACCATTTTGCCACGAGTCAGATAATATTTTTTGAAAAAAAAAATTATACAAGCTTTTCAAATGTGTTTTTTTTTTAATTGTAATTATAAATCAAAAGGCCTATGCATGGATTTAATTAAATATATTGAGAATCATCTATGCTAATAAATGCAAAAAAAAAAAGTGTTAACATTTCTATTCAACTCGCCTCGCTACAGGTCAAAAAAAATTTTTTTAATGCAAAAGAATTAATGTGTCGGTGTTATTAGTATGTTTTTTAACATCAATTAGAAAATGTAACCATGAATCAAAAAGTCAATGATTACATATAATATAATATAGTAAAGATCATGTGCATTAATTATAAAAATACGTAAAATCTCAAGCTAATTTTTAACGTAGCAAAAAAATAGAACAATGTTGCAATTGCTATATTAAAACACTATTTCCTTAGTCTTTGTATAATAATTTTTTAAAAGAAAATGAAATTAAAAACAAACAAAAAAGAACAAAGATAAGAACGAAAAGAATGGTATAAATAACCAAGTGCAGAGTGATAAACATTCAAAGTGTAAAAAATAAAAAAATAAAAACTTAAAAAATATTACAAAAAAAATTAAGATAAGAAATAAAACAATGATAAATAGACCAAGTGTAAAATGATAAAAATTTCAAGTATAAAGAGAAAAGAAAAACTTGTTTAAAAAAAAACCCTGAAAATTACAATTGTGCCACTGCTACACTAAAAACAATTGCAAAAATTTACAATTATACCATTCCTATAGAAAAAAAAATTACAAAAAATTACAAAATGATAAAGATAAGAACCAAAAGAACTGTATAAATAGGCTAAAGTGTATAATGATAAATATTCAAAGTGTAAAAAATAAAAAATTATATTTTTTTTGAAAAAAAGTGTAAAGAAATAAAACTAAAAACTAAAAAAATATTATAAATAAATGAAGATAATAGAAAATATAGGTGATAAATAGGCCAAGTGTAAAATGATAAAAATATCAAGTATAAAGAAAAAACAATTAAAAGAACAACCTGAAAATTACAATTTTATCACCGCTGCAATAAAAATAATTGGCAAAATTTACAATTATGTTATTTTTATATGAAAACACCATTTTCTTTTAGTATATAACTAGTTAGGTGGCCCGCACTACGCCGCGGGCTCACCTTTTATTTTCATAAAAAATTGAGTCATGACGATGGCAGAACCCAAGCCTATTAGGGTCCTGAATGTGCAGGCCCAAGTCTATTTTGGGCCTTGCACAACCAATGATCCAATGCTACTTTGGATTCTACAGCAAGCGGGGCTTAAGGATAGTTAAGTCTTGGCGTACCCAAGCGCCACATGAGCGCTGGGGTGTGTCCAGCACCCAGGCAGACAGCCAAAGCGCCACGTGTGAAAAGAGGTGTGCCCAACACAAAGACAGGAGCCCAAGCGCCACATGTGCGCAGGGGGTGTGCCCAGCACTGAGGCAATAGCTCAGCGCCACGTGTGCGCAGGGGTGTGCTCACAACCGAGGCACAAGCCTAAACGCCACGTGTGTGGTGGGATGTTCCAAGCACTGAGGCATAGCCTAAGGGCCACGTCTGTGCAGGGTGCGTGCCCAGCCCCCAGGAAAAAGCTCAAGCACTGAGGCAATAGGTGTGCCCAACACTGAGGCAAGAGCCCAAGCGCCACGTGTGCGCTGGAATGTGTCTAGCACTGAGGCAGAGCCCAAGCGCCACAGGTGCGCATGGGGTGCACCCAGCCCTCAGGCAGGAGCTCAAGCGTCATGTCTCCCCACGTGGTTTTTCTCCGATAGTAATAACAATTTTTTAAAATTTATTAATGATGATGATAATAATAATAGTAGTAGTAATTTTTAATTTTACTTTTCAAATCAAATCTTTGGTTGTTTTTCAATATTAAAAATAACTTTTTTCTAATTTAGTAATTATTTTATTAATAATATTTATAACACAAAAAATAATATTTTTAATATTAAAACTTTTGATTATAGTAAAAATAATAATATTCATAACACAAATAATACTATTTTTAATTCCAAGAATATTTAGAACACAAATAACAATATTTTTTATATGAAAACTTTGAATTATTATAAAAATAATAATATTATAAAAAAAATAATAATATCTTTGAGATGAATACTTGGTATTCTAAGAAAAATAATAATATTGACAAAGAAAATTATAATATTTTTTATATTAATACTTAGAATTGTTGAATATTTTTAATAATACTACGTCACGGGCTCACTCTTTATTTTTATAAAAAAAATGCCATAAAATTTTATAATATAAATAATAATATTTTCTTTCAAATTTATTAATTATTTTATTAATGATATTAATTATAATAAAAATAATAATATTTCTAAAATAAATAATAAAATTTAGAATCCTAGAACTCATGAACATTAAGTCTTGATGAAGGAATTGAGTCCTTACCTGACGCCCGACCCATTCCCCTTGAATCCAGAGCCATGACCCAAGCGCAACTTACTCCCAACTCAACGCTGCCCAAGCGCAACGTGTGTTCCTGAATCTAATGCCTACAATATGTAAAATGCTATAAACATTATTCAAGATTTTAGTCAAACATTTTTATAGATACGACATCAGTTAATATTTATGTTCAAATACACATGATATAATGCCTACGATATAATACAATAACAAGATTATCTACAACTACTAAATGATTGATTATATATGAATAATTGAATAACTAAAATTATATCATCTCGACAACGCAGGGCATGCGGCTAGTTACTGGCATCAGTCTAACCCATTAAGAAAAAAAAAAAAAAAAAAAAAAAAAAAAAAAAAAAAAAAAGGAAAAAAAAAATAAAAACAGGAAAGAAAAAAGTAAACGGATCGAATCATCCAAACATGCTAAAATCACTTAAATTGCCATGCTTTCCTGGTTGAAAATAAATTCATAAGGAACACACTCTCAATTATCAAATAGGTTTACATCATTTCAATTAATTACATTATAATTATGATGCGGGGAAAACATTGTTTTCTTATACCTATAAATATTGTGAATTATTGTTGTGTTTGTTGGGATTTAGGCTTAATAATTTATTTTAATTCATATATTATATGGTTATGGTAGTATCGATCGATTTAGTCCTAATTTTCTTAATTGATTTTTTTTCAGGTTTGTTTTTTAATTTTACTATTTAACATTGAATTGGTTAGGAATTGAACTTTATAATTTGTTTCTTTTTATTTTTTATTTTTATAAGGTTATCCTGATGTCAAATAAACATCCCGACATTTGATGGATGATCGATTTTGTAATTGTTTACTTTTTAACATTTAGTTAAATAAAAAATGGTTTTAAAAAAATAAAGATATTAAACTATATAGGGTCAATGATCTGGGTTACAGGTTTGGCGAGGTAACTCGAGTTGCCCTAATTTACAAGTTTGGCTGGTTTAACTTTTTTCTATATTTTTTAATTAGTTTTTTTTCAAATTCATCCTTTGATATTGGAATAATTGGAAATTGAGTTTTATAATTTATTTTATTTCTCTTTCTATAAGGTTATTACGATCTCAAAAAACATCTCGATATTGGGTTGGTGCACGATTTTGTAATTGTCTTTTTTTCTTATCATATAGTTAAATAAAAAAAATATTTTTTAAAAAAAATAACAAGTTATTAATCTCAATGGAGTCCATAACCCTGTTCGTGGACTTCACTTGTTGACTCGGGTTACTCGATTCACAGATTTGCTGGGTTTACCCACCAAACCTGATATGAAATATTAAAAAAACACAAGTTATTAATCCCAATGGAGTCCATGACCCAATTCGTAGGCTTCACATGTTGACTCGGGTTACTTGATTCACGGATTTGATAGGTTTACCCACCAAACCCGATATGTTTGTTTTTTTAGTTTTTGATACTTTGATTTGTTTTATTGATTTTTCTTATTTCATCCTTCAACATACTTCATGATTTATTTTTTATGCTTTATATAGGATTATCACGATCTTAATTAAAACATCTATTTTAGGGTTGATGCTACATTTTGTGAACATCTATTTTTTATCATGTAATTAAAGAAAAATATTTTATAAAAAAAAAGTTATTAAACCCAATGGAGTCCATTACCCCAGTTATAGGGTGAGCAAGGTCAATTTAATATGGCTTCGTCTCACTATTTTTTAAAAAATTTATCATCTTAAAAAAAAATTAAAAGCTAAACCATTTTTTCATCGGTCATTAAAATTGTGTTTAGACCTGTAAAATCAGCTGATTCATGTCAGGTTAGCTCCCACATGATTTAATTAGAAACTTGAGTTAAGCAAGCGGTCGAGTCAGGAGATTTCAAGATTGATTCTTTTGGTTGGGTTTAATAACATCACCAAAAATTTCGTTCATGCTCTTAACATGTTTTTTTACACTTAAAAAAAATTATTAACTCATAGCAAAGCGAGAACCAATAAGCAAGTTATCTTTGTTTAGTATAGAGTTGTTTACACATCTTATTAGTCTCTCATGGTCCCTACAAGAATTATACATGTGCCCCAACATCAAGATTGGTTTAGGGTCTTTTTGCTCATGTATGATTATTATTAACTATAAAATAAAAGAGAAAGGAGATTTACTGTACCCCTCCTCACAAAGCATTATTCATGACCCGAAAATAGAGCTTAACGGATTAACCCGAGTTGACTTGAGTTGTTTTTTTGTGTCTTTTATTGAATTTATTTGTTTTTTAATTTTATCATTCAACATTGGGTCGATTGGAAATTGAGCTTTATAATCTGTTTTGATTTGTTTTTTATTAGAATATTTTGGTCTCACGATCAAAGTCACGAGTTTTGACATTTTAACCCTTGTTAAATCGGGTCATTTTTTTCTAAGATGTTATATCGGTCTCATGATTCAAGTCACGAGTCTTTCAATATTGGACTTACTTTTTATTGGGTTGTCCTTGTCTTATGACCTAGGTTTCGGGTTTGACAGGTTAACCTAATTAACTCATTTTTTTCTTTTTCTTTTTTAATTGATTTTTTTTCAATTTCATAAATTAATATTGTATTTGATTAGGAATTAAGCTTTATGATTTATTTTGGTTTATTTTTTATTAGGTTATCTTGGTCTTATGACCTAGGAATAATGCTTAATGATTAACTTGGGTGGACTTGACTTACTTTTTATGTCATTTTTTTAATTAAGATTCTGACAAATTTCATTGTTCAATATTAGATCCGACAGGGACGATTGAGAATCAAGCTTTATAATTTATTTTGACTTTCTCTCTATGGGATTATCTCAGTTATTCTCAAGACCAAAGTCACGGATTTAATAAGTTAACCCAAGTTAATTTAGGTCATTTTTTTATTTTTTTTTATATCAGGTTGTCTCGGTCTGATAACCCGGGTTATGAGTTTTGTGGATTAACTCAGGTTATTTTTTATGTTTTTTTAATTGATTTCTTTTTCAATCTCATCCTTCAATATTGCGTTGGTTGGGGATTGAAATTTATAATTTGTTTTGATTTGCTTTTCATGGGGTTATCTTAGTTTTATGACATGGGTTGCAAGTTTGACATGTTAACCAGGGTCTTTTTTTAAGTTCCTTTTGTCGCACGTGTGCGGCGTCGTGGCGAAAACATCCACCCTTAAAATTTTTGTATTATCTAAAAATGTAGCAAATGTGGGGAGACAAGGAATTCTTGTTTTTTATTAGTGGAAAAATTGGAATGGGAGTTGCCACCTAGTATTTTGATCACTAGGAACTCTAACTGGTCTCAGAGATCGAGTACGAGGACTGGTTGCGTAAAGGGAAGGTATTAGCACCCCAAATACGCCTTATCTAAGGTAAGCTGCATTGTTTTATTGTATGATAAAATTTAAAGTCTTGTTGTGTTTTCTAGTTGTTGGTCCGTCTATGGTTTAAGAAAAAGTTCTCTTCGGTAAAGAAATCCTTATCTTATTGGGTAAAACCTAACCGTTAGTTCTTCCCATCCAACCTCACACTCACAGACTGAAGCGAATCATCTCTTTCAGTAGCCATAATTAACAATCACAGAGAACCAGAATGCAAAAGCAGCGGAAAACAAAATACCAAATTGCAGAAACTGAACAGAGATTACAGAAACTAAACAAATATCTTCTCAAAATTATACGATTACTCCAAAACCCAAAACCAATTTGCAGAAACTGAACACAAATACCAAATTGCGAAAGCTGAAGGGTAGACGAAATACCAAAATAATTGCAGAAACTGACGAAATACCAAATTTTGCAGAAGCAGAAGACAAAATCTCACTCCAAAAAATTTGTACCCAGTTGGATCCGCGAACTTGTACTTGGGATTAAGCCTCGTTTCATAAAACCAGCTCTGATACCATGTTAAATTAATTGAGATCAAATAGAGAAAGGAGGCTAGAATTCTGAATAATCTGTATATTATGAATGCATGGTCTTAACCTAAATACATATAAAGTATATATAGGTCAAACTGAAAGTACTATTCTACCCTTAATAAATAAGACTACATAAATATTATTTAACACTAACATCAACAAATAATTTAATATCTGGAATACATCTTACGTATAAGGTCGTAACCTCAGATATTAAAAGAAAACAAAATAAGTTTTTTGGAATTTTTGAAATATTGGCCAGTTCTCGTGACTTTAATAAACTGGTTATTAAATCCAAAATGCATGCTAAAACTTTTTTTTTTATGAAGATACAATATGATTTTTTTTTTAGAGAGACTTGGTTGTATGCATGAAAACAAAACATTTTTTTTTTGTTATGTTTTGACAAAAACCAGGTATTTCAATACCAGATTTATATTTTTACAGTATAAAAATACAAACCAATATTGATCAAAATGTAGTAAAATATTTGCGGAAAATCACAGATTTTTTAAAATAATTTTTGAAAAAAAATTTTTTTTTTTTTTTTTTTTGGGCAGAGCCCGGCCCATATGGTTGGGCTGAACCCAGCCACCCATATGGCTTGACCCAACTAAGCCATGCACACGTAAAATTCTACGCGTGCATGGAACAGTGCAAAGGTAATTATATTACCTTCGCACTGCTCATCCTTCGTTTTTGCAGATAGCAAAAACGAAGACCCTTGGTTATTAACAGAGCAAAAACGAAATGGTGATCTTTTGGCTTGCTTTCGTCTCCTGTTTCTTTTTATTTTTCTAGACAAACCTGGCGTCAATTGTTGCGAAGAAAGGACATGAGCATACCTGCTTCTGGAGAAAGGAAACTGATGGTGGTGTTAACCTCCCCTGCTGTCTTTGTGTTTTGGCTTCGCCGTTCAGTTTCTCCTGCTGCCGTTCCTTTGCTCTTCTGTTTCTATATCCTTGTGCGGCCTTCCTTTTTGTTTCACTCTCCTGAATTTCCCACTGTGTTCTCTCCTCTGTTCTTCTTTCTCCTCTCTCGTTCCCCCCTTTCTCGTTCTTTTTTCTCTCTCTTCAAGTGCAGTACATCCTCTGGCTTTTATAGCCAGAGGATGCAGGCGTTTTCCATTTGTTGTTGCAGGGACGGAATAACGGTCGGCGTGCATCATGATAGCCGTGAAACATGCCCCCTTGATTTAAGCAAATCGCGCCTTCGCCGCTGCAAACTTTTCTCGGCCAGCTCACATAACGTCTTCTAAAGAAGACAGTGGACAGTGTTGAATAAAACGGCACCGTTTTGCAACTTTAAATGATATTTCCGATTTGGTCCTTGGATGTTTATGCAATTTTGTAATCAAACCCCAGAACAATTGTAATTAGATTCCTTGATTTTAGCGCCTTTTCCGGTGTGGTCCTTGGTTTTGAATTATTTTAATTAAGTTCCTAATTGATCATCAAACTTCAATAATTATGTAATTAAACCCCTGATTTGACCAAATTAGCTTTTCAAAATTATAATCGGACTCCAGAACTTTAATTTCATCCAATAAAAGCTGAAATTGACTTAAAAATCAATTTTTCTTGCAATCAAACACTGCATAAATTCAATTAAACCTTAGATAAGATTTAATTGGGTCCATAAACATCTGATTTTAGACTTTTCTTCCTCAAATTTAATCTTGCTTGTCAACAGAGCTCTCACCAATCAAAAATTTACTGTCAAATTTCAACCTTTTGTATTTTTAAACTTCATCAACAAATGTTGGCTTTTTTTCAGCATTCTAATATCCTTTTTTTGCTTCTATTATTTTTTTTTTAATTTCTTTCAAGTATATATATATATATATATATATATATATATATATATATATATATATATATATATATTCTTTTTCTTTTTGTGGAAACCCAAAAATAGATAGTAACACCTTTTTAAATGATTTTTTTTCACTTTCATTCTTCACTATATTCTTCACTATTTGATTGATTAAAAATTAGACTTTATAATTTATTTTGATTTGTTTTCTATAAAATTATTATATTTAAGTTTCGAATTTAATATGTCAACTCAGATTGTTATAAGTCAATTTACTATATTATTATTTTAATATTAAAAAATAATAAAATTTTATTTAGTTAAAAATTATTTTCACTGAGTTGTATGGATTATTTTTTTACTAATAAAATCAACTAAGTTACATCAAATAAACCCTTAAACAATTTATTATTATTAATAACATTTGAATATTTTTTGTAAATTAACTTAACCCACGACATAGCACTTCTATTACAATTGGAAGTTAGGCTATTAAAATTCTGGTCCACTAGGCAGGTAGCTAGCTTCTTCAACTCCATTACAGGACCT
>Ga0325414_1006127_pt1 | contig 12737 bp, 9 predicted proteins | sample PopdelMetagenome_8_FD_206183 | JGI IMG/M metagenome (GOLD analysis project Ga0325414, IMG submission 206183) | Populus deltoides microbial communities from Bellville, Georgia, United States - Leaf-PdKOR-R3 | ecosystem: Host-associated > Plants > Phyllosphere > Phylloplane/Leaf | place: USA... | reverse complement strand
CACCAACTCTCCCATCAAATAAAAATACTCAAACAATGTTTCTTTAACTATACAAGAACAATTTCACACTCTTAAAAACAAAAAACACAACTTCATTACATGCATAGAGTACACACAAACTACTCCAGTTACCTAAAAGAACAAGAAAAAATGATCTCTTAACTCTCTAAGAAAGAGCTGTTTTTATTCATTAGAATAATACTTTGTTTTGTTTTTTTAATTAATTTTTTTTGTTTAATTTTATTTTCTAATATTAATTTTTTTATTTAGTTATCACACTTTCATAACACAACCTTACAGCCAGACCCACATCCAAGGCTCTTAGATCTGGTGTTGCAGCTAGACCAAAGGCTTTTGAACCTGGCGTTGCAGCTAGACACACTTAAACTTGAGTCATGCAAGTTTAATATTATTATTAATGTTATTATTTGTATTATAAATATTATTATTTTTATTATAATGAATATTGCTAATATAATAATTAATAAATTTGAAAAAAATATTATTAGTTATTACTTTTTTTTTGTTTTTTTAATCAAATATTTTTTTGTTTAATTTAATTCGTTAATGTTAAATTTTTTTCTATTTAGTCATGACACGGATCCCAGGTTTGACGGGTTAACCCAGTTGATTTAGATTTTTTTTCTTTTTCTTAATTAGTTTTTTTCTTCTAATTTCATCTTTTAATATCGATTTGATTGAGAATTAAACTTTATGATTTGTTTTGTTTACTTTTCATTAGATTATTATGATCTCCTGATGGAATTTTATTATACCCCTCCTCACAAAGCACTATTCATCACCCAACCTATTGGGTGTAACTTTATCTAATATTGTTATATCTTAACTTAATATATATATATATATATATATATATATTACGAAAAAAAAAAATCCTACGCCGGCCACCTAACTACTATTATATGAATAAGAGAGGCCGACAATCCACTATCAAATAAAGCCAAGCTTTTTTTCGCTGAACAAGACGGCAATTCTTTATAAATGTTATCCTCCATACGTTAGCATAATTGGAACCAGATTATGATCGCTGGTCATTTTAACTAGTAATCAGTAGCTGTAGACTTGTAGTAAACTGCGATGTCCATTTCTAACCTCTCCAGTTCAGAGACACAAGAGGTCCGAACTCCACTCCTAAACGACACTGTTGATGACTGCGTTGATTATAAGGGCAACCCAGTTTGTAGATACAACTCTGGTGGATGGAGGTCTGCAGCTTTCATTATAGGTAACACAGCTGTTTATTTTTCTATATTTAATCCAGCCGAAGCCATTATTTTGTGTTTTAACAAGCTTGTTTGGTGTACAAGAGCAGGTGTGGAAGTTGCAGAGAGGTTTGCTTATTATGGGATCTCTTCCAACTTAATAACGTATTTAACTGGGCCGTTGGGTCAATCAACCGTTACTGCGGCTAAGAATGTGAACGTATGGTCAGGCACAGCGTCGTTGCTGCCCTTGTTCGGTGCATTTGTTGCTGATTCTTTTCTTGGAAGATGCAGGACTATTATTATTGCCTCACTTACCTACATTTTGGTAAAAAACATCTCTCAAAAACTAATTTTAGTGGTTAGAGAGTTTGATTTCTAGATGTTTATAATTGGTCCTAAGGACCAATTGAGGTGTTGGCTTAGGTAGTATGAAGTAGCATGAAAGTTTGTTCTCTGTGTCATCGTTGTAGGTTCCAATCTAGAAAGGGTGTGGGAAAAAAACTTCTCGTGAATACACCAATTTGAATATGGATGACATGCCAACAAAAATCACTTAGTTTCAATCTATGAAAGCTTGGCCAGGATACCAGATCTTTGGATTACAAATAAAGTAGGCCTGCAGCCTCATAAAAGCAAATAAAAAAGTTCTGATTTTTATTTATTATTTTATTTTATTTTATTTTTTGAATATCATCAACCTAAGTTAGCTGATGTATCTGCTCAGCTATTTTTCGTAGATTTAGCTGAGTTTTCTAAAAGGAAAATATTCATCTATGATTGTTGAGTAACTCAAGTAAATATTCTAGTCCTCGAGAATTGAGATGAAAGTCGCCATCTACATTGGCTTCGAGTCCCATCATTTTAGTAAACTATGGATGACACACACGCACACATGTAGTAAAGAATTGACAGCTTAAACAAAGTTGTGCATTGGCGAAACAGCACTCCTTCCTGCAAATTTCTTGATCACCTGGCCCTTTTAACTATCTTGGGTTTATTTGAAGTACCAAGGTATTTGGAAATTGAAAACAGTTCTCAAAGATCAATCTTTGCAAGAATCAACTGAACTATAGTCTATTCGGGAGGAATTGAGATAGTTGTGGCCAAAGTTCAGTAATTGCCTACTATACTTTGTATTGGTTGCAGTTTTTGAAACCAAACCTGAGTTCACAGGTTGATAACATCTTCCTGTAGGTTTGTTTTCTTGATCTCTATTTGGATTGGCTGGACATCAATTAAGGATTTTAAACCTACCCTATTAAATAGTCAGCATGATTGTGTAATGTCTATAAGACAAAAGATACTACATACTTATCCTTCTTTTCTGTTCTTGAGGAGTGGGTAAACAATTTGTTCATGATTCCTGGAAATGAATAAACTTATGCTGTTCAGCTTTGGGTTTAAAGTTTCTGTCATATTTTGAATTTAATTGTAGGGACTTGGCTTGTTGACTCTATCAGCTATGCTTCCTACATCTGACTGTCAAAGTGACAGTATGTCCTGTTCTTCTAATACACTACAAGTGATTTTATTATTTATTGCTCTCTATCTCGTAGCACTTGGCCAAGGTGGGCACAAGCCTTGTGTCCAGGCTTTTGGAGCGGATCAATTTGATAGACAAGACACCAAAGAGTACAAAGCCAAAAGCTCATTCTTCAATTGGTGGTATTTTTTTATGAGTTCAGGCATCTTAGTGTCACTACTGGTTTTAACATACATTCAAGACAATCTTAGTTAGAGTCTTGGATTTGGAATCCCATGCATTATGATGATCTGTGCACTGATCATCTTCTTACTGGGATCAAAGAAATATCGGTACAGTGTTAAAAGGGAAGGGAACAACGCACTTTTGAGAATTGCTCGGGTCTTCGTGGCAGCTTTTGGGAATTGGCGATTTACTCCTTCCTCAATAGCTTCTGAGGAAGAAGGTCGTGGAACTGTACCTCACCAAAGTTATGAGCAGTTCAAGTAAGAGAATTTATCTTGTCTTTGAGGTTAAAAATTAAACACAAATTGCATCTAGTTGACCTGAAGATTTTCATTAGATGGGAATTTTTAAGTAAGACATTGATTGAAAATGCTTTATTTTGTGAGCTTTAACCAGTTAGGATCAAATGCAAAGTCCATGATATCGTATTGTGATAGAAATCTGAGCTCTGATATTCTATTTAACCCTTCGTATGGAAAACTAGTAATATCACCGTGATTCATTTTGGGGATCCAAAGCGCATTGTAGTAGGTGGAGATCCTGCAGCCTAGCCTCTAATAGCCGTGGTGCTTAAGTGCGCCTTGCACTTTTAACACTTTCCACAAAACAGTTAATCACCTCTGAAATGTCTCTGATTTATGTGCTATTGGCATCAGTAAACGGCTGTTTGTTATCCTTGGCAATTGTTTGAAGATATCAATTTTAGATTTTGTTAGGAGATACACTTAATTATTTGTTGATATGGGTCTAAGATTCTGTATTGTCTTAGTGTGCTTGTTGATTTGCATCAACCACTGGAGATTGTAACACTGATTACGGTACAGAAGGGAGTGATTTGACATCACCATATAGATTAAGCTGTGATGCTCTATGATATTTTATCAAGTGGGAGATTACTTCTGCTTTCTGTGGTCTTGAATCAGTGAAGTTTTACTCAAAAGACCTTTTGCTTTACAATATCAAGCTTCTCTAAGATAAAAATTGATTCCAGGTTCCTAAACAATGCGCTGCTTACAACAGATGGCTCAAAAGAAGATCAGAAGGTTTGTACTTTTCGTGATGTTGAAGAAGCCAAGGCAGTACTCAGGCTTATTCCAATATGGACTACATGCTTGGGATATGCTATTGTGTTTCCACAGTCCTCAACTTTCCTTGTCAAGCAAGCAGCAACCATGGATAGATCAATTTCACCAGGTTTCGAGATACCAGCAGCTTCACTTGAAAGCTTTAGCAGCATTTCCATGATCCTCTGTATTGCTATCTACGACCGTCTCTTTGTTCCTGTTGCAAGAGCTGTAACAAGGAAACCATCTGGCATTTCAATGCTTCAGAGAATTGGAACTGGGATTTTTTTATCTGCTGTTTCGATAGCATTTGCTGCTCTAGTTGAGATGAAAAGGCTCGAAATCGCTCAAGAATCTGGTCTAGTCAATGAACCAAATGTGACTGTTCCAATGAGTGTTTGGTGGTTAGTTCCTTCATATGTCTTGTTCGGAGTTGCTGATGTCTTTACCATGGTTGGTCTGCAAGAACTTTTCTACGATCAGGTCCCTAGTGATTTAAAGAGTGTTGGTCTTTCACTATACCTCAGTATCTTTGGTGTAGGAAAATTTCTTAGCAGCTTTCTCATCTCTGTCATTGAGAAAGCGACTGGTGGCATTGGCTGTTATAGCTGGTTCGACAATAATTTGAACCGGGCTCATCTTGATTATTTTTATTGGATACTTGCTGCGCTAAGTGTGGTGGAATTGATTATGTACATGTATTATACAAGATTTTACATTTATAGTAGGGATGAGAGAATCTAAGGCAATTTTTTTCTTATTACCATCTCTCTGCAATTACAATTGTTGAAAGCATGTAGCTTGTGGGGAGAGGAGTGGCATATATAAGGAACACAACATCCTCGATTGCTGCTAGTCTGCCACTGCTGTAATTGGTCAAAATATTTGGTTATCCATTTTTGTTTCAAATGTAAATGGTCTCAGTAAATTTGTAATTGGCAACAATTTTCTAATTGTGTATTTTATATGGTGACTGATTGTCTGGTTTTTGTAATTTAGTTGCCTATAAATGTAGTTCTCATCCTGAGCTTTTGAGTTGAGATATTTGCATGCTCATGAGCTCATAAGTTGACGCAGTTTAAATTCAGCAGGTGTCAGATTTGAGCTCAACCGGTTATGCAGCCTTGTCCAATGTTAATGAGTTGCATTATGTGTGTCAAGAAAATGTGCTGCATGATGCGAAGCCGTGGAAGATGATGTCCGATCTTGAAGACAGAATGTGCTGCATTTGCTTTGGATCCTGCTGGAATACAAAGAAAGATGGAAGAGGTGAATATTGTTAGTCTGTTTCATCAAGAAATAGAGAAAATAAAAGCTATGTTGGGGCAGTGAGGGAGAAGGAGAGTGTGATCAGTGATGAAGAAAGGGAGAAAATATTTATGGTGACTTGGAAAAAAGTGGGCGGTCAGGATTATAGTGCAGAGAGGTTGAGGGATTCGTTCTCTTAATTTGGTGAGGTTGGAGATGTTTGTCATAAAAAAGGTAAAGAAGAAAAGAGGTTTGGCACTCGTTATGATGGCTACTAAAGATGCAGCGGTAAGTTCATTGTTCTAATCAAAGTATTTGCAGTTTTTACATGCATGCACTTTGGATTCTTGCAATTACTTATGTTGGGTTTTTTTTTTTGGACAGGTTGCTGCTGCTATGGAAATGTGAATTGCAATCTTTTGAATCTCTTATAGTTTTTCCTTGTCAAAAAGTTGAAGAACAAGGTTTCATACCTGGGAATCTGATGACTTCAGAAATTTTGCTCTGATTAATCATCAAGAACGTGAAGATTTCGTCTTAGGGAAGCTCCAAAAGATTAGTTAGACCTTCATTTAATCCCTGTTCCTTAATACTTATTGGTCTTTAAAGACATTCTTAGATAACATGGATGAAGCTTCTATTTTTCTTGAATAATATGTTTTTGCTCATGTTTAGAATTTACCATCCATGACATACAGCGCAATGTGTTCAAATTCTTAGAGAACCTCACTCACTCGACTAGGACAAGACTGTCAATTGGAGTGCTCCTTGGGGTGGCTATTAGCCCTACTGTGGACTGTTTCTCCTTAACTCTGTGCCCGCAGCTCGCAAGGAAACTACTCAGTAGGTCCTTTATAACATGAATGACCTTAATTTTGTCAGAAATACTTGCACTTTCCATGTCTTACAAACTATGAGGAGCATAGATGTTTCATTTTTATGCAATAGACAATTATTTTCCTGATATTATGTGTTTCTATAGATATAAGAAAATGATATGATAATTTCCTGTTGTTCTTTAATTCTTCTCATGCATTTGGTTCCTGGTTTGTGTTTCTGATTTTCATCTCTTCTTGTATAGTCTGCAGAAAACCAAAAAATGGAATGCACAAGTACTATTCAGGGTAAATACCAGAACTTTTCTTTTTGTAGTTAATTGTTTTGAGCCAAGGGCATTGTCAGATCTAAATTTTCTTAGCAAGAATCTGTTCCTCGAGGCTCAAAAAAGAAACCAGCAACTGCAATTTTAAATAAGTTTTCTTACTCTTCTCCACATCTGAATTATTACCATCCATGTTCTATTTGTATGAATGATTTAACTTTGTGAAAATGGGAAAGTTCCAGAAAGGCATGGCAGACTGGCTTTATAGTTTGTTCTGTATATTATACTCCTAAGCGGCTCTGCCCAAGGGGATTATATATAAAACATACTTTCAATTGATTGAAGAACTTGATGTATAGCTGTAAATTTCGCAGGTTATTTTGGTAGATTGACATATCATTTCATTTTTTATTGTCAGCGATGCATTGTAGTAGTTTGCATCAGGCAACTCCATTTCTATTCTCTAAGGTGGGTTGGCAGTAGCAAGATATGAATTTATGTTGTAATTTCTTGCGAATTTTGTAGTTGACTACTACTATGCTAGTCTCTTCTCTTAGCTGTTCGTGTATGGTCTCACATAAGTATTTTAAGAAAGCAATAAGGTAGCCTTGTCATTCCCTTCTGCACTTGCATCCCTCACTGACACTCCAACCAAAGAATTTCATTTGCTGGTTTATGTCTTGTCTGGCATCATAATGCGCAAAGGGCCTTTCAATTCTCTAGTTGTTGTTTGTAACCATTTTTTATTTAATCTCCAATACTTATCATCTTTGTTTGGTCCTGTAGAATTAGAATTAGTCATCAGGGTGCTCATTTTATTATCTAATGTGCAGAGATTAGTTGACAATCAAAATTTGTAGAGAGCATGGCTGCATATAAAAACCAAAAGAAAGCAGTGATACGAGACTTTCATAGGACTTGCTTTTGTTAACGTTTTGTGCTTCGAAGTCTCAGTGATGCGCAAAGAGTTCAATGAAATAGCTGGTAGAATTGCTTTCTAAATTGATCCTTCTTCTATTTCTGCATAATTTATCCTTGTCTAATGTTCAAGTTCTCTGCAGGCATAAACTTTGATTGCCTTTATGGTACAGGGGTTCTCTACATTCCATGTTTTTCCTTTTCTGTTTCATTATTTTCTCTATACCACCCTGCTGTTATCGGGTCTTTCTGATGAGGATTCGTCAGCTGAATTAATTTTTAATTGAATCTGATGTAAGCCCTTTTAGCAATTAATTTTTCATGTTCACATGATCGCATTTTGTTATGAACTGATCGTGAACAATAGTTGGTTGCATGTTAGTTATCACTCTAGAGTCTATCCAAGTTCCATGAATGTGGTGGATGCGTGGCTGATATCTATTTACACTAGCCTCTGAGGTGAAGGGAAGTTCTGGTCTTTTCTTGATTTCTTCACTTATGTCCATCTTAGAAACTAGAACACTTGAATTTACATGTGGTATTAGTGTTGGGTTTCATGAAAATCATACATGTTGTGAAAATTATGAAACAAAATTATTTGAGAGTTTCTAAGTTTCCATTAAACAGATCTAGGTTATTTATAAATTTATTACATGAATATCTGATTTTCTTCGACTTTGAATAATTCTTTAAAGGTTGGGTTGTTACAAACCATAAGTCATTCAATTGTCTAGCCTCTAACGGTAATCCACACGAACTACCAGTAAAAAATCTTATAAATTCCCATTTAGGAGAGAAGAATTAATATGCCTAGAGTGCTTGCTCTAATTTTGTGTTTATATAGTATTTATGTCTAACAGACAACCTCTGAAAATTAAGAGGCGTGACTTACTATTTATAGAAAAATCTAAAAAAACTTTATAATAACTATATATTAATTCAGGATAATTTTAGAAATTAACTCAATTTAGTCTTTTCTTGATTTTTCTAGATCTATAAATATAATCCCTGTATTAATTATATTATAGTCCTTAATTTTTAAAATATATTTTAATCAAGTCATTTTTAATTAAATTATCACATTTTAATTTCTAACTAATAGTTCTTCATGTGTGTGATCCATTAGGTTTCTAATATGTTGATCTAAATATAAATTATAATTAAATAAATTAAACAATTTAATTTATTATCAATTAAACAATTGATTAATTTATATTTGAAAATCAAGTGTATCGTGTTATGATCCCTCAAATATTAGAAAAGTCATTAGTGATTTGACTTAACCTTTCAGTTACCGATTTCTAAGTGTAATTAATATTATTTCTTCAATAATGTTCTGATTTAACATTAAAGCATGAAATATGCTCGTCATGTTAAATCATGTTTGTTCTCTACATAATAATCATTGATTGTTTGAATAAGATTTGAAACTCTTTTTAAATTTCATTCCACTTTAGCCAAGAATTTATCAGTCAATACTATTTGAGAATAGATGAAATATTTTTTTTTTTAATTCACCTAGGGTAATAAATCATCTCTTTATCATTCAAGTATATTTATATAGTTCATGTTGTACCCAAATTTTGCTATTTTGTTACCTTTATTAAGATAACATGTAAAAAAATTAAAGCATAACATTCTTTATATAAGATAATTTAGTGATCTTAAATCTAAGGATCATTTACACAACCACCGCGTGAACCTTTCCATAAATATAGATGATCTCTCCATATGAAATTCTCATGCGGGTCAGTTCACTGTACATGTCTTATGACAAGTACCTATATATTAGTTATAAGTATCCTTTATACTTTAGCTTATGAAAACAATTGTTTCTTTTCATAAAGAAAAGAACATAATATGTGTTAGTCTTTACAACTCTAATAAATATCCAATATTTAAAAGAGCATCGACCAAGAACGTTTCAGGAACAATACTTTGATGCAATATGAATCTCATAATTATAATAACTTTATAATTTTTACTGAAAAACATTTTTTTCCCGTGAATTTATCTTTATTTTATATTCATTAATTTAATATTAATTTAATATTAAAGATAAATTAAACCTTTATTAATAATAAATATATATTTATATAAATATAATAATATTACTTATAACCAACTAAGAGAGTATATTAAACTAACAAACTTCTTCTCAGTTGTTATTCCTGTTTATGTAAAGATTTTAATCAATTGTTAAACGATGATTTTACAAAGATTTAGATTTTACTATTCTTATTTCCCCCATTTGTTAATTCATGTGGATGCTGGGCTGAGGAGGAGAAACTTCGAATGCAATATCCCAACTTCCAAAATCTCAAAACTCATAAAATAGTTATCTTCAACAATGAAATGCAAACATAATACATGAAAACTCCAACTGTAAAAGACTCGTACGTATCAGTTGGCTCCCAGAGACCAAACAATAAGAACATTAGGCTTGCTGAAAGATGTCCCAAAGGCAAGTAGAGTTTCCCTTCTTGGCAGCTGAATGGCATTTGACTTCAAATCCAGGTCCCAATATTGTCCTGAGATAAAATGTACCTTAAAAAAAACAAATTAATTCAATACTTGTCCTACAAACTGCATGCAGGCTATTCAATTCCTGAGAGGCTGGAGGAGAACTGGAAGGCCTTTTACTGGCATGGCAAAAGAAGTGTACATAATCTTTTCGTTTGGAATCACCTTCTCCCATTTGACTCTGTTCACCAGATTGTGCATAAATACAAGAATCTCCAACCGAGCGTATTCTTTTCCTGCACACATAAAAGGTCCTCCACCAAAAGGTACAAATGTGTATGGTGCAGGGCCTTTCCCCTCAAATCTTGAAGGATCAAACTTCTCTGGATCTGGGAAATATTTGGGGTTTTTGTGTGTTGAGTATACACTCCAATATGCCTGCAGATAAGTTCATATACATCATCGATTAAGTTATTACATTCAAGATTTGAAGGGTGTTTCTGTTCATTGTATATTTATTTTTTCGTACAATACCATTCTAACAACTTGTGAATGATGACATACCTTCCATCCTTTTGGAATGGTAAAACCTGCAAAAGAGAAGTCTGCTATAACCTCTCTAAATGTTCCTGAAACAGGTGGCGAGACCCTCAATACCTCACAAGCCACACTCCAAGAATACTTCATCTTTTGAACATCATCCCAATTCAACAACTCTCCAGGAGCTTTTGACATGGCAATCTCCTTCTGTTCTGTTGATCAAAAACCACATTGAATTTCAATTTATTAACCTTCCACAGAAATTTCATAATTTTCATTTCTATGTGATGGATAGGCCTTTGATAAGAAAAAAGCATAGCTAAATTGTATGCAATACAATATCAACATTATACATTTTAAGTGGATTCAAAACCTTGGCAGAATCTATATTATATGAGCCACGAAAATGGAAATTGTTAGCAACTAACTACCTACTGTACACATTCTAAAAATCAGTCTGTGTTGGCTTGCAAAGAATAAGGCTAATTAAGGATATTTACCTTCCAAAACCCTCTGATAGATATGGGGATACTCAGCAAGATAGTACATGACCATTGTGATTGCACTACTGGTTGTATCATGGCCGGCGACAAGTAAACCCAAAACCTTGTAAGCAATATCCCTTTCATTTAAAGGTTGCCCATTATCGTCCGATGCAAGAAGCATCAGGGTCAATAGATCAGTAGCTTCAGCACGTTCTTCATAATTCTCCGATGCTAGCTCCCCTTTCCTCTGCTTCATGATGGCTAGAAGCTCCTCGCGAATGATTTTGCCTCCTTTGACTGCACGGTAATAGGTTGTACCGGGAAAATTTATAGGTACTGACACAAGGCCATTAGTGACAAGATTGAAGTGATTTTCAAGCCTGCTAACATGAGCAGGATCCTTGATGTTCATAAACAATCTACAAGCCAGTGCAAAAGTGTATTTTTTGGACAATGGCAACACCCTTACTTGTTTGTATGGGGACCAATCTGCCTCCAAATGATCTTTCGCCATTGAATCCATAACAGGAATGTAATGTTTCAGAACTTCTGGCTTGAGAATTTCGGGAAGAAATCTGCGCAATATGGTACTATCATCTTTGGAAGAGGTAATAATTTCCTCAGGAAAAGACAATATTCTCTGTATTGGGCGAGGCCACCAGTTGGTGACATACTTGTTTTCGCTCGAGAATAAAAACTTGTTGCCTGAGGCACCACAGAACATAGCCAAATTATCTCCAAGAAGGGATGTATGAAACACATCCGTCGAGTATTTACTCATTCTATCATTTACGAATTTCTCAGGTGTTCCACTCCTACCAGCTCTCACAAAGTCCCATGTTTCTCCGATGATCGGCCATCCTGTTTTTCCCGGCGGCAACTTGGCATTGGAGGATTTTCTTCTGTATGCTGAAAAGACAAGATAAAGAGATATACAGAGTACAGCAGGAGGAAGGAGATATGAAAAGAGGAGTCTGAGATCCATGTCCATATACTTGGCCGCAACAACCAAAAGGATTATCAGCGGCATGGTGGGCACATCACGTTGCCATGGCATAGAAAAGGATGGTTGATATATATATATATATCAAAAGAAGAGGCCGATCGAGTCCTTTTGGTCAACTTAGATATTTCTGGCTGGTCAAAACTGGTTTGCTCAACGTTTCTCTTTTATGTTAGTGACTTCTCCGGTGCCGGGCCAGTCACGGTGGCGTACAGATACTTTAAATATTAAATTAAAAGAACTCTAAAAGATTTATTGATTTAACAATGCATCCTCTCACAACATGTGTTCTGTCCTTCCTTCTGGTTTTTTAATGAAGATTTTGTCAAACCTTTATTTTTAAAAATTATATGTTTTGTTTCATAATTTAACTTTTTTTTTATATCAATTTATAGGATTTAAAAAAATTATTAAAAACAAGATACGAAAGAGAAAATATTTGGGAAGGCATATATTCTAGTATCTAAAATAGTTAATGTTAGCGTTAATAAGAATTTTTTTAATGAAAAGAATTTTACAATGATAATTTTTTTTTATGAACATACTAACGCAGATGAAAACACAAACAAAAAAAAGCTAAAAAAATTAAAGTCTGATAAAATTATCACACAAAACTTTAATTTATAATTTTATTAGTTAATATTTCTCTTTAAGTATTCTACTTTTTTAAAAGATTTACAGTTCCTTAAATAAGCCAAAAAATTAACTTAAAAAAACCTGAAAATAAAGGAAAATAAATAAAAATCTTAAAAAAAACTAGGAAAAATAAAATTATTAAGCATAATATTTAATTTTCTAAACTATAAAAAAAATAAAAATAACTAAGAAAACAAATAATTCTTTTTCTAAATACCCCTTTCGCATCATTCTCCATGGGTTAAAAAGAACTCATAATCAAATTCAAATTATTCTTGACTCAATCTCGTGGATATTCAATCAAGAGTTTCAAATTACATGCTCATTTTTAAAAATAAAAAAAA
>Ga0325414_1006123_pt1 | contig 12742 bp, 2 predicted proteins | sample PopdelMetagenome_8_FD_206183 | JGI IMG/M metagenome (GOLD analysis project Ga0325414, IMG submission 206183) | Populus deltoides microbial communities from Bellville, Georgia, United States - Leaf-PdKOR-R3 | ecosystem: Host-associated > Plants > Phyllosphere > Phylloplane/Leaf | place: USA... | reverse complement strand
ATGCCAAAAACCAAAGACAACACCATCGAAGAGGAATGAATAAATAAAGGAAAGATGATGTCACTTCACGGGAAAATTGTAATTATATGACGTCCTCCAAAATTAAATAAAACGACGCCATCTCGTCTGGTTGCCACCATAGTGAAGACTCGGGGCCCTCTGTATTTCTTTATTTTTATTTTATTTAGATTTTCTTAAAATAATATCAAGAACATATTCTTGGATTATTCTCTACATAATTTAACTAAAACATTTAAGAACATGTTAAATCTAATCATTTAATAAATAGCTCAATACTAAAAAAGATTGAAACTAAAAAGTTTGTTTTTTTTTATGTGATCTCAGATTTAAGTCATATGGTTGCTAATATGATGGTTATTGGAAACTTACATAGTCGTTAACTTCAGGGCTCGTGGGATTAGTCGAAATACATGTAAGCTGATTCGGACACTCATATTATTCCAAAAAATAAATTTTTAAATAATCAAAATTAAAATGTTAGAAAAGATACATACCTCTGTAGGTGAAACCAACCTCTTAGATTTGTGTTTAAATGTTTATCCATGATAAACAAAATACAATTAATTAAGTTCACAATTTTCTTTTAATATATGCTAAGACAACAAAGTTATGGCCTTAATTAAGGGATTTTATAACTTCAACCTATAATTTTTTATTGTTATTGAGGGATTTTATGATATGAGAGAAATATATACAAGAAAAGAGAGAGAAAATTATATATAATCTCATATATATCTCCTTTTATTTTATTTTTTAATTTCTCCTTCTTATCTCTCTTTTTTTTTATTATCTCTTTATCTTTCATTAATCAATTTATTATTAAGATACTAACTAGCAATCATCAAATTAAAACAAGACACGTGGCTCAATTTCACTCGCTAAAAGAGCGTAAAAAAGTAAATAAAAATAAAAATAAAAATAAAAATTCCTCCTCAGTCCTCACCATCATCTTCCTCTTCCTTTCCTCCTCAACGAGTCAAAAAAGAAACAGGAGTAGTAGTATATTATACTGTAGTATTATTCTCCCTCCTCCAGTCAAAGCATAGCTGCGTCGCTTCCCTTTCTTTTCCCTTTTCCGGCCGACCACAACGCCAAATCTCACCGTCAGCTTCTCCAGATCTGCACCTCACAAATTCCAGGCCCATCTCCTCTCACTCATTCGTTCAAGATCCAGAAATCTCTCTTTTATTTTGGTTTTGAAAAGAAAAAATGGATTCTGAGCAAAGGCGGAAGAGAAAGCAGCAGGGAAGAATATATAGACCAGCATGTGCCAAGTTGTTATTAGTAAGGTCTCTAACTGTATGCTTATCTTTCTTAGTATTTCTTTTGTTCATTTCGTCGGATCGTTTACCAATCCGTAGGGACGGGTCGTTTCGTCCAGTTCTGAGGACTTCCACGATGTCCTTCTTGCCTGCTTTTCTAACCGGTGGTGGTGGTGGTGGTATATCCCAGTACCAAAATTTAGTAGTAGAAGGCAGGGTGTTGTTGCCTGACCACTTAGTGTTAATCGTTTCCAGTAAATTAACTCCACCAACTGATAATTTAGACTGTGTTTACTACGACAATATGCTTGAACGAGTTGTGTTAAAGCCTGTTATATCTGTTGATGGATATCATCAACAGTTGAAGTCCATTGTGAGGTGCCACCTTCCGCCTCTTAATTTTTCTGCTTCAGTTAATTTGCGAGGGCGAGGGCGGAGTGGCGATGTTGTGGTGGAAAGACGTGAATGGTTGTCGCGGCTTAATCAGAGTGTGGTTCCTTCCTGGAACAAGGTGGTTTATGAGGCAGTTTTGGATTCGAATGGTTACACTAGTAATGTGGTTGTTTTTGCTAAAGGATTGAATCTTCGGCCGCATAGAGAAGCCGATGCTAGGAAATTCAGGTGCCACTTCAGTTTGACTGATTTTGATCAAGGATTATTTGTGTTCAATACTCGAGCAATTGCAGCTGCTCAAGAAGTTTTTCGGTGTTTGTTGCCTCCTAGTATTCTAAACAATCTAGATAAGGCTAAGGACATTCGAGTTAGTGTTAGCCGTGTTGATTACAATGTTGAAGGTGCAGATGAAGCTCCTCTGCCTTCTGTCGCCAAAGTTCAAATTATCAATTCCCATGAGCACAAGAGTAACACTGGGAAGTATGAGCTCTGTGCTTGCACCATGCTGTGGAACCAAGCCTCTTTCCTTCGGGAGTGGATTATCTATCACGCCTGGCTTGGAATCGAGCGATGGTTCATATATGACAACAATAGCGATGATGAGGTTCAAGAAGTTATTGATGAGCTTAATTTGCACAAGTACAATATCACTAGGCATGCTTGGCCATGGGTTAAGACACAAGAGGCAGGCTTTTCGCACTGTGCTTTGAGAGCAAAACATGAATGCAAGTGGCTTGGATTCTTTGATGTTGATGAGTTTTTCTACTTCCCACATGGACGGGGACGATATAAACCTGGACCAAATTCACTACGAGCCCTCGTCATGAAATACTCAGATTCACCAAAAATTGCAGAGCTAAGAACGGTTTGCCACAGCTATGGGCCATCTGGATTGAGATCACCTCCATCACAGGGTGTAACTGTAGGTTATACCTGTCGGCTTGAGGCTCCGGAGAGACACAAATCTGTTGTGCGCCCGGAGCTCCTTCATACAACTCTTCTTAATGCGGTGCATCATTTTAAACTACGGGATGGATACAAATACCTGAACGTGCGAGAGAGCAAGGTTTTAGTGAACCACTACAAATACCAGGTGTGGGATTCCTTTAAAGCCAAGTTCTTTAAAAGAGTTTCGACCTATGTCACTAACTGGCAAGAGGACCACAATAAGGGATCAAAGGATAGAGCGCCAGGTCTAGGGACAGAGGCCATTGAACCTCCCGATTGGCGGCTTCGGTTCTGCGAGGTTTGGGACACTGGCCTCAAGCATTTTGTTATGGCCAATCTTGCCGATTCGACGTCTGGGTTCCTTCCCTGGGAGAGGTCCCTCGCGTAACGGATTCGCATTTCGATGTGCAAATTACAGCTAGGCACCCATGTACAACAACAGAGCAATCACACAAGCAGCATTCTTTATTTGTTTTTATTTTGCAATTTTTTTTATCCTGATTTTTTTTATACCACAACCGAACAAATTTATACTTCTCGACAATTACCAAATGTTACTATAAAAATGCAAATTATTGGAAAGGTATCTAAGTAATTGATGTGAAACTTGTGATTATATGTTCAAGTAATCTATAATTAAAATTGAAATATGATCCTGGAAAGTCGAAATAGGTCTGATAGAAGCGTGACACAATAAAAATATGTTTCAAGGCATCAATACTATTGGAATGAAATAGAATGACATTATAAAGCCAGTTAATCTTTGATAAGTCAAATTTAGTTCGTTCAAGAACTAAAGAATACAAGAATCACTTTCACACGTTAAAACTAAAAAAATTCATAAGTAATATTCATCAATAACCGCTGAAATTTTTGTTACATGAGTTTAAATAGTTCTTGAAAATTTAACTTTAATGGGTTTATCGCTGTGGGCTGAACTAACCCACATACAAAACTGGCCCAAAAATCCTAAACTGAAAAGCCTATAACCTGATCCAAACAAGTCTTGGATCCTAACTCAAAACAAAGTTTTAATTAAGCCCAAACATGAAAGAAAATAATAAAAATAACTAACCTGTCATTAAATAACATTAGTCCTTTTTTTTCCTTGTGTAGTTAGGATGAATAATAAATCATTATAAGAAAAGGATTTTAGAACATTAATGAATCATTGCCACTCTTGAAAATTATGTTTCAGCTCATTAAAGATTCTTGTGGAGTTAGAAAATCCCCAAAACAAGCTGTCACATCCTTTTAGAAAAAAGATCATTGCCAAATAGAAAGTCCACGGGTTAAAAGAAAGTAAATAACAAAATTCATACAACATGTTCTGACCTATATCGCAAGTCCTTTCTAAACTCCGATTCACCTGAACATTTACTCGAACATAGAAAATACCTTTAGAATCTTCTGGTAAAGTTCCAGCTCGATTCAACGGTTGGATTTAGAATTATGTTCAATAACGTAAAATTGAACGATAAAAATTTTACGTCAGAATCCAAATCTGACCTTGCTTGGGTCGTATTACAAAGCTGAACCGTATCATTTCCTCCCTCTTCAAGAAGATTCACCCTTGAATCTTGAATAGGATTAGCAGCGACTATATTAGCCTTTTGTTTAAGCCTTCAGAATTCCCTTATTGCTAACATCTTTCTCCAACAAACATTATATGGAAGTAGTGACTGACAAGAATTTCAAATAAGCATGTTGTAATAATAACCACTTGCATACATACTTTTGAATGATAACAACAACGGCTCTCATTTGTCTTTTATTTTTTTGACGTTGTACCTCCTTTTCCCATGAAGCTTGAAGATCATAGAATAATCTTTTATACCTATCAACTTCTTGTTCTAAAACCCCCAAACCATGGCTTAGTTTTCCGCGTCCTTGAGCTAGAATCCTCATTCGTTCCCTCTCCCTTGGTGAATACATGACACAAATAGAAAAAAAATAAAAAAAGACGAAGTCACAACAAGAATAGAGTTTACGATAGGAAGAACACTGATTTAGACTCGAAATTACAAATCTGACTTTTGTTTGGACCAGAACTGATCGAAAATAAACAAATGTGAAAGTGATAAAAATGACTCAAATGACAGCCAAATATTTCAAATATGATGATAATATACTGGTAGGAACAAAATCAACAAAAAAAAAAAACAAAATTTGAAAGATAACACAAAACAAACCTGTTACGGCAAGACAAAACCTGATTCTAGAGCCTAAAGAAAATGCTATCCAAATGACCTTGAATTTAATATATAGTATTCGGATACCAAGAAAACAACAAATCCCAGTTTATAGGTTGTTTTATTATGTCTAGGTACCCAAACTCCTTGTATAATCAGTTTGCGGCATAATTGAATCTACAATTAAACCTCACGAAATCGATATTCAAATGAGCTCAAATTTAATATATGGTGTGATATCATCCCCAATACACATAATATAAAGTTTCAATTGATTCTAAGGTGGTTTGTGTATGGTTCAATAAGAGTAGTGTTTTTGCGACATAATTGAATCTCGAATTAAAATCTCAAGCAAACGATATAAAAATAAGCTCAAATTTTATATATCTTGTGATATCACCCCCAATAGAAAAAATATGAAGTTGCAATTTATTTTGATGTTATTTGCTTATAGTTCATTAAGAGTTGTGTTTCTACGGCAAAATTGAACTTCAAATTAAAATCTCAAGCAAACAATATCAAAATAAGCTCAAATTTAATATATGATGCGATATCACCCCTAATAGACAAAATTTGAAGTTTCAATTGATTCTGAGATGGTTTGCTTATGGTTCACTAAGAGTTGTGTTTTTACGGCAAAATTGAATCATCCTTCAAATTTCATCTACTCTCTCTCTCTCTCTCTTTATATATATATATATATATATATATATATATATATATATCTGTGTGTGTGTTACTGATTATCTTACTGATATGATTAGACAATAACAAAATGAATTATAACCCTTTTTTTTTCTTAGATGACACAGACACAAAGATTGATGCAAACCTCGTGAATCCATATAATGTAAAATACCTTTGGAATCTTCTGGTAAAATCTCAGCTCGATTCAATGGTTAGATTTGGAGTTATGCTCAATAATATAAAACTGGACGGTAAAAAAATTTACGTCAAAATCCAAATCTGACGCAGACACAAAGATTGATGCAAACCTCATGAATCCATATAATGTAAAATACCTTTGGAATCTTCTGATAAAATTTCAGCTTGATCCAATGGTTGGATTTGGAGTTATGCTCAATAGCATAAAACTGGACGGTAAAAAATTTTACATCAAAATCCAAATCTGACCTTGTTTTGGTCGTATCACAAAGCTGAACCGTATCAGTGATGTTTTTCTTGAGCTTCCCCTTTCAATAACAATAGTACAACAAAATTGATAACAAAATGACAGGTCGAAACTGTGACCAAGTTCTTGCCAGTTTGTCTTACCGGTCATGTTCTTATGACAACATGTAGTTCTGCCACTTGGTACACCTATAGAAACTGCAACCAAGAACAAACAGCTAGTGTTCTGATATTTTATTTGTTTTTCATTTCAAAAATATTTTTTAAAAAATTACTTTAAATTAATTTTTTTTAGTATTTTCAAATCGTTTTGACGTGTTAATATCAAAAATATTTTTTTAAAATATTATTTCAATATATTTTCCGAGCAAAAGGTACTTTGAAAAACAATCACTATTACAATACCAAATAACCTCTAACATTGCTTGTAAGACAAGTTCAATGCAAAAATTAATTTTTCTTATTTATCCTCACTATATAGCAATGAAACTAGCTATGTGATTGTCTTTCTTTACAGCCATATATTTTTTCTTCTAATAAAAAAAACAAGATATACAGGCTTTTAAAACTAATTTTTATATAAAAAAATCATGAATGTGAATTAAAAAGCTTAATCACAAATCTAATTAAATAGGTTGAGAATCATGTGTAAATATATAAAAAAATAATTAATGATAACTAAAAATAAAATGAAAAAAACAGAGCAGATGATGTGTCATTTGCGAGCCCAGATTCCAGCCACCACTGTCATGACTGGAAAATCAAGGAAGTGTTTCTTTTGCCCTAAAAACCCAATTTTTATGTCATTTCAAACCAAGAAAACCTCACTAACAACCTTGAAACAACTACAAACCAATCCATCAATCCAAAAAACCCAAAAAATATCCAAAAATCTGAAATCAAACTAGATTAGATTTATTTTTCTCAACTTAAATTTATTTTTTCATGCAATATTAAGACTCTAAAACATCACCATCAAACTTCTCTTGTCATATAGAACTTACTTTCATTTTCTTTTTTATCCTCGCTGTATAGTAATGAAACTAGCTATTTGATTGTCTTTTCTTACAAGTCCAATATTTTTTCTTCTAATAATAATAATAAAAAGATATACACACTTTTAAAAGCATTTTTTATATATAAAAATCATGAATATAAATTAAAAAGCCTAACCACACATTTAATTAAATAAGTTGAGAATTATAAATAAATATACAAAAAAATCATTAACAATAACTAAAAATAAAATGAAAAAAAAAAGCAGATGGCATGTCGTCTGCGAGCCCAGATTCCAGTCACCACTGTGGTGACCGAAAAATAAAGGCAGTGTTTTTTACCCTAAAAACCCAGCTTTTAAGTCATTTCAAACCAAGAAAACCTCACTAACACCCTTAAAACAACTACAAAACAATCCATCAATCCAAAACACCAAAAAATCAAAATAGAAAACCTGAAATCAAACCGGATTAGATTTATTTTCCTCAACTTAAATCTGTTTTTTCAGGCAATATTGAATCTCTAAAACATCACCATCAAACTTCTCATCACATGGAACTCATGAAAACCAAGAAAAACTATTTTAATGGTTAAAATTAGCGTAAACGATGATATTTTTTCTCATTGTCGAAATTAAACGACATCTCTCTAACCAGTAACTGAAAAATAATACAAATGAATTTTTTTTATCAAAATTGATTTTTTTAAAAATTTAAAGGAACCTAAATTGTATAAATTGTTATTTTTAAAGATGAAGGACCTAAGTGTATTTTTATAAAAAGCTTGCATGCCACTCATGTTTGGTGTCTTTTTCATTTTAGTCATTCTTCTTTCAATTCCACCCTTGCTTAAGAAACAAAAAGCAATTGGCCTTCAATTAGGATAAAATCACCCAAAAATAAAAGTTTGAGGACCAAAATGAAAAAAAACGGTGTATTGACAATAAACTAAAACTGCTCAGTATTTCACTATGCAAGTCCACAGTGAAACGCTGAATTGTCTTCATTTTTTTGTTTTTTTGTTTTTTTTGTTTTTTCTCTGTTTTTTTTTCGTTTTCTAGCCTTTATGGGTTTTTTTTGTTTTTTTCTTTGTGTTTTTTTCTTTTAATGATTTTTTTTGTTTAATTTTTTTTGTTAATGTTAATTTTTTTATTTAGTTATCAGATTTTCATGACACAGATCCCGGGTTTGACGAGTTAACCTGAATTTTTTTTTGCTTTTTTTCTTTTTAATTAATTGTAACATATACTAAAAGGGATTAGTGTTTTATTGTGGACTGCACAGTGCAGTCCACAGTAAAACATTGATGCTTTAGGTTTTTTTTTTAGTTGTCTCATTTTTTTTAGCTTTTTTTTATGCCTTTCGGGATTATTTTTTTGCTTCTTTCTTTGTTTTTTTCTTTTAAAAATTTTTTTTGTTTAATTTAATTTAGTTTATTAATATTAATTTTTTTATTTAGTTATCAGACTTTCAGGACACGTTTTCCGGATTTAACGGGTTAACCTGGTTTGACAAGTTAACCCAGATTTTTTTTTTGCTTTTTAATTAATTGTTTTCATTTAGTTTAGTTTGTTAATGCTAATTTTTTTTTCTATTTAGTTATCAAACTTTCATGATATATTTCCCGAGTTTCACGGGTTAACCTAGTTTCACGGGTGAACCCAGTTAATTATGGGTTGACCATCAATTTTTTTTTTATTTTCATAAATTGTTTTTGTTTAATTTAGTTTTTTAATGTTTAATTTTTTTTATTAAGTTATCAGACTTTCATGACACAGATCCTGGGTTTAACGGGTTAACATGGTTTGATGAGTTAACCCGGATTTTTTTTCTTTTTAATTAATTTTTTTTTGTTTGGTTCAGTTTCTTAATTTTCACCTTTTTTTTATTTAGTTACCAGACATTCATGACACGAATCCCGGGTTTGACGGATTAACCTAATTTGACGAGTTAACTTGTAATTTTTTTTTGCTGTTTTTTCTTTTTAATTTTTTTTTGGTTTAGTTTAGTTTGTTAATGTTAAATTTCTTTCTATTTAGTTTTTTTTTCTTCTTAGAGGTTTTTTTTTCTTTTTAATTAATTTTATTTAATTAATTTAGTTTATTAATATTAAATTTTTTTCTAAGTAGTTTTCGACCGATGCCTTTAGTTTTTCTTTTTGTTTTTTTGTTGTTTTTATGTCTTTGACTGTGGACTGCACAGTGCAGTCCATAGTAAAATGACTGATGCCTTTTATTTTTTTTCTTTTTAATTAATTTTTTTTGTTTAATTTAAATTGTTAATGTTAAATTTTTTTCTATTTAGTTATCAAACTTTCATGACACGGATTCCGGATTTGACAGGCTAACCTGGTTTGACAAGTTAGCCCAGTTAATTCTAGGTTAACCCATTAATTTGTTTTTTCCTTTTTAATTATCAAACTTTCACAATGCGAATTCAAGGTATGACGAGTTAACCTGATTTAAAGGGTTAACCCAGTTAATTCATATTTTTTTTTTCTTTTTCTTCATTAGTTTTTTTCTTCCTATTGGTTTTTTTTCTTTTTAACTAATATATTTAATTATTACACTTTTATGACACGACCTTGCAGTCAGACACACGTCCAATGCTATTGGGTCTGGTATTGCAATCCAGACACTTTTATGCTAAGGGTTAACCCAAATTTAATATTATTATTAATATTATAAATATTACTTTTGGGTCAAGCGTTGTAACCAAACCTAAGACTCTTGGGTATAACTTTGCAAAAAAACCTAACACTTTTAGATCTTGACTTTTTTTGAAATGTAAAAAATAATTGACCCGCGCGGGGCATGTAACTAGTCCACACTAATCTGAGTGGGTGAACAGTATTAAGCTACAGTGAACATACCGCACCTTTTAGTGTTTTCTATAACTATAATATAATAATATGATAATTTGACAAATTTTGGGGCTTCCTGCTTGTTCCATCACCAACTCAGAAGTCAAGGTGAGTAGCATCCCTGGAAACTGTGTTCACCTATGGCATGAATTGGGGTCAAAATGCTATGCTGCCTCCTTGTTCTCACTCCATCTTCGTTTGCCACACTATGATTTGGTTCGATAACAATTTGCCTCCTCCTGGTTCACAAAAGCATGCAAGACATCAGAGACTTGTAAATGGATTCACAAATTTTAAAATTGTATTGTATAAAGAATAAAATAGATGAAACTGTAGGTTTCAAACCCATGTGTAATTTTGATGCTTGGTGCTCTGTGAAACATGTTCTTAAATGCGCATCAATTTCCCGTTAGCAACATCGACACACATTCTTCTCCATCCACATTCTCTTGTATCGAAGCTTTTAACGAACATGATACATATAATTCATATGGTTACGCTAACAGCTTATCCAAAAGGAAAAGAAAATATGATCTATATAATTATTACTCGACAGAATTGTTTGGCATGGGGTATAAAACTGCTACCTAGACATTACAAAACCCAACAACCCACAAGACAAGGCGGGGGGGAGAAGATAGGCTCCAGGTCATCAAAATTTACTCTCTGAGTTCACTAAAGACAATGGCATGGAACCATAATTTTTTTTTTTTTTAAAAAAAGGGACAAAGCACCTGAAGCTTACGTTCTCAAAGGAGTAACAAAAACAGTTTGACAATATCATAATGCTTAAATGCAATTCAAAAATTGAAATTACCTTGAATAATGGACGCAACAAATGCTATGCACATGAGAATCCAGATGTCCACATAGTTATTATCAGACTCTATCTTGCACTGCCTATCATTTATTTACAAAATGTTTTGCTAGAGTAGCATCCAGTTTTTCTCCAATAAGAGCAATCCATGCCTGCAAGCGAAAGAAAATTGGAAACCTCAAATCTAGTGAAAGATGATTACAGACAAAAGTGATGTCTGACACTAATTTTGATCCTTTCGCAATCTATGACCAAGTGGCGATAGAATATTGTGACATGCATGTATATGTTATAACTAAAAGAAGAACAGACCTGGTCGGAAGATGTGAAACCCTTAATTGTGTCACCGCCAATTATTGCAATTCCTTCATCTCTTCATTGCCTGAAAAATTCATATCGACTAGGTAATTCTTTGATGTGGAAAACTGGTGCAGGTAAATCAACGAAAAATGTGTTGCAAGGTTCGGAATTACAATCCAAAGCAGAACAGTATTCTTCACGATATAAATATGAATTAAACTTTTAGTTTATATTTCTATTTAATCACATTTTGTGATTTCATACAGTAAGCTCGAAGTACAAATGATGGTTCAAGAATTTCTGAGACAATGTCTTTGAAACCATGAAAATGATCCTGTCCAACAAAGCAACCGTGCATTCTATGATGAGAAATTTTGTTCATGAGTCAAAATAATATTACAGTTCGTGACCAACTACCCTACATATGTACTAGCTCAATTCAACTCAACTAAGCCTAAATATATATATATATATATAAACACATGAGGTACGTTACCAGAATCTGCCTACCCCTCTCTATTCAGTACTGCCATGGACTCAAATTTTTATAACCTGTTGTGATTCAAGATCTTTCTTTCACTTCGGCACATGTCATTTTTTATCTACCTCTCCTAATTCTCCATTAACATTTCAAGTTGATCACTCTCTCTCACTGGTGCAACCATAGGTCAACATCAGATATAGCCAAACCATCTCAAATGACCCTCGGTTCACTTTTCTCTAGAGATGCCACCTCTGGCTTCCTACAATGTACTCATTTTCTTAACCAGTACTTTCTTGTGCTTCAACATGTCTCTAATCTTTTTACAAAAAAAGTTCAAAAAACTACACTTTTAACCTTCAAGACTATTTATTCTATTCTCAATAATACCCAGACAATCCATGTAAAAGATGTAGCGACCTTTATTCAGACGAGCAAGAAAAGATCTGTTTGCAGTTTAATTCAAGCATCCAATGCAGCTAGAATAGGCGAAAAGTCAACAAATTAATAATCAGCAAAAGTGGTGATTTGCTTTTTTAATGTGAAGCGTGTTACAGCATCTCGACAAAAGTGGAAAACAAAGTCAAATTAAACTTACTGGGAAAAAGTGAGCTAGATCACCTGTGTCTTCAAAGGTAGAAATGGCAACTCAGATATCCCAGTGTAGAGAGAAAAGGTTGGCCAAATAGCTCTCTGCAAATAGAATCAGCAAACAATCATCTTTTAGTACTTTTTCAGCAAGCATCTTTTTCTTTTTTCTTTTTTTAAGATCATCACATGGCAAAGGATTTAAAACAACAAAGAAAGCTAACAAATCATGGAAAATACTTACGAGATGCAGATTTTATAGCAGCACGGTAAAGTGATCCTTGCATCAGCTTGGCAGCATCGACAGCCAGTGCTTCATTATCGACAGTTCGACAGATTAAGCTGCCAAGCCAATTTGTAGGATACAACAGTAATCATAAATAACAACTAGAGACCTGCAGCGTGTAACACCTGACAGAGATTCCCATGCCCTAAAGTTGAGCAACAAAAACAATGATAAATAGCCAAAAACACATTGCCTATTTCCCAATTCCTCCTAAAAATGCTGATGATTAACAAACAACTGACAAGGAAGCACCTAATATTCCACCTCGAAATCTTTTCAACTACAGTAGTAGTAACGTAAGCAGAAAGGGCAGTAACATAATAGCTCGGAAACTACAAATTCAGGAAGGTGGGAACATATAAACTGGCATTCCACGCCTTGAGGATTTACCTAAAAAATGAAAATAAAAATCACACTCTCCAATTTGCAATCCAATTAACCATGGAAAGCAAGTGCGTAGCCCTT
>Ga0325414_1006120_pt1 | contig 12744 bp, 5 predicted proteins | sample PopdelMetagenome_8_FD_206183 | JGI IMG/M metagenome (GOLD analysis project Ga0325414, IMG submission 206183) | Populus deltoides microbial communities from Bellville, Georgia, United States - Leaf-PdKOR-R3 | ecosystem: Host-associated > Plants > Phyllosphere > Phylloplane/Leaf | place: USA... | reverse complement strand
AAACTAGAAAGCACATATATATCATCTTAAAACAATTCAATAAGCATGAACAGAAATCAGTAGCATAATTTTGAAATAAGGATAAATAAGTACTTGAATATGACAATACCAGAAATTCGTCTAAAACCAACGAAATAATTATGTCGGTAAATTGCGGTGATAATTACCGATGGATGCTAAAACAATTTTACTGATGGAATGACTGAGGGATTCAAACCGGGATCTCCGTACAGTGACGTGACCAATTCACCGTCAGAATTACTGATGGGAGCACCGACCGAAGTATTCTGTTGGTGATCTTATCACTAAAAGTTAATATATCACCACTTTGCCGACCTTCACCTCTCATATTTCTCCTTCTTCTTCCCCATCCCAACTCTCCCCTCCCAAACTGCAAACAACCACTCCTCTTAAAAATATCCCCCTCTTCTTAAAACAAGTCATCTTTCATTAACTCTCATCGTCACAACATCCATGTTCTGATTTATTGGGGGTTTTATCATTTTTTGTAAGTAAATCTATCTTTTTTTTAATTTTAACATTTAAATGTCAATTTTATTGTTTTTTTAGTATATGTATTTTGTTAGTGTATGTACATGTTTTATTGTTATTTCTCAAACAAACTTGTAGTATGAGTGTATACTTTTGTACTTGTTATGGTTTGTTTTAGATTTTGTAAAATTGTATTTATTTGAAAATTATTGAAACTTTGTTGAATTACTGAATTAGATGTGTTGTGATGAAATAATTAATAGCTTGTTTAACGGGTCCGTTTTAATTTTTATCAATGCTATTGTGGAGTTGTAATTTCTCTAAATTTATATGTATAAATTTGTAACATTGATAATTGATAATGAATATTTATGAGAAGTTTTAATTAGTTTGTTGGATAATCTTGAGGTAAACCAATATTTTTGCAAGTTTATTCACTTAATTTTATAGAGGTTAGAGATTCACCGCAAGGATTGTGGAGGATGAATTATTGTAATGGGGTTCAGGGTTTTATTAATTTCGCAACATCTATTCCCATAAATTTTACTAGAGGCGGTACTAAGTATCCATGCAAGAAGTGTAAAATTAAAAAGTATCTGCATCCAGATGTTTTAATGATGCATCTTCTACATAAAGGGTTCATGGAGGATTACCTGTGTTGGTATGCACACGGAGAACTATTTGTTCGTAATGAGAGCATGGTAGAAAGGGTGGTTGGGTCAACTTCTAGTGCTAGCAACGTGCATGTAGTTGCAAATGAAAACAGTAATCCTTACAAGAATATGGTTATGGATGCAATGATAATGAATCAAGGTAATGTCAGTTAATGTTCAATCGTAAAAGAACCTAATGCTGAGGCAACAAGGTTTTTTGATCTGTTGAAAGATTTTGACGAACCATTATGGGATGGCTGCACAAACCATAATAAATTATCGGCCGTAGCAAATGTGTTCACCATCAAGTCAGATCACGAGTTGAGTGAGGCTGGTTATGATAAAATTATCAAATGGATGAGAAGCATTTTACATGAAGGGAACAGGCTGAAAGAGAACTTCTATGCTGCACAGTCCATGATGAAACCCCTCTGTTTAGGATACCAGAAAATTAACATGTGCCCTAACTTCTGCATGTTATACTACCTTGAAAATGATGAGCTGACCAAGTGCATGACTTGTGGGCATTCCCGTTACAAACCCAGAACTGGTAGGGGAAAACTCTCGTGGCATATAAAAAAACATAAATACTTCCTAATCACACCTAGATTGCATAGTTATTCATGTCACCAAGGACTGCTAAGCATATGACATGGCACCGATCACATGATAGAGTTGATGGAGTGATGGTGCATCCTTCTGATGGCAAAGCATGGAAACACTTTAACAATGTTCATCCTCACTTTGCAGCTGAATCAAGGAACGTGCATCTTGGGTTGTGTACAGACAGATTCAACCCATTCAGGTCATTTACTGCTCCTTATTCTTGTCGGCTAGTCATACTCACGGTTTATAACTTGCCACCGGGATGTGTATGAGGCCGGAGTTCATGTTTTTTATCTACGGCCATACTCGGTCCGAGCAGTCCAACTTCTTTGTAACGTTGTAAAGTTTGCTTAACTCTTTGCGCAGTTTCATAATGTTCAATATCGTCACCAGAATCATAAATGCATGAATTTGATGGACCAAAAAATATGCAGTTCCTAATGGAATAGGTAACAAAACAACCTTGTCCCCCACTGCCACTAAGTCATCACCCCTCAAGTCAAACTAGTGTTTGCCCTGAGATATTATTACAATGAAGGATGAACAAAAATCTAGAGTTATGATTCAAAATTAACATTTATCTTGTACTATTTCGAACCTCATTTGAGAACGAGAATCAATAACGTTCCACAACATAATGATGATGGTGAACTACCTTCCAGTGGGAACTTGTCAATATTCTCCAATCCTAGACAACCCACACCTAAAAATGCTGTAAGGGAAAGATATTTGTCTAAAATAGAGTTCAGACAATCACAAAATTATGTACTATTTAACTATGATGAGCTGAGACCTTTTATTCAGTAAGTATATGTACTACTTAAACTTTGTTAAAAATATACTATTTATATATTATAATATCATAAACTCATATAATTTTGAAAACCTTGTAGGCAACGTCGACAATATTTACTATCCAATAACTCACAGCTGACCGAATCTCAAATCTTTTGATTACAAGATCAACAATTTGCGACATGGTTCAAAACACATGTAAGTACTATCACAAACTCATTATCTCTTGTAAATTTATTGTATGTCATTACAGAATTCTCGTTTACTATTCATTATTATACATGATATACAAGGTTTTATCAAACAGGAAGGAGTGTTGCTATTTCATTGTCTTTACTAAGCCTGGGCCCTAAAAGGAAAGTTGAATGCTACAACAAGTATTTTGTCAATGGATATGTGTTTCATACTAAAGAGTACGGTCATGGAAGAAAGACATACAACAACGGTGTTTGTGTTAAGGGATCGACTTATAGTGAGTTTGAAGTTGACTACTATCGTAAATTAGAAGAGGTCGTCGAATCACAATATCATAGCGAGCAGAATAGAGTGTTTTTATTCAAATGCTATTGGTATGACACCACTAACAGAGGAATCAAAGTAGATCCTCACTATGGTCTAGTCGAAATCAACTCAAAAGCTAGACTCCGCAACGTAAATGATGTCTTTGTTTTCACAAAGCAATGTCAACAGGTTTATTACACATACACCCTTTCCTTTAGAAAGGATCGATCAAAAGTTGATTTATTATCTGTTTTAAAAACAAAACCCAGGGGTCGTGTAGAGGCTGTTCAAGATGAGAACAAAGACACAAGTGTGCGAAATGAAGTCTTTCAAGTTAGTGAGTTGGTTGAACCATATCGAGTTGCTCCTTCGATTGACTTAGAAGAAAATTCAAATTTTTGGGTTTTCAATGATAGTCTTATTGATGTTGATGTAGAGGAGTTGAATGTTGTTCTGAGCTCTAGCGGATAAGCAAATGTTGATGAAGATGATGATTATGATATCCACATTGAAGATTGTGATGGAGCTGATGACAATTCAATTGACAAAGAAGAAAAAGAATAAAATTCTAACTAACTATCTGAACACGAAAGTGTACAGCATTTTTTTATAATGTAATATTATAGATGATATTTTGTAACACAAAATATTTATTTTATAATTGTTCACTGTGGTTATTGTTATGTGCGAGCAGTTTGTAATTTAAGTGTTTACAAGAGGATAAATAGGCAATACAAACATAATCGCTCATGTAGAGTGCATAATCACCAACATTTCTACTGACGGATACAGTCTGTCGGTATTTTACTGAGAGTTGAAAAATATTTACTGCACATGCCACAATTAGCGATGTCTCTATAGACGGATACAGTCTGTTGGTATTTTACCAAGAGTTGCAAAATATTTACTCCACATCTCATAATCACCGATGTCTCTACAGACGAATACAGTCCATTTGCATTCCTCAGCGGGTGGGACTGTTGAGTTCTATGGTGGTGCAGTTTACAATTATCGACAGACTCACCGATAGACTGTGTAAATTCTAAAGCGCAGGTATTAATGCATCTCTGACCGCGTGTATATATCGACAGATTGTGAAAATTATGGAGGTTCATTTAAAAATTTTAGTACGAAATTCAAAATTTACTGATGGACATTTGAAAATTCACTGACGAAATAATTAAAAATAATATTAATTAAATAGTCTATCGGTGATGCCGTCGGTAAAACTGCAGTATAAATCCCAGTGACAGCCCTTTCAGTTCATTTCTCTCCTCTTACATTTCATCTCCTCTTTTTTTGCTCTCATCTATTGTGAAAATTTAAGTTATTTTATTGTAATCTTGAACTTCTTGTAATCTTCAACAAATTAAAAGGTATGTATTTTCATTTAATATGCTTAATGATTTTATTTTTCTCATTTTTTCTTTGTTTTATTAATAATATGTTTTTGTTGTGTTTTTTTTTTTTTTGTATTGTACGCAGATAAAATCCTGAAATAAACACACAATTAAGGTAAGCATTTTTCATTCCTAAAGTCTATAGTTTTTTTTTTAATTTGTTCAATATATTTTATTGTTTGTATTGCCATAAAAATTGAATATATAGGATTAAATTTAATTATTTTATCTCAATTTTACTCTATTATTGCATGATATGTGTTTAATTATTTCCATTAATTTTAATTGTTATTGATGAATTTCTATAGATGTTAGTTGAATATATAAAATTAAATGTTATATTTTTCCTTTATTTTATTGTTAAATTTATATAGATGTTAGGTTATATATAAGATTTTTCAATGGAGTCAATTGGTTTATGGCTACTGTCAATATTTGCTTTTGAAAGCTTTGGGTAGTCTCCAGTATATGGGAGGTGCTGCCAAATTTTTTTTAATAATCGAATTTAATTATGTAATGTATTTGTATAAATTTGTGCAGATGCGTAGAATCACTACACCATTAAACAGTTTTACTGACGGAATAATTCTGTCGGTGTAAGGCATAAACTCCGTGGGTAAAATTATTACCAATGGTCTCACCGACGGCCTTAGTCCGTCGGTATTCTAATCGTCGGTAATTCCACTTTCCGTCGTTAATTCTGTCGCAAATAAAAAAATCACTCACCGACGGTCTTACAGACGGATATGCGCGGCAAAAAAAAAGAATTTCCCTCGAGAACATTACCGACGGACTACACTCGTTTGAACTTTCAACAGTAAGTACCGATGGATAGTCCGTCGGTAATAGTTATGGTAAACACCGACGGAAATATTCCGTCGGTAATTATGGCATGGGTGGTAATTATTTGGCAACTCTCTGTGAAATACCGATGGATAATGTTCGTCGGTAAAGCCATCAGTATGTATTTAAAATATATAAAAATAATAATTTATTAATAGTAAAAAAGCTTAATAAACAAATAAAATTGGATTAAACATTAAAAATATAAAAATAATGTTAAATAATATTCATCCAAATATTCATTACAAATTTAATGTGTTTAAAAAACAAAATTAAACTAGAATAGCGGCGGAGCTGGAGGAGAAGGAGGAGGAGGAGGAGGAGAAGGCTGGTTGTTTCCGGGACCGTACGACCAAAAAGGAACTGCACATGTATCATCACCCATCTTTGATCTCATCTCCATGACTATTTGATGGAGCTCATCATAATTCATCGAGAGTTGTTGATATTGTTGTTTCAAGGCCATGAACTTAGATTGGGTGCTCGATACTGATGGAGAGCTCCCAACGGTTGAGACATTATGGGCCGAATGCAAGTTTTCGGCTGTAGTGTTGGAGAGTCCATAGACTTGATTTTTTTCGGGTACACCAGACGATCCCACCTCCATCCACAAATTTGGATCGAAATCTGGATGGGTCGAAAGATTGTCCCCATATCTCTCCCTCAACCAGCTATTATAGGTCTCCTGAATTTTTTTTTTAAAAAAAATCATCATATTCAATTCAAGAAAATAATAACTTACAAAATAAAATGAATGAATGAACATACCACGAAGTGCTGAGCACGGTTGTCCATGAACTGCTGCACCCTCTTTTGGCGGTTTAGACTCCGCACAAGCGTCTCTACAAACAACTCCATTGAACTCGGCTCACGTCCAAGAGACGCAGCCTGTAAGGAAAAAATATGTTGCAAGTTAAATATATTATAAGAAACGACAAATTAATTAACAATATATTTCATTAAAATTAATCTTACCATCCGCTTTGCATGTGCACTGAATGGGACGGATCCACTATTGTGCGTGGTCACCGAACCATGAATTTGCCGGTTCTGGTTGTTGGCACCAGACTGTGAGCATCGTGAGAACCGCTCTGAGGTCACGTGCTCAATATATGTTGTCCATATTTCCCCCGATTTGAATGGCGGTTTGAATTCCCGCCAACCGCCACCTCATTCCATCTTTCAAAACTGTTATCCCTCGCATGTCTTTTTGATTTTTCTAGGATGTCATACCAAAAATCAAGCAACCAAATTCCATAGTAACAAATTAGAATTTAGAACATAAAATTATAAAACAAAAATAAATATTATTTTCAATGTTACCTAGTTGCCGCGTGATTCTTCCATACCCTCCTCACAACATTGTTATTCGCCCTATCTCACTCAAATTTGTTCTGTGTATATAAATAATTCATATAAAATAAAAATAGTACAAGATATAAATTATAAAAATAATTTATTAAAAATAAGCTGGAAATTAAAAGTTAACACCGACCTGAAATCGCTTAAACCATGCATCGATATTAGGTTTCCACTCAGGATGTTTGGAAACTTGGCTCCATTGAAACAATGGAATCTCCATCGATGATTTAAATGCTAATGTTATAACCCTTGCAGCCTCAATGTTTGTGAACCTGAAATTAAATAAAATTAATAATATTAATTAGTTCATAAATTATGTTATAAGTTAAAAAAAAAACTAAAACCTAAACAAACTTACACTGAGAGGTCATCCTTCCATTGTACCTGGTACTTGCGGGCGAATTGACGCCGCTGTGGAGGCACACCGCCTCTGTGCTATGAAACCACACTAGAAAAGGCAGCATCACAAGTTGGTGCAGATTCCTCGCCGTGATTAGCACCTAAGGATACATCCTCCTTGCTGCTAGAAGAACTAGCTGCAACCGTCTGCTAACGATGTGTTGTAGATTTCATTCTACGCATCTACACAAACATATATGAATAATTACACAATTAACTTCAATTATTTTAAAAAAATTCGGCAGCACCTCCCCTATATAGAAGGCTACCCATAGTTTTCAAACCTGCAAATCTTTATAATAACCACAAACCAATTGACTCCAGCAACATCATATATTCAACCTAACATCTATAGAAATTCAATTATTTAAAAAAATTCGACAGCACCTCCCCTATATTAGAGACTACCCACAGTTTTCATACCTACAAATATTGCAAAATCAACTCTATACAACCTAACATATACAACCTAACATCTATAGAAATTCAACATCTATATATTTTCAACTAAAATCAATACAAATTCATAAATAACAATTAAAATTAATAAAAATAATAAACAACATAACAAACAATAATATATTAAAATTAAGATAAACTAATTAAATTTAATTCTATATTTCAATTAACATTTAAAACATAAATTCAATAATAACAATTATAGCAATACAAACAATAATATCCTAAATTAAGATAAACTAATTAAATTTAATTCTATATATTAATTAACATTTAAAACATAAATTAAACAATAACAATTATGGCAATACAAACAATAATATCATAAAATTAAATAATAAAATTAAAAAATTAAAAAACACTATACAAAACAACCTAAACACAAAACAAACAATACACAAAACTAAAAAACACTACATCAATTCAAAATAAATTTAGGAATAAAAATTGCTTACCTAAATAGTGTGTTGATTTTAAGATTTTAACTACAAACAATACACAAAACAAAGAACGCCAAAAACAATAATCATAATTAAAATAAAAAAAATACAAAGATAAAGAAAAAAGAATACATACCTTTTAATATGTTTAAAACTACCACCAAAACAATAAAATGTCTTCCAAAAACTAAATAGAAATGGAGAGAAGAAGAGAAATGGAGATGAAGAGCCAAGAGAAAAAATAAACCAAATGGGGGGGTGGGGGGGTTTTACATATCATTATTTCCGACAGTATTACGACGGACATTTATTGTTGTTGGTGGCATTAAATTTCATCGGTAATACCGTCAGTAATTAATGGATATTTGCATCAAAAAAAGTTTGAAAATCCCGCCAGACTCTTCGATCCGTCGGAAAATCCATCGGTAATTGTGTCGACCGACCACGCGTCTGACATGCGTGTGTTTTGGGATGTGCGTAAAGCGTCGGTGACTCCGTCGGTAATATACGTCGGTGAAGCCATTGGTAATTTTTTTCAACTCTTTATGAAATACCGACGGGTTATAGTCCGTCAGTGTATTCGTCGGTGATTATGGCACAATCCCGTAAATTTTTTTCAACTCTCTGTGAAAAACCGACGGGTTATAGCCCGTCGGTGAAACCGTCAATATTTTTTATTTTTTGTCTATCCCCTTCACAAAATCTTGAATTGCAAACTTACAACACACACATCATAATAACAAGAGCTGACAATTAAAGAAGAATAAATATTTCATATTAAAAAATATTACATTATAAAAATAAGGCTTTACAACATGTTTAGTTAGTCAGAATTTTCATCTCCGTCCTCAATTGAATTGTTATCATCAGCTTCATCGCATTCTTCAATGTGGTTATCATCTTCTTTAACAAGGAGAAGGGGAAGAAGAAGGAGAAACAGAGGAAGAGAGTGTCGGCAGAGTGTGTATATAATGGCTTTTACCGATGGAATCACCGACAGAAACGTTTCGTCGGTGATTCCGTCGGTGATTCCGCCGGTGAAAGTACCACGTCACTGTACGACGATATTGGTTTGAATCCCTCGATCATTCCATCGGTAAACTCGTCTGAAAATAATCCACGTCACCACACCATTGCAACTTTCCAAACAAACTATATAGGTCGTCGGCGATACCGTCGGTATATACTGATAGACTTATTTCGTCAGTATATACCGACATTATCGCCGATGGCCTGATTCCATTGGTATATACTAACAAAGTTTGAGACGGAATTATTTCCATCGGTAAAAATTACCGACGAAAAAATTCTGTCGGTAATTCCATTGGTTTTCGCTGGTTTTCTGGTAGTGAATGAAATCAATAGCACATCGTGAGCATATGGTTGCAGCTAGTTCTTCTAGCAGCGATGATGACTTCTCCTTAGGTGCCTATCAAGAAGAGGCACCTGCGCCGACTCGCGATGTTGCCTCTTCCAGCGCGGTTTCACAGCGCAGAGGCAGTGTGCCTTCACAACGGAATCAATTCACCCGCAAGTACCAGGCACATTGGAAGGATGACTTTTCAATGTAAGTTTGTTTTGGTTTTAGTTTTTTTTTAATTATAACACAATCTATGACTAACTAATTAATATTTCATTAATTTAATTTATTTTAAGGTTCGCAAACATTGAGGCCGCCCGAGTAATAACATCGGCGTTTAAATCGTCAATAGAGATTCCATTATTTCAATGGAGTCAAGTTTCCAGACATCCTGATTGGAGACCTTATATCGAAGCATGGTTTTCAAGATTTCAGGTTGGTGTTAATTTCTAATTTCGAGCTTATTTTAATAAATTTTTATTTTTATTTTAAATAAATTATTTATACACAACACAAATTCAAGTGGGATAGCGTGCATGACAATGTTGCGAGGAAGCTGTGGGAAAATCACGCAGCAACTAGGTAACGTCAAAAATAATACAATTTATATTTTTTAAAATTTATGTTTTAAAATCTAATTTGTCACTATGAAAGTAGGTTGCGTGATTTTTGGTATCAATCACAGAAAGGCCAAAAAATATGCGAGAGATAAGGGTTTACAAGGCTGGAATGACATGGCAGTTTGGAGGGATTTCAAACCGCTATACATCCCGGGGGATATATGGCCACAATATATTCAGCACATGATGTCTGAGCGGTTCACACAACGCTCACAGTCCGGTGTCGACAACCAGAGTAGGAAAATTCATGGTTCGATGATCACGCACACCGGCGGCTCGATTTGGTTTGCTGCACATGCAAAACGGATGGCAAGATTAATTTAAATAAAATATATTGTTAATTAATTTGTTGTTACTTATAAATATATTTAACTTGCAACAATTTTTTCTTACAGGCTACGTCTCTTGGACATGAGCCAAGCCCAATGGAGCTGTTTGTAGAGATGCACGTGCGGAGTGAAGACCACCACAAGGGGGTGCAACACTTCGTGGTACGTATCTTCGTTCCACCATTTTATTTTGTAAGTTATTATTTTCTTGAATTGAATATGATGATTTCTTTTTTAATTTTCAGGAGACCTATAATAGCCGGTTGAGGGAGAGATATGGGGACAATCCTTCGACCCATCTGGATTTCAATCTGGATTTGTGGATGGAGGTAGGATCATTTGGTGGACCCGATAAAAATCGGGTGTGCGGGCTCTCCAACACTACGACTGAGAACTTGCGAGCGGCCGTAGTGTCTCAACCGATGGGAGCTCCCAATCAGTATCGAGCACCCAATTTAAGGAGTTAGTGGTCTTACAGCAACACATGACTCATCTCACCGAAAAATACGAGCGACTCTCGACAGATTATGAACAACTCCGCCAAATGATCATGGACATGAGATCATTTATGGGAGATACATGTGCGCCCCTCTTTTTGGCCATTTGATCCCGAAAACAACCAGCCTCCTCCTCCTCCTCCAGCTCCGCCATTGTTCTGGTTTAGTTTTTTTTTGGAAACACATTAAATTTGTAATGAATATTTGGATGAATATTATTTAACTTTATTTTTATATTTTTGATGTTTCATACAATTTTATTTGCATAATTGGTTTTTTTACTATTAATTTATATAATTTTATATTATTTACTCTACATAATTTTTAATTTTTTTTAAATCACAACCGACGGATTTCTAGATGGACGTAGTCCATTGGTATTTTACATATAGTTGAAAAATATTTACTGCATATGCCACCATCACCGACGGACATATTTCGTCGGTGTTTTATCGAGTTTCAAAATATTTACTGCATATGCCGCGCTCACCGACAGAACTATTCTGTCGGTGATTTACCATTGGAAATATAGAAAAAATTATTCCGTCGGTATATTTCCAGCGGGGATATTTTTTTACACGCATTTTTTTTTTGTAAAACCATCAGTTTTTTATTTATTTTTTACCGCCAAAATTAGCGACAGAACTTGGAATTACCGAAGAACGCTATGCCGGCGACGTTTTCTATCGGGAAATTAATCGGTAATGATTTTACCGACGAAGTGGTAATCTTACACCGACGGAATAGTTTCGTCAGTAAAACTGTTAAATGTTGAAGTGTGAAAGAATTACAATGATGATGTTATTTCTGACAACTTAATAATGGAGATGGTGTCTATTTCCCTTGAACCGAAAGCCAAACTTTAGTTCATAGATGCCAGAAAATTAACAAAAAAAAGAGAGAAAAGAATGCTACAGAGAAGAAGAAGAGAGTTCTTTTTGTCATGATTTGCTTATTTTATTCCCTCCCTCAACTGTTATCTTTTGTTAGGATTCTTATCCTAATTAGAAGTCCTTAATATTACTTAATTCTTTTTCTTTATCTATCTATTAAGGTTGGTTAAATCCCTCAAAATTTATGTTGGAAACTGATTATGTTGTTGGCACAACTTTTTTGTAATTTACACTCTACTGCAGCTTAAACTTTTGTTTCTGACTTGGTTTGTTGCAATATCCGGTCATTCTAGATATATTCTATCATTTAGAATGTTAGAGCCTTAATTTGCACCTTTCTTACATTCTAAGGTCCATCATTTCTACGTCAGACTCCCAGCTATAGTGGGATTTTCGTCACCATTAGTTTCCTCATCAGATCAGAACACCAATCTTGTCCTTCAGCTTGTGCCCAAATTTATTTAACTTGACATCCTACATAAAAGTTGTATTCCTAAATGTGTAGATGATTTTGGGCTTTTGAATAGCATGATTTTGATATCTGAAACTTAAGATATGCCCATTTGAATATATAGTGTGAAAGCAGAGAATCCTACTATAGGTAGAATTTCAGCTCGATTTTGCAGGTTTGATTAGAGATCCAAATGAATTAGAATTTATATTCATGATACCATCCTGGAAAGCATGATATGTATATTTTAACTTTGATTCAACCAATATTCATATCCTGAAATTATAACTCGGTGAAAAACCTATCATAAAAAACAAGATCTAAAATATAAAATATAAAAATTCTTATTTTTTAATAATTAATTCATAAAAATCTCTTAGCATGTCAGACTCATAAAAGTAAGTTGCAAATGCCAATAGTTTCTTGAAATTATATATTTTCAGAATATTTGTTGAGCGGACCCCCACTGGTGGTCCTTTGGATATAAAATTCACTTTGTGGCTTCTAAAGGCCTTTTCGCCGCCTTTGGCGAGGCATCAAAAACTCTGGTTGACATTTTGGTAGAGAGAGGTAATTAAGTAGTTTTCAATACCGAAAATGACTGAACTCCATTGACCATGTCGGACTCTTACATAGGTATTATT
>Ga0325414_1006118_pt1 | contig 12747 bp, 9 predicted proteins | sample PopdelMetagenome_8_FD_206183 | JGI IMG/M metagenome (GOLD analysis project Ga0325414, IMG submission 206183) | Populus deltoides microbial communities from Bellville, Georgia, United States - Leaf-PdKOR-R3 | ecosystem: Host-associated > Plants > Phyllosphere > Phylloplane/Leaf | place: USA... | reverse complement strand
TGTCATGATATTCTATAACTATTAATTTACTAACTTGTATGTATTCTTGAAATTGTGGTTTTTTTTTCCTCCCACCACACAAGGTAGATATGGATTCTCTCCACTACAACTTGATGCTTGAGTAAAAAAAAAAAGGTAATCCGATGTCATTGTGGACAGATGTGATTAATCACATATAATAAAGTCCAGATTTACCACTAACCAAAATAATATCAGAAATTAAAAACTAAAAAATCTTAAACTCTAAGACGCGTTATCTTTTTACTGTAGTTGGGCATTGTTGATACCCTCATAAAACATTATGGATTTACTATTCATTTTCTACTAATTTATTTTGATTCTCAAAATTTATCTAGTGTGATTTGATCTTTATTGAAGGCTAATTACTTCTGGTTTTTTAGTTAATGATGAAATTAAAAGAATAGAAACTAAAATGAAAAAGACGCCCAACATTAGTGGTGTACCAGAGACTTCATGCAAAATACACGTAGGTCCTCGATCTTTAAAAATAACATGATTCATATGTTTTAGGCCTCTTGACATTTTAAAAAATCACTTTCGATTCATAAGTTTATTTATGTTATTTTTAATCTCTGGTTAGAGAAATATGTTGTCGGATTTCGATGATGAGAGAGAAAGTTATTATTCACTTTATTTTTGCCCACCAAAATAGATTTTATTGGTGTCAACAGGCTCTTAGAGATGAGAGGAGCTTTATAGTGGTTGTTTGGGGCCTTAATGTTGCATAAAAACTAGATTTAAATTGAGAAAGCCAAAACTTACCCTGATTGATTTTGGGTTCTTGGACAATTGCTTTAGGTATTTAGAGTTGACATAATGGTTTTGGGTGTTATAAGGGTGTCGGTGAGGTATTTTTAAGGCTGGAATGACTTAAAAATTGAGTTTTTTTTTTCTTTTTTTTTTTTTACCAAAAGAGATGTTGTTCTGATTTTCCAACTACCATAATGGTGACCGGAATATGGGCTCACAAACGACAGGTCATTTGTCTTGGCAAGCAAGTGTTTTTTTTCTTAAAAAAATAAAGGTGAACGACCTGCATTTCCCTTTAAAAAATAAAAAAAATATAACCAAACCCAAGTGTGTAGACCTGGGTTTAAAGGACCACCACATGCTCGAGCTTTTCCTTGCAATGATCTAAGATTCTAGATTGTTTTTTGGCACTTTTTTCAAGGTCAGATAGAAATTTAAGAGAAAAAAATTATTAAACTTAGTTGAGTCTATAGCCCAAAGCATATGTTTGACGAGTTAAGCCATAACATTTGGATTATTTTTTTTTAATTGATATCTTCTTTGAATTTATTTTTTCTTAAATAATTTTTAAATTTATGGTTCAATTAATATCAATTCTCTGAATTTTTTTATTTAGCCTTTTTATAGAGATTTTTTTTAATGGTGCTGTCTATATTTAGTTTTTGGAAATATTATTCTTATTTATCTATAATTTTTTTAATCTTTTATATAGATGAATTTTATTTTTTAAAATAAAAAATATTTACTTTCAATATTTTTATTATTCATAATTATTTTTTTTATTCAATCAATTTAATGTGTATGGCAATTTATATTATCATTTAATTAAATAAAAAATTAATTTTAATAAACAAATTCAAGAAGCACAATCAGTTAAATATCTTGTCTTGCAAGGTTAAACATCTTTATCTACACATGTCTCTTGATTTTTTTAATTTTATTTTTAGTAATTATTAATGATTTTTTTCTATTTATAAACATATATAGTTTTCAATTTATTTAATTATATATACACGTGAGCTTTTCAATTCACATAATTTTTTTTTAAATTATAAAAATACATTGAGAAAAAATCAGTATATATAATTTTTTTATAAATAAAAAATATCTCATTCAGGTAGAACACGTGTCAAATACTAGATTAAAAGACTAATTGACGTGTTGTCTGACTTTAATTACACGCAGGACATTCTTGTTTACAATCGGTCAATTATATCTTTTATAATACTTCCAGGTTGCCAGTGACCACGTGATTAGTGCTGCCAATGCAAGCAACCAGTAATGGTCTCTTCTTTTTTTCAGTGATTAAATTAAATTAAATAACAGACTTTATAACATAGACAAAAATCTTTTTATTTATTTTGCAGGAAGAAAAGGGAGAGAGAGAGAGATCGGATATAATTGAAAACCGGCTGAACCGGTTCAATGTTGAATATGAATCATTTGGCAGGTAGCCAGTGGATTTTGAGCTTGGACACAACTTTCCTGCTCGCGGTTTCCCTGCACATAGTTTTTATCCTCATTTTTCACATAGTTTTCATCCTCGATATTCCTTGAAAATAAAGTGTTTGATCAGAGATGATGCGTAACAGATAAAAGAAAAACAGAGCATGCCTAACTTTCAGTGTTGCTAAAAGAAAAGGGAAACCATTGACCATGAAGGAGATAAAAGAATAATGGAAAACTCAGTACTTGAACTTGAAAACGAAAATTCTTGAGCTAACACATACTGTTCAGTTTATCAGCTCATCAATCCATCACAGCTAGATTCTTCAATTCATCCCTGCTAATTGCAGAGCTTAAAATCTTTTCCATCTCTGGAGCCGAGCTCTTCTCTGTCAAAATCTACTCTTGCTGTGTGTAATCATTTGTAGAATGATAATCTCCCATCAAGAACATTGATCTTGCAGAGCTTAGGATGTTCACTGAATGTGAAAATCTTTTCTCTCCACGGGTTATAGATAACCTCATAAATTAATAGCCCATAGAGACCAAATTCGTCCACAATTGTGCCACTCACGCCTTCAGAAGTATCACATACAGCAATACAACTCTTCAACTTCTCGTTCTTTGAGAACAATTCTGTAAGTCTCTGCCAGTAGCGCTCTTCGATTTCAGATTTCTTGTTCGTCAGAATGAATACTTGGGCGAGGGAGCTGCATTCCATCATCATCTGTCCATGTTCTATACTTACTGTTGAAAGTGACACTCTTCCAGTAAGATCTTTGAAAGAACTACATTATATTTTCCGTATCTTCTAAGTAAGTGCATAGCATGAGATGCAAAGTCAAGATGTGGGCCTGCATGCGATGCATGTTGAAGTTTCTCCAGTAGTTCCTCTGTGTAAGACCAAAATATGTGGTCATGGGCTGCATATCTTAGTTTCTATATATATGTGATGTTGTAAGCTTCCTGTGATATGAAAAAAACGAAGTTTCAAACGAAGAAAATAGATTGTCCATTAACTCTCTCTCTCTCTCTCTCTCTCGGCTTCCATGCCTTTCCCTCACTCTCTTTAATTTCTTTTAGTATATAATATGCACTGAACTTCCATTACTTATCCACAATCTTCAAGTATTGTTTGGATTTCTTCCTCTCATCAGGTTCCATCACTAGCTTCTTGTATGCTTTCATGGCAACATAATTAAGTAAGCCCTGCCTTTTGACTGGAGCTTGAATCTCTTTGGATTCCTCAAGGGCTTTAGCGCAATGGAGCAAGAACTTCCTTTTGCAATCGATTGCGAACTCTATATGCACAAGAACTTCCTTTTGCATTCCATAATCTCTGACTAGTTATTTCAGAATCAAGTTCTCCCTGCTCCTCCGTTCCATCACGAAAATTAAAGAACTCTGTTCAATGAACCCCGCTACATTTTCTTCTTCCAAAAAATCAAATCAAATTCCAGATTCTGCAGTTGAATCCATGGCCATGAAACATAAAATGATTCAATCTTGTCACTAAAATCCAAAACTATACGAGACAAAAACTACAAAACAATATATGTCTGATGTAATATATAGAAACGCAAAAGAACCTATCCATTTGATCTAACAACCAAATCATGATCTGAGAAGGCCCCAATTCTGGAGAATAACAACGAACTCTGGCTTATACGAATCTTCTAGCCGATCATAAAGTTTCAGCTCATCTCTTCAATGAGCAAAGAATTGTCATTTATTTCGAGAATGCAAGCTCAATACTCTTATCATCCAATTAAACAAGCGGTGGCCTCTAAATATTTCTTCAAAAATACGCAAGGACAAATAATCACAAAGCATCTGATGTCATATTGGATTAACTGGCTTGAACTGAGGATCAAAGCATCGGAAACATTGGCAATAAGTCTAAGGACCTTTTTATCTCTTTATATTCTTAGCAAGAAGGATTTAATTGGAAACTCTAAGAAAACATGATTTCATTAATTTGTTCTCTCTAGTCGTGAACTCTAATGTGAGCAAACGCTACATCAAATTAGCTTTGTCTATTTGAGAAGAGGAATTTGATAAAGAGATTTGCACAAAATATCGTGGACATACAACTGAAAGCCAAGTTTTTTGTTAGGAGTGTTTGTTTATCCACCAATTATATACCATTCAACTCTCTAGAAATGGCTGATTTCATAACACGACCAGGACTGACTAATCTCACCAAATGTTCTAGCAATGGAACCACACCTCTCTCCAGCAATGCTGCCAATGAACCATTTGAATACCCATTAACCATTGTCACTCCATTGAATTGCCTTGCTGGAAAACTCAAATCACCTCTCAGATATCAGTATCTGCAATGCTGATGTGCAAATACTGATATCTTTCAACTTCGAGGTGAAAAAGAGCCCCAATTCTAGCCCAAGACATATCTTTCCCCTTCCTCAAAACCCTCCTCTTCTCCTTATCCATCTCAGTTTCACCACCCCGGTTCTCACTTTTCACACTCGATTCTTGAAACAAAGGGCCTTCTCTGCTGTAAGCTTTACGTTCCATCTCTAACTTCAAGATTCGATACAAGATCTCAGGAAGATCTTTCAGGTACCCATGTTGTGCAAGGGCTGCGAGAATACGTGACTCAAGGAAGTTAAAAATCTTTCTCATGAAGCCAAAGAACTGACGTAAGGAATGCATCGTTATTAGGTTTGCCATTGATGAAGGCTAACCCAAGATGGCAAATGAGCTTGAGAGTGGTACTTGGATCGTCATTCCAGGGGGTTAGGGAGGGGATGCCAATTTGAGGGTTCCACAAAGAAGACTCTGTTAGTTGTTTTGAAGAAAGTGGCGTTTCTTTGGAGGCTGCGATGGTAATGGTGGGTGGGGGCAGCGGTGAATCTCTGGTGGGCCAAGGAGGAAGGAAGAGCAAGCCATTTCAATGCGAACGAGAGTTATCAAAATTTGAGTGGTGCTGCCTGGTATTTTAAGTGGCAGTGGCAATTTGAAGACGACAGGCATTAAGGTTTCTTTATATGGAGTATTCGCCTGGTGACCAAGGACTTCGAAGCTGGAATTGCCCCCAGATAAAAACCCCTAAAAATTACCAAGGTGGGCATTAGCTTTGCGTAATTTAAAGCCTAAAAATTAGATTTAGCAAATCAGTACCATGTTCCGTATATTCCATATAGGATCAATTTTTTTTATTCGAATAAAAATATTCGGGCGGTAAACAATTATTTGGTAAACCCAGTTTAGTGGATAAATTTTAAATTTACTAACCTGTCTTCTTAATTAATCTAAGTTAAACAAAGGAGTTTAGCTATTCGTATGAACCTTCATAAGCTCTCCATAATTTGGTAATTATCTTTTTAGAAATAACGTGAAAAAAAAAAAACATGCCGAGCTAAATCACTTACGAAAAATTGCAACTGCAGATAAAAAATGCAGGGGGTGCTAGTAAAATCTTGGCCAATTAAATTCATCGGCATCATAAGCTTCCATGGAAGGATGCTAGAGAGTTGAAAGAAGCGAACATCTTTATCGTTCAGACTACAATACGTTAAACCAAAACATCAATTATGTTCAATTCTTTTCCATTCAACTCCGATGCATTCTATTAACCAGGAATTATTCAGATCACTAAACAAAATTAATGCAGTTGAATTCGAATTCATGACAATGAAATAGACTGCTTCCAAATGACTTCATGTTCTTTTTTTTTGTCGATCATTACTTACAACTATATCTCTTCTACAATATGGGCAGTCCCCACAACTCCGGACCCAGGGATCCAGGCAAGCAGAGTGGAATCTATGGTCACAGGGCAAACGAATAAGCTCGTCTCCTTCACTGAAACTCTCGAGACATATACTACAATCCCGCGACACCTGAGATGAACCCCCTTCAATACCCTTCCCTAAACAGCTAAATACCTCTGATTGCAAACACTGAAGGGCATCTTGAGTTAGACCAGGCGGTTTCTTCTTGCATGATTCCTGCACGGTGTGAGGTCTTTCGGTTTGAAAGGTTGAGTCATTGAAAGGAGAAACTCCAGCAAACAACCCTGTAGAAATGTCAGTTCCCCAGGCTCCTGCATCAACAACCCTCAATTCGTCACCAAGCGTATACTCCCTGTTATAGATGCCAAAGGAAGCTGGGCCACTTCGCCTGGATGAAACCAAAATAACAGGTCAGAAACCAAAATAAACAGGTCAGTTCCTAAAGTTAAATCCATGATCTAACACGCTTGCATTAGCAAAGTTTAAATTATTAGGTAAGAATCCAGATATGATTTATATAATTTCTCCCAAATATGACCCAGATCCACGTTGTATGTGTCGTGTGACATAATTAGACAGGTGTCTCCGAGTTACAGCAAGACATCAAGTAGTGGTAGTAGTGGGTGGCATAAGAAATGGGACCAAAAGCAGCAGCCACAATTATCGTGGTGGCAACAGCACATACATGATGGGATGGCATCAACATGTAACAAATGCCAGAGGTTACCATCATTAGCATCGATGGCTGCTAATTTGTGGTGGGTTCAAATACCACTATGTATGCAATGCTCAGTGCATCATACAGTGAATGCAACAGGTAAATTGGATCACCTGTTTACAGAAAGTGACACTCCTCTTAACCTTTCAAGAAGCCTTGCCCTTGCTAGTAGCACAGCTCCAGGAAGCCTCCCATTTCCAGTCACTCTTGGCCTGCTTAAAGTTTCAGCGGTGAGATTGTTGCTTGGTACAAACTGGTCGGCATCTTGATCCAGTCGAGCTGAGGCACGTTCCTATGCAAGCCAGACACAATACAACAATAAGCTAAAGAGAATGTATCCTGGCATTGCCACACTGATTACAGCAATGAAAATGTCCTACGAACATAACTACTTAACCACCAGACCATGCACTTAAAGTTACAGTGATTTACAGATTTTAGACTTCCGAAAATACAAATAAAAGAAACATCACCTTAAATACCCACTTAAATCACATCCCAAATTTAACAAATTTTGCAGCTTTTTATGTTGGTGTATTTACTAGTGCTTGAGAAATAGTAGAATTACAAGTTACCAATCAAGTACTCAAATAATTTAAGCTCCCGTTTCTTGAACTCTAAAACTCCAAAAAATATTCAGTTGCTTACAGATGGGGATGACAGCCGGTGGCAGGGGGTCCGCACGTTGGGGGGTCTGCGGAGAGGATCGCAGCCGTCCAAATCATGACGATGGTTATGACTATGATTATGGTGCTGGCGGCGATTGTAATTTTGGTAAAAACTACGGTCAGAGAGAGAAGGTTCGAGCCCTAGATCGGTATTGGCTCGGCTCACGCGGGACCTTCTTTGATAAAATAACTCCGATGCGCTCGTCATGCACCACGAAGCTCACGATCCGGTTTCTTTATTTATTTTTGCCACTAAAACGGCAGCATAAAAAAGAAAAGGAAAAATCGGAGATAAAAATTAAGGTGAAGTTTCAGTGAGGTTTCAAAGAAGAAACGGGAGTTTAAAATAGGAGAGGGATTATGAAGAGATGGGAAGGGTTCGTAGAAATGCAGAATTAATATTTGGTAGTGAGTGAAAGGGATGGAAGAAGGGACCGTTGCTTGGTGCTGAGCAGGAGATGAAACGACGATGGAGTTTTATCACAAAAAAATTAAGAAAAGGTTTTGGTAATAGAATTTTGGGACTGGTTTAGAAACAATCCCTTGAGTATGGTAGAGATCTCAATTCAGGTCCCAAACTGTAATGTTTTTGCAATTTAGCATCGAGCCATGTAGGCTTCACAAATGCCAGCTTGTCCTAGCGTTTGGTTTATACATTTCTAATTTCTAGAGCCCGTGTTTTTTTTTTTTAAATATATTGAATTAATTTTTTTTAATTTTTTAATTTTATTTTTAATATTAACACATTAAAACGATATCAAAACATCAAAAAACATTAATTTGAAAAAATAAAATAAAAAATTTTAGATTTTTTCAAAACTACTTTTAAAACAAAAAAAACAAACAAATTTTAAAATAATAATAATTTAAGCACATAGGGTATCACTAGCATAAAAGGACTTGTTTGGCATTGCGTTAATGATTGTTTGTTTTTTAAAGTATTTTTTTTAAAAAAATATATTAATTTTTTCTTTTAATAATTAATACTTTAAAATAATCTAAAAATATATAAAAAAAATAATTTAACACAAAAAAAAATAATTTGATCTATACTTCACTCAAGTAATTTGTTTACGTGGAGTGAATTTAGATCTCTATCCCTTAAAAAAAAAAAATCAGCTGTGAAAACATATCACGTGCCTGGCATTCACATACCAGCGAAATTATATAGTGTTGTTGGGTGTAAAAATCAAAATATTACAAAGTTTAAGGACTGGCTCAAAGTATGCATCATAGTCTGGGGTCAGATTCGTAGTTAGTGCTTGATTTATGACAGAACAAAAACGGAAAATGAAAAGAAAATGCAGTGATAAAGATGGAAAGGAAAATGTCCGTCAAGAAATTTTCCCGTGATGAACGGTGAGTCCACCTTTTGACTCTCTGACTATTGTGGTTTCTTCGTGGAATACTGGCAAACCTTAATTTGCCCCCACCCCCCATAATTGTACCAGGTTTATCTTTTAACCCCTAAAACTATTTTTTTTCCATCAACCACCCTCTTATGTTTCAGCTCTCATTTGAAATCCCAAACCGAAGGCCTTGAATTTTAACCGACAGTCCCTGCGAAGACGTGTGAAAACCGTTTTTGACGACGATTGGTGTAAAGTGGAAACATAGAGGGTGAATGAGTAAAAGTTATGAGATATAGCAAGGCTAAGATCCTTTATTTTATTTTTGTGTTTTAAAATTAATTTTTTAAAAAGATAATTTTTTTAATATTTTTAAATTATTTTGACATGTTAATATTAAAAATAAATTTTAAAAATAAAAAAATATTTTAATATATTTTTAAGTAAAATATACTTTTAAAAACAACGCTAAAAGACAAGCTATTTTTACATTTACCTATCAACTATTATCTTACACTCTTGATACTTAACCTCTCACTTTTAACTTCATATAGATGTAATTGTTTTTTTTATTATTATTATTGTCCGACTCATTTTTAACTTTTTAAATTAAAAAAATATATAAAAAAATCTAATTTTTTCAAAAAATGCATATTTCATTAAAAGAATCATTTTTTTCCTTCAAATTTTAGCTCTCTTATGAACTTTTTGAGAACATACTTCCATAATTGTTGAGTTTTCCAATAGATTTGCAAATCTGACGATGCATGTGAACCTGCCAATCTCCCATCGATAATTCACCAGAGGGTTAAACCAAGAAAAGATTGAGAGAAACTAATAAAATTTTGAAGGATTTCGATTGCCTTGCCTCGATCGAAGAATAAGTTCCTTGCTAGGCCCTGCCATGACTATCCTCCTTCACTTTCATAGGCAGTTGATACCCACTAAACTAATTCGTATTCGCACACCGACCAATAAGTTTATGCTGGTAGGTTACCTCGTTTGAAAGACAGCAGAATTCACTTCCTTCAATTAAAGATAACTAATTCTAATTCATTTATCTCTTAATCAAGGATTTCTTTTCCTTGTGATCAGTTCTAGCCTTGGGAAGTAATCATGAAGTAAGCTGCATGTATATATCTCTTAATTAATATGAATATTGCAGAGCTGTAACAGCAAAGAAGCCATTCGGGAAAAAGAAAATTAAGGGCTGCGTAATTTCTTGGATTTGTGTTATTCCATTCATAGCGTTCAACACTGGGAGGATATATCTTAGTGTATAACTTTCAGGGCCACAGCGGCACTCGTTATATCTTCTTGACTAAACTGGATACAGATTGGTGGCCAAGTAATGGTCATGGGGTGTATCAGGGTCTGGTTTCTCAACACCATCAACATTCCTCAGCCAATAAGTCTGACTGAATGAAGCTGCATTCTCTGGTACATCATCCATCACCCACTCATGGCCTTTTGGAAAATAAATTCCTGTGCGAGGATGAGGTACCCAATCCCCCATCTTGCTACATTTGACTGAGTTCCCTGACTTTTCTGGCTGCTGTACTGCTGGAGGACTGCTAAAATGGCACTGGAGTGGCCTAGACGTTTCCCTGCACGAGCTGTCATACCTCAAAGTCAATATCAGGGAAGAAGAAGGAAACACAAAACAAGTGCACCCACGAACGTAAGTAGATGCCGAAACAAATGAAATTAAATGCAAATCACTTGAAGTGCAATAGAGTTAATGCTCGTTAGCAAAACAATACTGATGATCATGCATTCAACGAGACTCTAGATAACTCCAGGTCTCCAATATACTGTCAAAAGTAATTAATAAGAGGTCAATAGCATCACCTAAGCACTACTAGCATCTTTGCATTTGAAAGCACAGCTCTAGCCATATGACTGATGACACAAGTACAAGAGCTTATTATAACCAGGTGGATGCACGTAGAGCTGCTAGGGCAAATTAAAGCTTTGGAGGTCTAAGGTCCTTTATATAATATATAGTAATGTTATGAAAAATCGAAAACGACGGAATCCAGGCATGGAAACACAAGTACCTGTAATCTAAGTGGTGTCCTGTCAATATCCATGAAGGAATAAGTTCTTTTGTACATCTGGTGGTGATCAAGAGTCGCAAATAAAAATACAACATTCAGAAAGCAAGAGTGCCCGGTAACCAGAAACGTTTTTTTCCATTTGAGAAAAACGATATGGGTGCATCATACAAATCTGTGGTCCTAAAATCACCGTCGTTAATGAGTTGCTTAAAGAAATGGGTATCGAATGGGCCGGTGGGTGGGTGGGTGGGTGGGTGGGATTGTGATATAATTGATAATATTCAAAATCTTATTTTAGCAACTTGGAATATATGGATTTTTATGAAGAGTGGTGATGAGTGAGTTGTGGTTTGTTCCGGGTTTATAGTCTTGGCCCAGAAATAGAATGCATCAAAGAGCTGTGGAATAATTGTGAGGCAGTGATTATTTTTGTGATTATTGTTGTTTTTTAAAATATTTTTTTTAATATATTAAAAAAACATTTAATTGATTTTTAATATTAATATATATATATTAAAACCATCTAAAAACACAAACTTGCTAACAACATAAATAATATATGCAATATCTAGACGAGTAATAGTGAGATATATCAAGCTACCAACAATAGTATGGTATAAAGTAGAACCTGACAAAGGTAAACTATCAGAAGAAGAATACTTTGTGTTAACCTCAATGAAAGTATCTACAGTCTTATTATCAGTAAATTTAGCCCGCTCAAGACTATTTACAACATATTTCGATCGAGAAAGCAGATAATCTCTAAGTAAATAGGCTACCTCAATACCCAAAAAATATCATAGAGAACCCAAATCTTTCATTTCAAACTATTTAGCTAACTCTGTCTTCAAAACTAAAATATCATCAATGTCATTACCAGTAATAATTATGTCATCAACATATAAATATAAAATTTATTAGAGGTGTATCCTCCTACTCAAATCACACCTAAAACATTTTATAACAATAAAATTGAGTTTTGACAAGAGTTCAAAATGTTGTATATATCTCAAAGAATTCAGAATGATGTTTTATTAAATAAACCAAAAAATAATGAGTATGATTATCAATAAAAGAAATATAATATCGAGACCCTTCTTTTATGGAAATAAGAGAAGGTCTCCCATATATCAAAATGAAGAAGAAGAAACAAAAATACTTTGATTAAAAAGTAAAGCGGAAAATCTTACCAGTTTACATCCACTATAATAAAAATTTATCACAAGTTTGTAAATTTTCTAAAGCTATTGTGGATGCCAAAAATCTCAAATGAGAAGAAGAAACATGACCTAGACGAGAATGCCATAAATTAAAACTAGAAGAATAAAGACTCAAATGAAAAGAAGACAAATTAACACAAGTAGCAGCAACAACAGTAATTTACATTTTTAACTCATCCAAAATATATAGTCTCTTCTTCTTACGGCCTATCCCAATTAGCTTTTGAGATTCCAGATCATGTAAAAAAAAAAGATGAAACGATGATTAAAGAATCACTAGAATCACATAACTGACCAACAGAAGCAAGATTCAATGTGAGTTTCCGAATAAAATAAACATTAGAGGGAGACAAGTGAGGTGTGACAACAGAATCAACACCTATTAAGGGTATAAGAGTGACATCAGCAGTCATGATAGGAATAAAAGGTGAAGGGGATACATAAACAAAAGATAAAGAATCTAGAAACACATATGATGTGAAGCATCAGAATCTAAGATACATTTAGAAAGTGACATACCTAAAGAATTATGAGACAACTAACATATAAAAGAATAAACGAGCATAGCTTATGGCTGTAAAGAGAGAAACTTCTGAAATTGCTCAGTTAGAGTTCTAGAATAGGTGAAAGGACTTGATGAAACTATTACTGCAGTATTGTGGTGTGATAGTTTGTAGCCTTAAGGTGATCCGTAAGTATTAGATTGCAACTTGTTATCAGGTTTCTAAGCTTGATTATGTTGTCTCAATATGGGATA
>Ga0325414_1006116_pt1 | contig 12749 bp, 6 predicted proteins | sample PopdelMetagenome_8_FD_206183 | JGI IMG/M metagenome (GOLD analysis project Ga0325414, IMG submission 206183) | Populus deltoides microbial communities from Bellville, Georgia, United States - Leaf-PdKOR-R3 | ecosystem: Host-associated > Plants > Phyllosphere > Phylloplane/Leaf | place: USA... | reverse complement strand
AGGAGATTGCATTATAAATCCTAATATAAATTGAACTATATTATTATCTCTATGTTAATAATCACATGAATCCATACTAATTTACAAATGATGATTAATTTACTGTATTAAGAGTTTTCACACAGAAATCTACAAAGAACTCCCATACTAAATAGGACTAAACCGCCCTAAATAAAACTAAACCGTCTTATCAATAATAAGAATCTTTGTTTCTATGGTAGATCACTTTTCTTTATCATAGTTCCAAGCAAAACAATATTTATAAATCACATTAAAAGGCTCATTGGGATGATATTTCTAAAATCTTAAAAAAACCCATCTTGGTTTTTTAAGAACCCATTTCAAATTATTTTTTTTTCTATTGACTTTTGATAATTTTAGATAAATGAACTCAATACAAGTCATTGCACTAAATATTAAGAGGACTAACATATCCTTTTGATTTTTCAAAGAATAAAAATTTCAAGCTAATATTCACTAATAATAAAATTAGGAGTATTAAATTTTCAGTTTAATATTCACCAATAACAAAATTAAAAATATTAAAATTTTAGTCTAATATTTATCGATAAAAAAAGCAGAAGTAATAAATTTTTAGTCTAATATTTATTGATAAAAAATCAGGAATATTAAGAAGGATTTTAGTCTAATATTCACTAATTACATCCAAGTATGAATCAGAAGTATTAAGTCTTCATTCAACAAATATTACAAGTGAAACCCCTCATCGAGGCACCTTCTAAAGAGCTTTTCTAGGATTTGAGTTGGGTTTAATGAGATATCATAGACTCATGGATCATTCACTAATATGACTTGATCAATAATTAGTCATAGGTTATGATCAAAAGTGACCAACTTTAGAATTGTTAATTTAGTAAGTGTTATCCAAAAGTAAAACTAAGAGTGATAAGAATAAACATGACTTTAGAATGAATAGGTTTAAACTAACAATCAGGGTTTAACTCATTACAATAAATTCACTATCATCTTATAGATAGACCACTAATAGATTAGACACAACAAACTGTTAGGAATAAAAGACAAGATTAGTACTGAAGCTTACCTCAAGTAATATGTTTTAAGATGATAATGTCTTCCTTCAGTATAACTAGTCCCTTACCATATATCTTTATTGACCAGTTAAGATTTTTAATGATCATAATACTAAGTAGAGACTCATTTTCAAGAAATTAAGACTTTCCCCCCACTCACACACAAATAGGTTGTTTCTTTAAGAAAGAGGTCGGGTTGCTGTGATATCAGGTGCAAAATATTATTGAGTCACAATAACTTATTTAATCCCGAATTTTAAAATCTTGGCTATTTCCTTCTAATTACAGGTTATTTGGCCTAGTAAAATATGTTGTGAATTGCCTCATGCATATTATGTTTTTACTTAGAAGTCAATAAGACAACCCATATTATCTACTTTTATTAATAAGACTAAACCTAAGTTATGGTTATATAACCATCTGTTTGGCATTCTTAAATTAACCACAAATAGTTTATCATCCTCTTTAACTGTCTTGGTTGATCCATCTAGTAACCAAAACATCAAATATTGATATAAGGATGATGACACATGTAAGTTAATGTGTGTCTATTCTTGTCAAAGCAAGTTGTTATAACTTATCTGTGCTTCTACCATAAAGAAAGCTGCATTAAAGGTTTTGGACCATATAGTTAGATCCACATGTAATACCTTATAGTGTCTTTTATGTCTCTTATAAAATCTCATATAACCATTTTTGATAGGATCACGACTGCCTTGTTATGACTAACTTTAGTGATAAAAAACCAAGTCATAATGTTAAGTGAGGCTCCATTATCAATAAAAACTCTTTATACCGGTACACTATTGAGATTTATCGTGATGTATAGAGGATTTAAATGGCGACTCATAGCCAATACTAGCTTAAGAAATGTATGCCCAAGCTATCGATCAACCACTAGCTTTGACTAATCAATTTTAATAATCTTTACCTTTTCTACTATATTGTCTTCATATTCATTATCTAAACAAGATATTGGCTAATATGGTGAGGTGACTACCATGTTTATGGATGTAAACCTTTATGGTCACTCAGTTATACTTAAGAAAGTATTTCCAAGTCTTCATCCTTTAGAGCATTCTGTTGATCTAGCTATTGCATTAATACTGAGAAATTTGGTTGTTTTTCTTCTTGTTATTGTTTATTGATGCGATCCAAACTACTCCAAAAAATCCATTACATGTGCCAGTTAGGCCTATTATATGGTCAAGAGCTTAAAAGATTAAAAAGACACTCAATGAGTTAATTCAAGATATTTGAGTCTTATTTCCTACAAGACTTATGGATTCAAGTTATTTTTTTTATAATGTACAGCTTCACATTAACAAGTATAATTCTCAATTTGACTATTGGATTGAGTTATAATTTTACCATAATTTTCAATATGACCATTGGATCGGGTCTTGTGACAAGGTACAAAAGCTACTATACAAGAATTATATTAGTTTTCTAGTTGATTTATGATTTTATTTATTTTATTTAGAACTCTTTTATTATTTCTTTAAAATTGCTTAAGATGTTTTTACCTATTATAAACAGGGATATGTAGCTTGTATTTAGGTTTTATTTTTAGGAAAAACTTTGATTTCTAAATGATTTATTGTGTGATTGTGAGATGATTCTTTAAATTTGGTTCTTTATGGAACTAACTTATCAAAGAATTAATCAAACTTTGTGGCATTTTTTATACCTCGTTCGTGTCTCTTTATAGGCGTTGGGTGGGAGTTTGGTTACTTAAAGTCTTGGTTTCTTGTTACAAGTTATCATTATATTAAGCTCAATCACAAGCCTAAATTTAGCTTTCTTGAGAATGGTCGATTTGATAATGGGTTTCTAGATCCTTATATCCATGGGGTTTGTATAAGTTGATATCAGAGCAAGGATCTAAAATTAGATTTTATCTATCTATCTATCTATCTATCTATCTAATTTAGTTTATATCTTGAGTCTAGTTTTTTTTTTTGTTAGGTCTTTGATTTCATTTTTACTATAGTTCTTGTGTTTTAAGTTTCAACTTGTTTTCTAGTTTAGCTTAATGTTATTTGTACTTTGAATTATATATATATATATATATATATATATATATATATATATATATAAAGAATATAAAAATCACAAAATTAAATAAATATGTCTTTCAAATACGAGTTAACATCCAAACATAATGATGATTGAAGTTCCCAAAAGATTCATTACATGTGCCAATTAGGCATATTACAAGTTTAAGAGTTAAGAAGGTTAAATAGGCATTTAATGAATTGATTCAAGATATTTAATCCTTATTTCTTATAAGACTTATAAATTCAACTTATTTTCTTACTTATACACAAAGTGGGCTTATTTTTTCTAATGTATAGTTTTATGCTAACATGTATATTGATCTTTACCTCTTTGAAAATTACAAAAGTTTTAGAATTGTGATTCACTTTCCTTTGATTAGTTATGGTATGAGAAAACAAAAGTATTGATAGGGAATCAGTCTTTTCTTTGCAATGTTTAGGTTCGACCTCTTCCTTACCTTTAAAGATTGATTCATTATTTTTCTTACAAGGTTTAAGAATAGGTTTTTCAATAGCATTACCACTATAAAGAGTCATTACTGATTTGACTTGATCATGTGTTGGTTTTTTGAGCTGCCCATACTTTAGTGTATTTTCCTTTTGTATTTTACTATGGTTGATAAGGAAATTTACTTTTCTCCTGACAACTAAAAGCAAATATGATTTTTTCAAGATTTTTTTTTCAAATTTACAATAGTTTGAGCATTTTGAGCATTGATTGACTCTTTCTTTTCAATGAATAAATGCAATGTTTCCTTAAGATTTCTTTTAGGAGGGAAAACATAAGGAGGTATATATCCTTGAGAACTTTTAAAATTATGATGTGTTTGAAAGGGTGGTTGTGAAGTTTATAAATTATTGTTATTACTCTTCCAACTAAAATTTGGATGATTTCTCCAACTATGATTGTATGTTTATGAGTATGGATTAGGATTTTACCTTTGGAAACTATTTAAAGCATTGACTTGTTTATGAAGACATTCCATGAAAGATGGAAAAATTAGACAATTATTGGTTGAGTGTTCATTAGTTTCACATATTTGATACACAACTTCATGAACAAATTTTAATTAACCACTCTTTTGCAATTTTAGTACCTCAACTTTTCTAGCTAAAGATGCAAATTTAGCTTGAAGGTCATGATCTTTCCTAAGGTTGTAGATTCCTTCATTTGATGTATAGGGCTGTGTTTTACTCGCTTCCTCACAAGTGCCTTCATAACAGAGGTGCTGGTTTTCCATACGGTAGGCTATGAGAAAATTAAGTATTTATAGTGCCAAAAATTGTACACTACGAATCAAGACTCACCTTTTAACAAGAAAGGTATTAAGATTGATTAAGATAACAATTATAACACATGTTAATAACAAACTTTCTTGAATTTAAACATTAAAGTCCATGTTAAGTTTGTACTATATTTATTCTTACACCATTAGTGTAACCTTTTTATCTTGAAAAAAATGAACTTAACTAAATATAGTTACGAAGAAAAACATAAATAAACAAGATAAGAACATAGTTATAATATAATTACTAAGTATAATAAAATAAATTATAAGCATAAACAAGAGATTAATGAGAATATAACATGAATAAAATTCAAAGAAAAATGCAAATAAAAAAAAGCAAGAGCATGGATCTTGATTTGAAAACCAAGTTGTCTTAATGTATGAAAAATGCCTCCTTTTATAAGCTAAAATTTATAACTATTGATATGGTGGCTAACAATTGATTTGATGGATGTACAAAACGCCAGTTGTAACATCATAATTTGAACAAATGGTCTGCTTGAAAACTATAGATATTTGTCTCAGTTTTCCACAAAAAAAAAAAAGAATAGGTTTATTTGGGCTTCTAAGACTCTAGATATGAGCTGAACACCGAATAATGTCTAAGAAGCAAGATAAAAACTTATCTTTTATTGTTAAAATTTGAACTTAAAAACGACAATATTGAGTCTTAGGCTCTTCATGAATGTTTTAGGCCTACATCTTAACTTTTCATAAAGCTAAACTACATCTAAATCTGAGGTTGATAACTTTTAAAAAGTTAGTGGTGCTCCAATTTGAATAAAACTAGCCCAACTATGATTTGTTCTTAAAGTCTAGCCCTTTCTTTATCTCTTCACTTAAATTATAATTTCAATAATTAAACACATCAATTAGTTTTCTAAATTGTGAGGTATTCCTATTTTACAAACTTGCATTTAAAATAGAACATTTATTATAAATTAAAGATATATTAAATTATCAAACTAGTTATTATAAAATGTATTTAAGTTAGGGAATTTAATGATATTTTAAGTGTAATATGATTATATAAAACCTTAATAGAGATTCACTTTTAAGTACTTATCATTAAGCATGAAATACCTTATAGAGTTGAATGATTAAATGAATGTGGGGAAGTAAGAGTTACTTTAATTTCTTTTTTTGGTTGAAAGTCTAAGGATTAGGTATTATATGTTGTGGTTTTTATACATATATACTACTCATTTACTGTTAGGGTGTCCTTGAGAATTTGATAGGAAGGCCAAACATTATGGGTTTAAGAAAATATTCTCTTAAAAAGAATGAAATTTTTTTTACACTTATACCATTGTCACCTAGACAGGTTTATATAGATCAAATAAGACTGAAAAAGGAAGTTGAAAGTTTAGAATAAACATGTGAGGATGTGAGGAAAAATGAAAATCATGGGAACCTTGAGAGAATTGTTTTGTCCAAGATGAAAAAAAAGGGTTTCAACCGAGAGATGAGAGAAGAAAAGAGGATAGAAAAACAAAAAGGTAAAAAAAGAAGAGTGTGAAAAAAAAAGAAACATGTTAGTTTTTATACAAAAGAAAGTGAGATTAAGACTGCTTATTTTTTTTGACATGCCTATAATTTATTTGCATATAAGAAGACATATTTTAACACTAATAAACTTGATCCTTGTATTCCTATGTTTTTTTTATTGCATGCTTTTGAGGGTATTTGTTTTTATGAGGTTTTTAGTGGATTGCCATCCATTACGAGAATTAAGCATCAAATTGATCTCGTGCCAAGAGTAACAATACCTAATCAGCCAGCCTATATAAGTGATCTCGATGAAACGAAGGAACTTTAAAGGCAAATGAAGAAGCTAATGTCAAAGGGTTACATAAGAGAAAACATTAATCCATGTGTAGTTCCCGTGTTCTTAGTACCAGAAAGGATAGGACTTAGAGACCGTGTGTTGATTATCGTGCAATCAATAATATTATAGTAAAGTATAGATATCCAATTCCTAAACTTCATAATATTTTAGATGAATTGCATTGATCCTATGCGTTTTCTAAAATTGATTTGAAAAATGGATATAATCAAATTAGAATGAAAGAGGAAAATGAATAAAAAATTATGTTTAAAACTAAGTATGTTTTGAATTGGTAATGAGCTATTCCTTTTGAACCCATTAATGCACCTAATACTTTCATGAGATTAATAAAATATATTTTATGCAATTTTATAGGTAGATTTATTATGGTTTATATTGATGACATATTGAATTATAGCAAGAATATGGATGAACATGTTAACATTTAAGGAATATATTGGATTTTTTTGTAGAAAAATGTCTATATGCTAATATGAAAAGTATAACTTTTGCATAGAGAAAATTATCTTTCTTGGATATATTGTTAGTACAAAGGAATTGAAATGGATGAGAAAAAGGTAATATCCATCCAAGAATGTCCTACACCTAAGTCAATCATAGAAGTAAGAAGTTTTCATAGTTTGACTGGTTTTTATAAGAGATTTGTTAAAAGATTCAGCACTTTAGCCACACCTTTAACTGAGATTGTTAAAAACTTAATAGGATTTAAATGGGGTCAAGAGTAAGAGCATGAATTTAACTTGTTCAAAGAGAAATTGATTTCAACTTTATTATTATAATTACCTGATTTTATGAAAAAATTTGAGATTAAATGTAATGCCTTGGGAATAGGTATTGGATCTGTTTTAATACAGGAAAACAACCCATAACTTATTTTAGCAAAAAACTCAATGGTGAAACATTGAATTATCCTACTTCTAATAAAGAGCTTTACATTTTGGTGAGGCATTAAAGATTTAACACTATTACTTGTGGCCTAAAGAATTCATGATCCATTCAGATCATGAATCATTAAAACAAATGAAAGGCTAAAGGAAGTTGAATCATCAGTATGCTAAATGAGTTGAGTTCATATAAACATTCTCATATGTGATAAAATACAAGAAATATAAGGAAAATATAGTAGTTGATATACTATCGTGAAGATATAAACTTCTTTCAAGTTTAAATGCTAAATTAGTATGATTTGAGTATATGAAAGATTTATATATTAATGATGATTTTTTTGGCCAAGTATATGAAGCTTGTGAGAATTCGCACTCGACATTGCGGCGGCCTTAAAAAATAATTTCTGATTAGGGAAAAAGAACAGATTTCTGGCATCTAGTTCTTTTAGGAAAAATGTCTTGTTTAAGGAGTCGCCACCTAGTATTATGGTCACTAGGAACCCTAACTGGTCAATAGAGATTCTATGGTACGGGACTGGTTACGTAAAAGGGAAGATATTATCATCCCTTAAACGTTCTGCCTAAGGTAGACTGCATTGCTGGTTTTGTCTTAAATTGCTAAACATTTATTCGCTTATGCTATGATGATTTGTTTATAATATTCCTGACTCTGACGCTAGTGAATATTCGATCGCGAATAATTCCAACTCTGGCGTTGGTAAAAATTCCACCCGAATAATTCCAACTCTGGCGTTGGTAAAAATTCTACTACAAATAATTTCAACTATGGCGTTGGTAAAAATTCATAGCCACCAAAAATAAATTCAGATTAATATTTTTTTATTCCCGACTCTAACGCTAGTGAATAAACAAATAAACTAAATTTACGCATTCACATATTTTTTATTTTTTTATGTAGTTAAATAAAAAAAACAAAGAGAATAATTAAATAAGTATTTTTATTCTTGACTCTGACGTCAGTAAATAAATAAATAAAAATAAATTTATTTTTCATACATGCACATATATTTTTTTGCTAAATAAAAAAAAATATACGAATAAAAATAATATAAACTTAAACTAGTATTTCATTCCCGACTCTGGCGTGGGTGAATAAACTAGTAAATTTATATTATTTTTATTCATGCACACACATATTTTTCTATTTTTTCTATTTTTTTATTTTTTTTATTTTTTATTATTTTTGGGGCTAGGCCCAGCTCAATCCATCTAGCCCAGCCAGCCCAGCCCAGTCACTGGCCCGGCTGGGCAACATGAAGCAAGCGTGAACTAAATCACGCGTGCATTAGCAGATAAAGGAATTAATTGAGAGTGTACAGTAGGGAGTGAATTAAAATGAAAAACGGTGAAAGGTGAAAGAGAAACTTACTTACCTGGCTCTGGATACAACGAAGGCAGCAGCAACAATGGTTCTGGTCACGGTGGCTTTCCTCTGCTTATGTTCGTCCCTTGTTTATTGGCTTGTTCGTCCCCTGTTCTTGTTTCCAGTCGCTCTCCTTTTGTTTTCTTGCTCTCGTTCTCTGTCTTCTGCGTTTGTTTTTCCTCTGCGTTTCCTTGGTTCTCTTTTTGTTCACGTTATCTCTTCTGCTTTTCCTTTTTCATCTGTGTCTGTCCCTTCTCTCTCAGTCTGTTTTTTCTTTTTTCTCTTGCTCTCACATGCTCTGTCTTTCTCTGTTTTTTTCTGTTCTTGGCTCTGTTTTGGGTTGATTTTTCTTGTGCAGGGATGAAGATGATGGCGGGGTTGATCTCTGATTCCTTTCTGCCTTTCTCCCCTTCTCCCTGGGTATTTTTTTTCTGTGTTTATGCTCTGTTTTGCTCTGCTTGTTTCCTCACTGATTTTCGGTTCTTGCTTTTTCCAATCTCCCTTTCCTCTTTGTGATTCCTCTGTTTTATAGAGTCTGATCGGTGGTAACGGACGGCATGTAGAGGGACGACAACATTAAAACGTCCTTAACTGAGGTGAGCGGATGATTACTCCCCATAACTGTTGGAAACGGTCTCTGGTTAAAGAAGAAGAAGATGAACAATGCTCTTTCAAATGACGCCGTTTTGGTATATGAGGTGGCTATTTGCATTTTGGCCCGTGAAGTTCCGAACATTTTGTAATCAAGCCCTTGGATAAACTTGAATTGGACCCCGGGATTTCAGCGAATTATACACAACAGTCCCTGGACTTTAATTTTGCAATTTTAACCCCCAATTAACCCCAACTTTGCTATTTATTCAATTAAGTCCTTGATTTCATTAATTTAACTAAATCCAAGTCCATTTAAGTCTCAAAACTTATCAATTCTCCAATTAAACCCTTAATTGGATTAATTAAATTAATTCCAAACTTAATTAAGTCTCAAAACTTTATTAATTCTCCAATTAAACCCTTGATTGGATTAATTAGATTAATTCCAAAGTTTAATTAAACCCTAAAACTTCCAATCATGTTGCCTTTAACCCAAATTTTAATTCATTCTTCATTTATTTCATTTTACTTATTTTTCTATCATTATTATTTTTTTTTTCATCATCAATTTTTTTCAGTAAATAAAACAACAATAATAATTAAAATAGGTTAAAAATTGGGTTATGACACAACATATGATAAATTTTTTGGGTTGATGGGTATTTATTTAAGGAAAAAACATTATGTGTACCTACTATTTTTATACATGAATTGATTGTTCATGATGCTTATGGGGGCAGATTAATGAGATATTGTGGGGTTCGTAGAAATGTTGTTGATCATGATGTTAAAATTTTTAGCTATTTTTGGAAGGTTTTGTAAGGTAAGTTAGAAACAAAATTTTTATTTTCTAAAACTTGTCACCCATAAATTAATGGTCAAACTAAAATTGTTAATAGAACTTTGACTACATTGTTAAGAACTACCATTCAAAAGAATTTGAAGAATTAGAAAGATTGTTTGCTGTTTTTTGAATTCATATATAATAAGAGTGTGCATTTTGCGACTGATTATTCATATTTTGAAATTATTTATAGCTTTTGTTTAACTCCTTTTGATTTGATTCATTTATTTATTGATGAAAGGAATAGTCTTGATAGAAATGCAAAAACACATGTAGTAAAGACTCTTTATGAGAGTGTACAGTGGCAAATACAGAAAAAGAATGAGCAACATGCATTCAAAACTAATAAGGGCCGAAAAAGAGTTGTCATTGAACCAGATGATTGAATTTGGATGCATATACATAATGAGAGGTTTCCTGAATATAAAAGATCTAAGTTGATGTCATGAGTAGATGGTCCATTCCAAATCCTTGAAAGAATTAATGATGATAACTATAAAGTAGGTCTACCAGGTGAGTATGATGTTACTGCTACTTTTCATATTTTTAATCTTTCTTTGTTTGATGTAGGTGATAACTTAAGGTTGGATCCTTTTGAGGAGAGAGGGGATGATGCAATTTAAACTACACTAAAAGATCCATTAAAAGTTCCACACGGGTTAATTACAAAGTCAAAGGCAAAAAAAGCTTGAAGAAGTATTCAACGGACTTATTTAAAGTATTTGGGCCAAGGTGAAATTGAAGGAAGCTACATCTTTAACAAGTAATTATTAGACTTTAGTCAATTTAATCTATATAAATGAGAGGCACGATCCATCTACTAAATGAGCTAGTTAATTTCAGTAGTTAGAGGCTTATTTTTCTTAATGCATAATTTTATTCTAACAAACATAATTCTCTATTCGACTATTGGATCGAGCTGAAAATGCATCTAAAGATTTCAGAGGCCTTGTTTTATATTGGGTTAAATTTTAGGCCATTTAGACATCGTGGAAGCCTTTGGATTAGGTCTAGAAGCTACTAAGCAGGAATTGTATCAGTTTCCTAATTGATTTAGGATTTTTTTTCTATTTTATTTAGAACTCTTTTATTATTTTTTCTAGAATTATTTTGGATAATTTTACCTATTATAAATAGGGTTGTTTAGTTTATATTTAGGTTTTTTTAAACAAGCTTTGATTTCAAAATAATCTATTATGTGTGTGAGAGGAAATTCTCTTATTTTGGTTATGCATTGAAACTACCCTGATTATCAAAGAATTAACCAAGCTTCATTGTGTCTTTCATACTTCTCGTTCGCGTCTCTTTATAGGTGTTTGGTAGGGGTTTGATTTCTATAGTCTTGGTGTCTTAGTACAAATTATCAAGCTCAATCATAAGCCTGCATTTAACTTTCCTGAAATGGTTAATTTGACTGTGGGTTTCTGGATCTTTATATCCACAGAGTTTACATCATTTAGAATACCTAATTTACCCCCTCTTAAGTTCTTTGGGTTGACATTTTATTTTATACACTATGTTAAAGGTTGCCCACACCCATATTTGTGTTAGTGTACATGCTTTGTAGTCAATTCGTTGGTTAAATGTATGATTGACTTTGTTCATGTAAATATATTTAATTTATTAATAAAGACTTATTTATCTTTAATATTTATCGAATATTTTATTTATGAATCAGGTATTTGATTAATGAATCTAGAGTAAATATAAAGTTCATAGGATAAAAATACTTTGTAAATAAAATTATAAAATTATTATAATTAAGATATTCCTATTGCATCAAAGCATTTGTACTAAATGTTCCTGGTCAATGCTCTATTAAGACTAAATATTAATTAGAGTTATAAGACTGATACATATTATGTTCTTTTCTTTATAAAAGAAAAAAAAATGTTTTCATAAGCTGAGTTATGAGGGATACCTAGAATTAATATATAGGTGCTTATTAGATGACATGTACAATGAATTGACCAGCATGATAATTCTATATAAAGATATCACTTGTGTCTATGGAAAGGCTCACGTGACGGTTTTGTAACTGATCATTAGACTTAAGATCATTAAGTTATCTTATATAAGTAATTTTATATTTTGATTATGCTGCATATTATCCTAATCAAAGGTAACAAACAAACAAATATAGATAAAAAATGAACTATATAAAGGTATTTGTGTAATCAAAAGAGAATTTATCACGTAAATAAATTAGAAAAAATATTTTGTCTGTTGTCAAATTGTATTTGATTATAAATCCTTGCGCAAGATAGAATGAGATTTGGAAAGAATTTCAAATTTTATTTAAAGAATCAATAACTATGGTGTTGAGAACAAACATGATTTGATAGAGTAGATACACTCCATGTTATAATGTCTAAATCAGAACATTGTTGATGAATGAATAATAACTACACTAAAAAATTAATCATTAAAAGGTTAAGTCAAACCATTTATGACTTTCCTAATATTTGGGGGTTTATGATAGGCTGTTAGACATTGTAGTTGATCTTCAAATATAAATCAATCAATTATTGAATTGATAATAAATAAATTTGTTTAATTTATTTAATCATATTTTATTTAAAGTTACTATTTATATTTGGGTCAACTTATTAGGGAACCTAATAATTCACACACATAAGAACTATTGGTTAGAGATTAAAATATGATGATTAATCAAGTGTGATTTCATTGTAAATAAATTTTAGAAATTAAAGACTAAAGTGTAATTTATACAGAGAATTACAATTCTAGACTTAGAAAAATCTAATAGGGACTTTATTGAATAAATTT
>Ga0325414_1006115_pt1 | contig 12750 bp, 7 predicted proteins | sample PopdelMetagenome_8_FD_206183 | JGI IMG/M metagenome (GOLD analysis project Ga0325414, IMG submission 206183) | Populus deltoides microbial communities from Bellville, Georgia, United States - Leaf-PdKOR-R3 | ecosystem: Host-associated > Plants > Phyllosphere > Phylloplane/Leaf | place: USA... | reverse complement strand
CTCAAATTGTTAGATTGATGAACAGCCTTAACATTATAAATCAGATAAAAATCAAATCAAGAGACAAATCTACTGTTTGTTTTACGTGGAGTATAACAATGAAAGCAAGACGTGTAGACAAATCGACTCGTCAAGTTCCCATTAAAACAGGATCCACAATCTTATTCAAAAAATAGGATTGAAAAATCTCTCGCAGCAGTTGCGTGATCAGTATGACGTGGGGAACAATTTAGGTCATGATCACAGATGATCGAGGAGGATGACTTTGCATATGGTTACAGAATATATATATATATATATATATATTATGACATTTTAGTATGGATTAGCAACATATTCGATCGGTTGCTTAATGACCTGAGCTTTTAGCCCTACGTACGTGGGAAAAAGCCTAAAAGGAACAGACAGCTTCCCTGTCTTGTAAGAATATATGAGGACTAGGAGAGCTACAAGTGAACAAGGGCGCCTTTAATTGTTCCAAGAAGATGCGTTAGGCTACTTACTACTATCCAAAAGCGTTGGCCTTTTGTTTTGGATAAAGGTATACACTTGCAGTTTAGAATATGTTCGTTTTTAGCATCGCAGCCAGCAACCATTCAGTGAATTTCTTGTAAGCATCGTCATGAGCTCGATGCCGGAGGGAGATTGGAGAATCATGAAGCCTGCCAATTTTGGCACCAGATGCCACCATTATTGGCCTAGAGAAAGACGAGGGGGACAGCAAAGTGTCAATCACCTCCAAATGAGTCAGTCCAGTGGTGCATAAAATTTCACTATTTCTTCCAGTTGTCGAACAATAACAAGACCTAGCAGGTAGGGCTAGCTTTGCCATGAACAAGGCCAAGAAGTGCATTGTCTATGTGAAAAAATGGGGGGGGTGCTCGTGATTTCCTTTTTTTCTCTGTCTTGAGACGTTGATGGGGTTGATATCTTCAATAAAGCCAAACATTGCAAAGGATCTTCCTGATCATCTGTTTTGTTTTTGTGTACATAAAAGGGACAGTTAACCTAAGGATAACAAGGGTCCTTGATGATTTATAATTGTGGAACACGGTGTATATTTTGTTCCTTTAAATTTTTTTTTTTTTAAAGTAAAATTATTTTAATGTATTTAGATTATTTTGATGTGTTGATATTAAAAATAATTTTAAAAAAAAATTTATTTCAATATATTTTTAAATAAAAAACATTTTAAACCATTACCGCTGTTACAATTTCAAATATAATATAATTCCAACTCATTACATACCAATGCATCATTGGCAATTCATCATCCTACTAATTCCCTAATGATCATGTAAAACGATAACAATGACATTACCAGGCATTAAGACAGGAATTTATTAATTTGATATGGGTGGTTTCTAGCTTTAATCAAGAATTACCTCTTTGCATGCATTTCATAGTGGATTGTGATTTTTTAAAAAACAAATATTATATATACAGGTTATTTTGATATGTCTTTTTACATAAAAAAAAAAAAACTCAAACTATAAATCAAAAAAGGTTTATCTAGATATCTAATCAAATAAATCAATAATTATCTATGTAAATAAACAAAAAAAAATTATTAATAATAACTAAAAGATAAACTAGAAAATTTAAGAGTTGGATGTAGATCAGGATATTTGATCTCGCGCAAAATAAAAAAACTTACTCATTTATATCTACTGAATTTTTTTATTAAAATAAATAAAAGACAATAGAAATAGAAACATATATGAAATTGAGCGAATAAAATAAAAGAAAAAAAATATTATACAAAACCGGACATATTAGAAATATTATTTTAAAATAACTACTTTTTTATAAAATAAAGTTTATTTGTATAAAATTAAATAAAATAATTCATCAAAAATTAAATACAAACAAAACAATTTGAAAAAAAATATATTTATATCCAAAAAAGGCTTGAAAAACCTTTGGCCTAAATCATAAAACCAAGATAAACTGATAAAAAAATTAAAATAACCACAAAACTAATTTTCTTTAACCATAAAAAACTGATAAATAGACAAATGAAAAAATTATAAAGCCCAATCCTGAACAAATTAAATACCGAAGGATGAAAGCAGAAAAAAAATCAATCACATAAAAAATTATAATTAAAAGAATGAGGGTGAAAATATAAATATAAATATAAATATAAATTAAGGGGCATAAAAAAATTAAATTTGGGGGTTAAATTGAAAAGAAAAAAAACTTCAACAAAAGGAGAAATAAATCAAAAGAAAGAGGGATAAATTGAAAAAATAAAACAACATAAACTTTAATTGAAAGATGAAATTGAAAACTAATAAAACTTTAACAAAAAAAGCCAAGGAAAAAAAATCAAAAAACAATAGAATAAGGAGCGAATTGGAGAAAAAAAAATATGACAAATTATAATTTAAAGACTAAATTAAAAACATAGAAAGCTCTTCTAAAAGGGCTAATAAAAAAAATAAGCAATAAAAAATACAAGAACATAAATTAAAAAACAAAAAAGAAAAGAGGACAGACATGCAATTTCTTTGAAAGAGAGAGAGAAAATAAGGAGAGAAAAAACAAAAAAATGACTATCGATGACAACCATTCATTAACCGTTGTGACACAACACACCAAGAGGAAAAGGAAGCGATGTCATTTCCAAGGACATGGAGGATGACCAAGTTTTACAACCGAGTGGTGTCGCATGCACCACCTAAAGGATGTGGATGTTACGCATGTGCTGTCATGTAATGAGCACGCGCTAGCAACTTTTCAAAATAAAAATTAAAAATTCAATGTAAAAATACCAAAATACCCCTTATAACACTGGAAATTACAAATAAGCTCATGCGAAGGACAAAAAAACCCTTAAAAATACATACTTTGTTTTTTTGTCTCTTTTAAGGGCAAAGACGCATTTTAACTGTAGCATAAAAAGGGAAAAAAAACAACAAAAAACTTAGTCAATAGCTCTAAGTTTTTTTACCTTAAGGGTAAAGAAGTATTTTTAATATTTTGAAGTTTGTGAAAAGTTGAAAAAACCATTGGTAAATAGTTTTGTTGACTTTAGGGGTAAAAGTTTAATTTTAATATGAAATTTTTTTAAGAAAGACTCAAATACTCCCAAACAATATTTTAATGACCACTGAATCACTAAAAAAGACCAAGTTACCCCCACAACTAAGGGTTCTATTTTTTTTCCACTCAATGGTAAAATAGTAATTTCGTTGTAGCAATTCACGTTAAATTGTGTTTAGTGCTACAGTGAAAAGCCCATATGCTATATGTTTTGTTCAAATTAGAGATTGTAATGCAAAGATCAGACATTGTAAATTGACATTTCATTAAAAATAAATGAAATTATCATATTTTGATATTTTAGAGATTGTGATGCCAAGATGCGTGTGATGTTAAGCAACCAAAGTTAGGTTTGCATTTTATGATATTATTATATTTTAATATTTTAGACATAGGAGAAAATCATGTGTAATCCCTTTGAATTTTAGATTTGATACTTTGAATTGGGTCAAATCAACCACAATCTTCCAGTGAAGGGCAATTTTGAAATCCTTCGTCCAATTACATAATAACATGTGGCTTTATCTATACCAATTGGATTAGGCTCTGTTTGTTTATATGGTATGGTGCAGTGTCGTCTATGTTTTGTCTTTACCATATATTTAAAATTGTTTAGTTAATTAACACACATTACAATTTTACATGAGTTTCGCCAAAAACTCTATATCGAAAGCTTGATTAAAAGAAAATATACAATTTACAATTTTTTTAAGCATACATTTTCAAACATCAACCACAAAAGTCACCACTATGCCAAACATATACTAAGTCAAATCACCTTTAATTAGAAGTTAAGATGATGGTATAAAAAAAATTTGAGATCCTTCATCCAATTATTTCCTAACATGTGATATTTATATAGCTAAATACCACTTGTAATTAAGAACATAGAGGTTGATTTGATTCAATTTAAAGTAGAAGAACCACATTTGATTTTTAGCAAAGAGATATTGTGATAAATAAACTGCTAAGATAGGACTATTATGATTAAAAATAAAACAATAATCGATCTAATGATGTTTCAAAATCCAAAGTGTTTTGGAATAGGTTCTTTAGCGGTTAAATTATGGGTTAATCATAAGTTCTAGCAATATAGTATATTCTCCATGGTTTATGAAACTTGTAGTTTGTTGTAGAAAGCTTATCAATTGCAAAATAGTTTTTTTTAGTGGGATTTGGGGATCTTTAAATGATAAAGTCAAAACCTTCAAGCAAATAATTACATTAAATGAGAGAATGAGCATTTATTCTTAAAAACAAAAATGTTTGTTTTTAGTTTTGATATGATAAATGCTTTGAAATTAAAAAGTATTTATGTTGAGAATAAAAATTGTGAATCATTTACCTATGTGAATCCGATGGTATTTATACTCCCAGAACCCTGTATAAAAGATATCTCATAATAATGCAGGAGGTCTTTTTACCCTTATAACACTCATTAAGGATAAATATCATTGACATTAACATTAATATGAGAATGAATACCACTGACATTAATATTAATAGGGAACAAGAGATAAATACTCTGGCATTAATATTAATGGGGTATGAGAAACAAATATATCTGACATTAGCATTTTGATGTTAAAAATCATAAGAATAAGCAAATAGATTCTTATTGCCCAACATGGAGCCCATAATGATCTCTAGGCCTTTAGCTCTTCGTGTTTGGCACACTCTCAAGCTCATGATCAATGAGTATGACAACACGCTAGAATCATATCTAATTGGGCTTGACACCTAGTCAAACCCCAGGTCGATGGGTCAAGAAGGTCGTCAGACCCTTGCTCATTTGGGTTTGGCACACAACTCAGCCCGAGGGGAGGTGGATATAACAACTTGTCATACTCATGCATGCCAAGCCCAATGTCAATGGGTCGAAAAGGTCACCAGACTCATGTCTAATTAGGCTAGGCACGTAGCCAAGCCTAAGGGCAATAACTCTAGTGGTTCACTAGACTTATACCCAATTAGACTCGGTGTGCAACCACGCCCAATAGTGCTAGGTCTGGCAGCTCGCTAGACTAATGTCTACTACCCTCAACTCGTAGCCATGTCAAAGAGCATTGGACCTGGAAGCAAGCTAGACCCGTGTTCCTAGGCCAAGTATTCTGCCAAGCCTGGAAATATTGGGTATGTATACAAGTCTCACCCACCTATTAATAAGTTATCTTCTTGTTCTTGAACCTTCAAAATAAAGACTTAAACTTTGAAAATTATTTTTAATAATGTCAAAAATTATTAATCCATCAATTTCTATGGAATCTTCCGCATAACCATGAACTAGATGTTGATGGGATGATATTTCCAATGAAGCCAAAAATTGGAAAGGTCATCTTGACTTTTTCTTAGCCTTAAAACTCCAGCAAAGACAAATTGGGTTTATCTTGTAATGAAATGAGTTACGAGGAGCACAATTCATGTGAGGGAAAACTACTAAGGGTCATAGAAAATCGAGGCATCATTTCTTGACATTGCATAGATAGAAAATAAATAACAATAAAGCATCCAAAATAATTTTATTTTTTTAAGATAGATTTTTAATGTAACCATTCAATTTAAATTTAACGGTTTATATTAAAAAAATAAACATGACAAAACATATTATAGTCTGAATCCCGAAACTTTGAAAAATAAAAACTTTTTAAATTCTTATCAAATTAATTGCTCGGTTCGGTTCTTGATCATAGTTGGCAATAAAATATAAATTAATCTATTCATAAACTTCTTAGCTTGGATTAAGAATCCTGGGAAAAAAAAAAAACTTTGATCATAGCATAAAAAGAATTAATTATGAATAAAAATGGCATATTTAATTCATAAATTTTATTTACGATTATTAATATTGGATGAGGAGGACGGCTTTCTACTCATGAGACCAGACAAGATGATTATAAGCCAGGTATTGTCCTTCATTAAATTATTGTTAATTTCTCTAGAAAAAAGAAATCATATGTGAAGTCAAATTCATCCTTGCCCTTTGAAGATAATCTAATTACTCTGGCCTTTTGAGGCCATAAAAATCTGATAATATTATGAAAGACATGACAACTATTAGCCTTATTAAAATGCCCATTATCCCTAATATAATCTCTTAACCACATAAACATATCATTAGTAAACTGATTTTCTCACACGCCTTGCCCCGTAATTAGTTAATGTTTGGTAACGTGGCTGCGGTTGCGTTTCTAAAAAATTTAATTTTTTTTTTGTTAAAATTTAATATGGTTTGTATGTTTTGGATCGTTTTGATGTGCTGATGTCAAAAATAATTTTTAAAAAATAAAAAAAATCATTGGTATGTATTTTGACACGAAAAGTTATTTGAAAAGCACCCGTAACCACACTGCCAAACACGCGTTGAAGGGAGGGCTGAGGGTGGCGCAGCTTCCCAAGCTGTGTTGTTTCTTTCTTTTTTTTTTTTTAATTGAGTTGGTTTGCAATTTATTTTTTATTCTATGCCTTTGGTGACCATTGACATCCGTAAGGGCTTCGATAATCGGAGCATACATTGAGTTGTTTTGGAATAGTTAAGATCTGCAAACCTCCTTTCAAAATTGTTAATGACTGTTCTTGGGATTATATATATCGCTTTGATGGCCTCAGACATCTTTGATAGTATTTGGATTATAATAATGATTGTTTTTAAAGTGTTTTTTATTTAAAAATATATTAAATAATATTTTTAATTTAAAATTATAAAAAAAATGTAATTTTAAAAAAAGAACACAAACAAACACGATTATGACAAACATGGACAGATTTTGGTTTTTTATTCTTCAAAACTTAGAATCTGTGGTGGCAACTGCCTCACTTGGTGGCAATTCTGGGTTTTCAGCTTCTGGTTTTGCCAAAAAGTCAATCATTTTATTCCATTCAGACCAGGAATATAAGAATCTTCCATCACAAACACTGGACTTCGAGCAGTTGGTTAATTTTGAGTGGTTGATACTTCATATGATTTAGCATGGCCGATGGCTGGTGTACATGCAAGGTTGTATTATCCCTTCAAAAGGTTATAATAAAATTATTTTCTCAGAAAATAAATATGTTTTTTTTTTTTAACAAAATAACAAAGAGGATACTTTTCTGTGACACTTCAAAAACTCTTTATCCTTGATAAATTAATTCTTCTGATTTTGAAAAATAAATTAAATAATTATCCTAGTTTTACAAATTAATTGATTTTGATCATACTTAATTTAATATTATCTTATTCCAAGAAATATAAACAATATCCGGGCCTTATCAAAAATTATTTGTAATAATGTCAAAAATTATTGATCCATTAATATCCATGGAATCTTCAATGTAACCATGAACACAGATGTGATGGGATAATGTTTCATATGAAGCCAGAAACTGGAAAGGTCTTCCTGACCTTTTCTTAGCCTTAAAACTCTAGAAAAAACAAATTGGGTTTATCTTGTAATAAATGAGTTCCAAGGAGCACACTTCGGGAATGTTTGGAATACGGTGTAAATTATGTTTTTTTTAATTTTTAGAGTATGTATTGGATCGTTTTGATGTGCTGATCTCAAAAATAATTTAAAAAAAATTATCATTTTGATATATTTTAATACAAAAAACACTTTGAAAAACAACCGTAACCACCCTTTCAAATAAACTCTTTCTAGAAAATCGAGTCATCATTTCTTGACATTGCACAGATGGAAAACAAATAACAATAAAGCATCCAAAATAATTTTATTTTTTAGATAGATTTTTAATGTAACCATTCAATGTAAATTTAATGGTTTATATTAAAAAAATAAACATGACAAAACATACTATAATCTTAATCTCTGAACTTCAAAAATAAATCTTTTCAAATTCTTATCATATATTAATTGCTCCGTTTGATTCATGATCATAGTTGGCAATAAAATATAAATTAATCTATTCATAATCTTGTCAGCTCGGATTAAGAATATTGAAGGAAAAAAACTAGGATCATAGCATAAAAAGAATCTGATGCCAAGATTAGACATGGCGAATTAACTAAAGAAATTCAGCTGAGATTAATTATGAATAAAAATGGCATCTTTAATTCATAAATATTATTTTATAATTATTAATATTGGATGAGGAGGACGGCTTTCTACTCATTAGACTATACAATATGATCATGTCAAGCCAGGTAAATTGTCCTTCATTAAATTATTGTTTAATTCTCTAGAAAAAAAATCATATGTGAAGTCAAAATTCATCCTTGATCTTTCAAGATAATCTAATTACTTTGGCCTTTTGAGGCCATATATAAAAATAGGGATGGCAAATGTTGCCATGATGCCTGCAACTTCGAGAAAATTTATAATTTAATTCTCCAAATTTGGATTCTGCACTCCCAAAAATTATATCTCATCTCTATAGTCTTTTATTGTTATTTTATTATTTCATCGTTAAATCAAGATTAATTTTTTAAAAAATTAGCAAGCGCATTTAATCTCAATTAAGCTATTTCTTGATCGAGTTACAATGCCATTCATGTGAATTGAGAATTTCCTTCCCTGAATATGTAAGATTATTTGAATAAACAAACTTTAATCAGCTTAAAAACTAAAAATAAAAACAAATTTAATCAAGCTTAAATTGACTAAGTGACGGATTAACTCATGTTTTTTATATAAAAAAAATTTCTCTATATTTTTTCTTCAACCTAAAATGGGCTAGACCTCAAAATAGATTAGGTTCCGGATCAAAAAAAAAATTAAACAAATTGGATTGAGTATGAATTAATTAGATGACAAGTTAACTCGGATTTTGTACAAGGTGTTTTTTTTTTAATATTTTTTCTTCAATTGAACCGAGCCTGGAAATATATCAAGTTCCAGATCAAAATTTCAGGACAGTATAGATTTTATAATATTGGTGAAATCTAGAAAACAGCTCTTCTAAGCAGGGAATTGTATGTAATTACAGAAAATTACATACAACCGGTGGAGTAGTTAGCCAATAGAGTAAGATGCTGTTTGGATTTGCTATTGTGGTCGCGGTCGCGGTTGAAAGTAAAATCTACAACATAGTGTTTGGTTAACACCAACCACATTTTTTATTGGTATGGGTCCCAGTCCAAAAGTAAGGTTGGACTGCAGTTTTTGAAAAGCAATTAGCAATTGCTTTTCATGCATTTTCTCTTCTCTCTCATCACCGACACTTTCCCCTTACTTTCCCGTTACAATCACAAAACTTTCCCAACCCTCACCCAAATTGTTCACAGCACGGTTAATTGGCAAATCAATTTGGCCATTAATCTACAAACTCTCATTTTCCACCTTCCCTAGACTGTTCCCCTATCTCGTCTCTTGCCGACAACAACCCCTTTTCAAAATTTTGCAAAAACAATCACGTACAGGACAACGCCAGTTCTGAAAGCATCCTTCCCCAATCCCTTCTTCTTTCCAAACATCCACAAAGATCGTCACCTAAACCTTCACCGATCTGTCCCTCCATTGTTACCATTGCAGAAAAACCCAACAGCTTCATGCTGGGAAAGGTCACATGAGCGAGAGACCTGTAAGTACCTGCCTTATCTTTGTTAATTTTTTTTTTTAATTTAGCTCAAAACTTCATTTCTGTTTTGGGTCTTCATTGTTTTTTTTGTAGAAAAACGCTGCAGAACTGTGCTGGGAAAAGTCACATAAGAGAGAGACAGAGGTAAGTTCTTGCCTTTATCTCCATCTTCAATTTTTTTTAGCTAAAAATTGCATTTCTGTGATGCTACATGATCTGTTTACTGTGCGTTCTTGGTTTGTTTGAATTAAGCTAAAAGGAGTAGTTTGATGTTGTTGCTTCTGTTCTATTTATTGTGCCTTCGTCAATTTTTTTAATTGAGAAAATTTCATTGCATTTCTGTGTTGCTTCATGACCTGTAATGTGTGTTTTTTAATTTTTTTTACTTGAGCTAAAAATTTCATTTCTGTGCTGCTGTTTGGTCTTTGTATTGTGCATAATTATGTGTTGTTCTTTGTTGAAATTTGTTTTTATGTTGATGTCTACCCTACAGTGCTGCTGCTTCATTAAAATTAATTAATCTGGAAACAATGTCATGCATCCATGCTGATCTGTTTACTGTGCGCATTGAGGTTGTTTCTACTTGATAAACTGTAGAGTTATTTACTGTGTACATTGAGGTTGTTTCTACTTGATAAACTGTAGAGTTATTTACTGTGCACATTACGTGTGTTTTATATTGGAATTAAGGTACCATGAAATTAATTTTGGGTCAATTGGATTATTTGCTCTATTGTATTCTGTTCCCAGTTGAAATATCTCGGCCCACTTCGTTGGTTGGTAGTTTCCTACTGTTACAATACAAACTGATTTATTTCTCTGCTTTTCATTTCATAAGATTCACTTGTTTGTTGAATTTGATGGTCTTGTCCATAAATGCTGACTTTTTTTGGTTGTTGGTTTAGATATTTCCCTTATCTCTTTAACAAGATTTTCATACAAGACATGGTCAATAATACATGTATGTAGATTTCTTAGTTTTCTAGTTTCTCATATCGCCAGTAGAAAGCAAAACCTTGATTATTGCTAGTATAGCTCACACTTTTGTGATTTGTAATATTGGTCATGGATATTATGATGGATTGTGATAACCTTGTGCACAATATATAGTAACAAAGGCGAGAGGTATCACTTTAAAGAATTTAGGCGTCGTGGACAATCAAGTGGTCGGAAAGAAGTGTTTAATTGCTTATATGTACTGCTTGTCTGTTGTTGTTCTTTGTTTAAATCTGGTTTTGTTTTTTATGTCTACTACTAGCTGATAGTGCTGCTGCTGGATTATTTGCTTACTGGAAACAATGTGATGCTTTGAAATTTCATTTATGTGTTGTTCTTCATGGTCTGATATGTTTACTATGCACATTAATGTTGTTTTTGTTTGAGCAACCGTAGATTTCTTTACTGTGCGTGTGTTTATTATAATCGTAATGAGTGCCCTGTTAGCATGTCATGTAGGATTACTTTTATTTCTACTTGTGCAGTCAAAATCAGAATTTTGAGTTTCCTTTTATGTGTTTGTATGCTACGAAAGAAAGTTGGGTTACTTTGAATATAGAAATAGATTATGTTCTGTTTGTTTTTTTCCCTCTTTTTTAGCTTCCAAACAGCATGATGACATTGAAGTGTTGCTTGATAATTCAAATATTATATCATCGCTGAAACTGAGTTTCCTAAACAGTTGAAAATTAATGGGTTTCAATTAGTTGTCATTACGCATTAATGGGAACATTCTCATTCAAATACATGCATGGTTAATGTTTGTTGCTAACCACACAACTTTTATAAATGTTGAACATTGAGTGTTTTATTATTGTTTTAGTCCACGATTTATGTATGTCCCACAATGTAATTGATATCATTGATTGATTTCAAACTTTTGTTAAATGTTTTAAAAGATATCATGGAAGGTCTTGAATCTTTTGATAAGGCTGCTTGGACAAAGGAAATGTTGCATATATTTTGTGATATATGCATTAAGGCAATTGATATGGGAATGAGACCTAATACTCATTTCGATAAAACGGGGTGGAAATTTCTCATAACATCATTCAAAGAACAAACTGGTCATGCATTCACCAAAACACAATTGAAAAACAAATGGGATGGATGCAAAAAGGATTGGAGGATATGGAATAAGCTGGTTTCTGAAACTGGTGTTGGCTGGAATAGTGAATTAGGCACAATTTCAGCTAGCGATGAGTGGTGGAAACAAAAAATTCAGGTACATTCCTTGTCATCCTAACAATTTCTTTTATTGTTGTCAAATTCCAACACCAAAATTTTACTAGTCTTGATCCTTCATTACTTGATTTAATTTATATGCAGGAAATTAGAGGAGCAAAAAAATTCAGACATGTCGGTATTGAGCAGTCTTTGAAGAATAAATTTGACCGAATGTATTCCAACATTGTCGCAACTGGAGCGTATGCATGGGCTCCTTCATCAGGTGTACCTGCTGACAGTGATGTTGATCCTGGTACAAGCAATGCCGACATTGCTCATGATGGTTTAGAAGAGGGCAGCGGTGATTCGGAGGAAGATGTGATTCCAGATTTCCAGACTGACATGGCTCGAATGGTTGGAGGGATAAATATGTCTAGCAGCAGCAACACAAAAAGCGGTGACAAAAGAAAAGAACGAGATCATTATGATGTGCGAGGTAGAAAGAAGAAAACTTCTGGAATTCAACTACTGTCAAGGTGCAATCAACTACTTGAGAGTATATCGACTAAGAGTGATTCCACGTCTATTAATTTGGATCGCGAAGGCTGTAGTATTCGCGAGGTGATGGCCGAGCTGCACTCAATTCCTAGAGTTTCAATTGAAGATGAGTTCCACGACTTTGCTACAGAGTATTTGAGTTTAAGAAGGAAAAGAGAAATGTGGGCTAGTATGGGTGATAAGGAGCAGAAGTTGAGATGGCTGCAACGAATGTATGCACGCACTAAACGTGCTTAGCTGACATGGTATTATTACATTTTCTTAACCGTTAATCAATTAACTATTCACTTGCTTAATGTATTTATACAGTTTTATTTTATTGTTGCAGAATAATGGGAAGATGGTTTTAAAAATGAGTTTTTTTCAATTGCCGAAGTTTATCCGAGTCATTGTATTCTTCCACATTTCGTGTTGAGATATATAGGCATTTTCATTTGCGGTAATTTGTTTATTGTTGTATTTATATTA
>Ga0325414_1006114_pt1 | contig 12752 bp, 9 predicted proteins | sample PopdelMetagenome_8_FD_206183 | JGI IMG/M metagenome (GOLD analysis project Ga0325414, IMG submission 206183) | Populus deltoides microbial communities from Bellville, Georgia, United States - Leaf-PdKOR-R3 | ecosystem: Host-associated > Plants > Phyllosphere > Phylloplane/Leaf | place: USA... | reverse complement strand
GATTTCAAACCGATATACATCCCGGAAGATATATGGTCGCACTATCTTGAGCACGTGACGTCTGAGCGGTTCACACGACACTCACAGTCCGTTGTTGGCAACCGGAATTGGCCAATTCATGGCAGGGTGACAACGCACGCTGGCGGCTCCGTTCTGTTTGCTGCATATGTGAAACGGATGGTAAGATTAATTTAAATGAAATATATTGTTAAATTAAGTTGTTGTTAATATATCTTTTTTCATTATAGGCTGCGTCTCTTGGACGTGAGCTGAGCCCGATGGAGCTGTTTGTGGAGACGCACGTGCGGAGTCAAGACCGCTAAAAGGGGGCGCAAGAGTTCGTTGACAACCATGCTCAACATTTCGTGGTATGTTTGTTCAACCATTTGATTTTGTAAGTTATTATGTTTATTGAATTGAATATGATGATTACTTTTTTTTATTTTCAGGAGACCTATAATAATCAGTTAAGGGAGAGATACGGGGACGATACTTTGACCCATCCGGAATTCGATCCGGATTTGTGGATGGAGGTTGGATCATCAGGTGGACCTGATAAAAATCGGGTTTACGGGCTCTCCAACACTACGGCCGACAACTTGCGGTCGACCCGTAGTGTTTCAACCGTTGGGAGCTCCCAATCAATATCGAGCTCCCAATCTAAGGAGTTCGTGGCCTTGCAGCAACACACGACTCAGCTCACCGAACAATACGACCACCTATCAGCGGAGTACATGCAACTCAAAGCATCTCATGCAAAACAAAGAGCAGAGTCTACACAAAAAAAATGGCTTATGAACAGTTTCGCGAAATGGTCATGAACATGGCAACACAGAGTGGAACATGTGCACCTAATCGTTTTTGGCCGTATAACCACCAGCCTTCTCCTCCAGGATCTCCTCCTCCTCCTCCAACTCCACCTTTATATTAATTTGTAATAAACATTATTTACCTTTAAAATTTCATTTAATATTTTTTTTGAAACACATTCAGTTTGTAATTAATATTATTTAACTTTGATTTTTTTGTTGTTGATGTTTAATATAAATTTTATTTGTAGAATTGGTTTTTATTACCGTTAATTTATATAATTTTATATTATATATTCTAAATAATTTTTTAAAAACAAATTTAGAAAACACTATTACAAAGGGTTTTACTGACGGAATGAATCCGTCGGTATTTGACAGTACCATTCACTGATGCATTTGCAGACGGATGCATTCGATCGGTATTTCAAACACTCACCGACAACTTTACCAACGGACTTAATCCGTAGGCATTTGACAGTAGCTGCCACACTTACCGACGAATTTACAGACGGATATATTCAGTCGGTATCTCAAACACTCATCGACAAATTTACCGATGGTACGTATCCGTCGGTAAAGCACGATATCAACGATGGAATAAAATCCGTCGGTATATTTCAAGCGGGAAAATTTTTTTTTGGCGCGCAAATTCCGTCTGTAAAACCATAGGTAAATGGTTTTTTTGTTTTTCTGACTGATATAGCGACGGAATGGGGAATCACTGACAAAAGGAAAACCGGCGGACGTAATCAGTCGGTGAAGACATCGGTAAATAAATCACCGACAAACAGCTAATCACACACTGACGGAATATTTCCATCAGTAAAATTGTGAAATCTTGTAGTGGGTCTCATCAAAACACTAATATTGAAAACAAGTTTAGATTTGATAAACGAAAGTTGATCAAAAAAGATTTTTATGATAGGAAAATACTAGAAGTAGATGATTTTTTCTTAGGAAGGAGGGATATTTTAAAACAGTGAGGTGAATTTATGGACCATATATGGATTGGGTTTATAATATTAGATCGTGGAAATATATACTCACAAACAACATAGCTCCCATTATTGATTGTACCACCTAGCTAGTTCCTTGAAATCTCTTTCCTTAGCATCCAGATCATCATGAGTTTTCTTTCCAAGAGTTCTAGCCAAGGGGCTTCCAAAGGCTCTAAAGGTTTGCCTTCGAAGGTCAGAATACTATTTCTTCTACGATAATTATTCGGATAATCATTTCGTAACTATCAGGGGAGCAAATGAAATGTTTAAATGATAAGACAATTTGGATTTTTTTTTCCTTGTTTAGCATGTTTCAAAGGGTGCTGAAGGTACAGGATCATCGTTTCCCAGCATCTCCTCCAAGATGAAAATCCCCTTCGGGAGAAGGTCTAAAGGGTGAGAATATGCGCCCTCCTTTATGAACAAATGGTTTAATTTATATTTATTTCTTTATTTTCTTCGTGACCTGAAGATGCAGTTCAAATGGTTAAACTTTCTCTTTGCATATAATTAATCTTATTTTGATATATAACTGAAAATAAAATATTAATTCACGTCAAATTATTTCATAAAAGTTTTTTCTGTCAAATCTTAAAGACTAAATGTTTTCTTCATGGGATTGAAACCTTAGGGAATGAAAATGGACTCATTTCAAATCTCATAGGGTAAACTGAAACTTAACCCCTTTTTTAGTTTCAAATTCAAAATAAAACATTACAAAAAAGGCGAAACCTCAAGATATTGGGCTGCTTTATCAAAGAACAGCACTTCGTACCTTAACTTTATGCTTCATAAAAAGGGTCGGTGTTTTCCAGCTTCTCCTCTAAGATAGAAAGTCCCGTCCAGAAGATTTTTAGAGGGTAAGAATATGCTTTTATCTTTTTTATTAACAGTTTCTATGAGCATGCTTGTTTGCAGTAGTTCAACACCGTTTATTAATCAGTTTATTTTTTGTATATGATCTAGAAATTGGCATGAGGTCCATTATTCTTTTCTAGGTCGAAAGGTCAGCCAGCCATATAAGGGCGATATGAAAAGTTAGTACTCAGGGGGGGTAAAAAGAAAAAGGTTGATTTATTATGACGTTACACATTTGTGAAAATAAAAATCAAATCACAAAAATATCTCCAAAATTTTCTCGCTTTTATCTTTGCTCTCCATATTCCTTCATTCTTTCTTTTTTTTTCAACTTGGAGAGGTGCTTCACGAAGTTCACTAATTTATTAGTCCGGCCAATAAAAAATTAAACACTGTTAATTTATATGACTTAATCTGCTGACTGTTGGGGTTGGTTCAGATTTAGATATTGTCTGAGAGGTCATTATCCATATAACTAAAGTTTAAGTGACATATTCAACAAGCTTCATAGTATTGGTTGAATTTCCTTGAAAATCTAATTATTCCCGGTTAACAAAATCTAATTATTCAACATGCAACACCCAAAGAGATCCCTTAGCCATTGTATGCCATAGAAAAAGTAGCTCATTAAAAGTTTTTGGGACCCACCAAGAGATGAATTTTGACCAAAATTTCCAAGCAAACTTGCATTAAAGTAACAAATGGTCCGGAGTCTCCAAAACATTCCCACGAAACGAACAACAAGATTGATCAACTGAAAGCAACCATCTGCTAAAAGAAAGGAACATAATCTGTTTTGCACAACTAACCATAAAAATGTCTGAATCTTTAGGTTCATGGTGATTCATTGTTTCGTAATTAACAGGGCATTGTTTAACATAAATAAATAAGTAAAACTCACATGATTCTAGCATTAGTTTAACTCTTCTCTCTTTACAATTTGTGATTAAGGATAATGTTATTCCCATTCCACAACTTGTTAATCTCACTCTATGTTCTTTTGAACTAACAAGAACAATCTTCTTCCATAACAACTGAAATAATATGGTATTATTTCATATATTATATATAAAAAACATAATTGACTTATAAAACCTCTTCCTACCATAGTTATCAAACCCGGTTCGGGGGTTGACCCGACCAAGGGGCCGGATCCCGGGTTTCATGGGTTAACCTGGAAAAATTTAAAAAATATATTTAAATTTTTAATTTTCATATGAAAAATTAAGAAAAAGAATATGAATATAGGCAATACATGTTGTAAATAATGAAGTTTAAAAAAATATTTTAAAACATTTTTTTATCCCATATTGAAAAGATACTAAGTTATCATTTTAAGTTGAAGAATTTAAACAAGAAAAGTTTTTTATCCCACCACTAACACAATCTTTAGATTTACCGATGGAATTTTCTTTCGATATTTGCACTATCATTTCATTGGTAATTAATTTACTAACGAAATCACCGAAGGAAATGCTCCGTCGGTGAATCTTTCGTCAGTAATTTTTTTTCCATTGGTAATAAAAAAATATTATTACCGATGGATTTACTGATGGACAAGACGCGCAAAAAAAAATTATCGGCTTCATTCCATTGGTATTTCCCTCAGAAAAATACCGTATGTAATTCCATCGGTAATTATTTAAAAAAATCCATTTTACAAAACTATAAAATAATTAAATTAATATAAATCAACACTCACTACAAGATTTCACAGTTTTACCGACGGACAGATTCCATCGGTATGAGATTCAGAGTTCGTCGGTAATTTTTTTACCGACTAAACCGCCGACGGAAAACATCCGTCAACATACCGTTTGTCAGTAATACCGCATTCCATCGCTAAGTTTGTCGGTAAAAAAAAAATTACCGATGGTTTTACAAACGGAAATTGCGCGCCAAAAAACAATTCCCGTTGGAAATATACCGACAGATTTATTCTGTCGGTGATAGTGGCATATCCAGTAAATATTTTTTAGCTCCCGGTGAAATACCGACGGACGGTCTCCGTTTGTAAATTTGTCGGTAAGTGTGCATTTCCACCACTCTCTGTGCAATGTTGACGAACGGTATCCGTCTGTAAATTCATCGATGATTGTGGCATTTGCACCAAGCTACTGTGAAATACCGATAGACGTTATCCGTCTGTAAATTTGTCGGTGATGGTGGCATTTCCTGCTCTCTGTCAAATGCCGATGGATACATTCCGTTTGTAAATCCCTCGGTGGGTATTTTAATTTTTTTTTAATTATTTAGAATAAATAATATAAAATTATATCAATTAATAGTAAAAAAATCAATTATGCAAATAAAATTTTATTAAAAATTTTTAAAAAATAAAGTTAAATAATATTCATTACAAATTGAATGTGTTTCAAAAAAAATATTAAATTAGCACAATGATGGAGTTGGAGGAGGAGGAGGAGGCTAGTTGTTATACGGCCAAAAAGAGGGCGCACATGTATCACCACTCTGTGAGGCCATGTTCATGACCATTCGGCGAAGCTGTTCATAATTCGCCGAGAGTTGCTCGTATTTCTCGGTGAGATTAGCCGTGTGTTGTTTCAAGGCCATGATATCCTCAGATTGGGTGCTCGATACTGATTTGGAGCTCCCAACGGTTGAGACACTACAAGCCGCCCGCAAGTTCTTGGCTGTAGTTTTGGAGAGCCTGTACACCTAATTTTTATTGAGTCCACCGGACAATCCTACCTCCATCCACAAATCCAGATCAAAAATACGGATGAGTCGAAGGATCCTCCCTATATCTCTCCCTCAACTGGCTATTATAGGTCTCATGAAAATGAAAAAAGAAATCATCATATTCAATTCAATAAAAATAATAACTTATAAAATAAAATGATTAAACAAACATACCACAAAGTGTTGAATGCGGTTGTCAATGAACTATTGCACCCCCTTTTGGCGGTCCTAACTCTGCACGTGCGTCTCAACAAACAGCTCCATTGGGCTTGGCTCATGTCCAAGAGACGTAGCCTATAAGGAAAAAAATTAATTAAGTAACAACAAATTATTTAATGATATATTTTATTTAGATTAATCTTACCATCTATTTCGCATGTGCAGTGCGTTGTCACCGAGCCATGAATTGGCCGGTTCCGGTTTCCAGAACCGGACTATAAGTGTCGTGTAAGCCACTTAAACATCACAAGCTTAATATATTGTAGCCATATATCTGCCGGGATGTACAGCGGTTTGAAATCCCTCCAAACAGCCACGTCGTTCTAGCCTTAGAGACCGTTATCTCTCGTTTTTTTTTTGCCTTTTTTTATGCTTCATACCAAAAATCACGCAACCTCCTTCCATAGTTAGAAATTAGATTTTAAAATGCTTCTCGCTCATTCAATAATTTTGTCATACCCGGTCTCTCTCAACCCGTGATCTGACTTGATGGTGAACACCTATGCTACGGTCGATAATTTACTGTGGTTCGTGCAACCATCTCATAATGGTTCATCAGAATCTTTCAACAAATCAAGAAACCTAGCTGTATCTGCATTAGGTTCTTCTTTTACGATTGCACATTGACTGATATTACCTTGATTCATTCTCATTGCATCCATAACCATATTCCTGTAAGGATTAGTGTTGTCATTTGCAACTTCATGCATGTTGCTAGCACTAGAAGTTGACTCAACCACCCTTTCTCCCATGCTCTTATTACGAACAAATAACTCTCTGTGTGCATATCAACACTGGTAATTCTCCATAAACCCTTTATATAGAAGATGTATCATTACAACATCTGGATGCAGATACTTTTTATTTTAACACTTCCTGCATGGACACCTAATACCGCTTCCAGTAAAATTTCTGAAAATAGATGTTGCAAAATTAATAAAACCCTGAAACCCGTTACAATAATCCATCCTCCGCAATCCTTGGGGTGAATCTCGATACATCCATGAATGATCATCCATGACTTCTATCGAACCTCTATAAAATTATGATGACAACATGTATAAATTAATTATGTTAGGTAAATAAATTTGCAAAAATATTGATTTACCTTGAAATTATCCAACAAACTAATTACACCTTCTCATAAATATTAAATATTCATTATCAATTATCAACGTCCATACAAATTTATACATATAGATTTATGGAAATTACAACTCCGCAATAGTATTGATAAAAATTAAAATGGACCCCGTTAAACAAGCTATTAATTATTTCACTATAACACATGTAATTCGGTAATTCAACAAAGTTTCAACAATTTACAAACAAATACAATTTTTTAAAATCTAAAACAAACCATAACAAGTACAAAATTATACATTCATATACTAAAAGTTTGTTTGAGAAATAACAATAAAACATGTACATATATACTAACAAAATACATATACTAAAAAAACAATAAAATTGACATTTAAATGTTAAAATTAAAAAAGATAGAATTACTTACAAAAAATGATAAAATCTATAATAAATCATAACACGGATGTTGTGACCACAAAACTTAAAGAAATATGACTTGTGCTGAGAAGAGGGAGATTTTTTTTTAGGGGGGCCTAGTTGTTTGCAGTTTGAGAGGGGAGAGTTGGGATAGGGAAGAAGAATGAGAAATTGGGGAGGAGAGGGTCGGTAGAGTGGTGATATATTAACTTTTTACTGATGAAATCACCAACGGACTCATTCTTTCGGTGATTCCGTTGGCAATTCTGACGGTGAATCGGTCATGTCACTGTACGGAGATCCCGGTTTGAATCCCTTAGTAATTTCATCAGTAAAATTGCTCGTAGAAACTTCAACGAACTGCCTTTTTTTAATTCTAAATTTCCGTCTGTAATTCCATCAGTATATACCGACTGAATTACAGACGGAAAAGATTTTGTTGGTAATTATGACCGTAAATTACCAACAGAATTATTTCGTCGGTAATTTTGTTGGTTTTAAGCAAATTTCTGGTAATGACTCTATAATACCCAAAACTCTTGGAAAAACGAAGAAAATCATATGAAAAAAAATCCAACAACAATATTCATACAATTATTAAGAATCGAAATAATTAAAAATAAAATAAAATAACAAATATAGTGAAATAAAACACAAAAAAAGAAGAAAAAAGAAAAATCTTACCTTAATGTGGTTGCAAGTGAAGCTAAGAAGAGAAAAAAAATATTCATAAAGTATATTAATTAAAAAAAACTTAGAAGAAAAAAGAAGAAAGGAGAAGAATACATACCTGAGCATGGAGGAGGGGAGAAGGAATTGAGGAGAGAGAAATGGATATTGATGTTTTTTACATATGGGGAAGAAGAAGAAGAAAGGAAATTAGGGATTCAAGGCTTTTTATTGGGCTTTTTACCGATGGGTAATTAAATATTAATATTTTTAATCATTCTGTTAGTGATTCCATTTGTAATATTTAATTTAAAATTTCAATTTAATCAAAAAATTTTAGAAACTACCAAATATCACCGACAACTTTTCAATATGTCTGTAATATATTTAATTTAAAATTTTAATTTAATCGAAATTTTTCAGAAAACCACAAAATAGCACCGACGACTTTTCAATCCGTCGGTGATTTTGTCTGTAAAGAATAGTAATTAACAATGCAATTGGGAAGTGAACAGTTCCAGAGCTCTCTGAAAAATATCGACGGAATTTTGCATTGGTGATTCCCTTTGTAATTGACATGATGAACAGTGTTCATAGTTTACCAATTAATTTCGTCGTTAATTCCGCTAGTAAAAATGGCACATCATCATATTTTTTGTTTTGTTTTAATTATTTTTTTCCACTAGAATTTCCTCGGTAAATACCGAGGGAATATTTCTGTTGGTAATATCCGTCGGCAATTTACCAACAAAAATATTCCCTCAGTATTTCCATTTGTATTTATCAATTTTCTAAGTTGAGAATAATAGAATGTCTTAGGATGTGCCTTAGCCAACCTTCCTATTTATATATATGTGGCAGAACACGGGAGTAACTGTAAGGATTACAACATTGGAATAATCCTACATTAATTTCCTAATCAGATATATACATGCTATACATTCTATATTATTCTAGTAGTGCACATTGAAAAAACCTTACTTTTTTTTTATGAACATAGAGTATATATACTATAAGGTTTCAAATCCCTCATTAAAAAAAATAACTTCTTTCTTGTGAACATAGAGTATATATATTAAAGGGCTTCAAATCCCATAGTGAAAAGATATTATGTTATCTTTTTAAGTTGAAGTATTTAAACTAAAAAAAAATTTATCCCACATCAAAAAAACATAATTTTTTTCTTGTGAACATAGAGTATTTATATGAAAGGGCTTCAAATTCCATATTGAAAAAATAATTTTTTTCTTGGAAACATAGAGTATATATACTAATGGGTTTCAAATTCCACGTTGAAAAAACATAACTTTTTTCTTGTGAACATAGAGTATATATACAAAAGGGCTTCAAATCCCACATTAAAAAAATATTTTTTTCTTGGAAACATGGAGTATATATATTAAAGGGCTTTAAATCCCACATTAAAAATATATTATGTTATCATTTTAAGTTGAAGTATTTAAACCAAAAAGTTTTTTATCCCACATTGAAAGAACATAACTTTTTTCTTGTGAACATATAATATATATATATAAAAAGGCTTCAAATCCCACATTGAAAAAATAACTTTTTTCTTGGGAATACAGAGTATATATACTAATGGATTTCAAATCCCACATTAAAAAAACGTAACTTTTTCTTGTGAACATAAAGTATATATACAAAAGGGTTTCAAATCCCATATTGAAAAAATAAAATATTTTTCTAATATTTATATAGTGAATCAACTAAAAAAAATATGAAAAAAGAAGAGTATAAAAACCACATTTGAAAAAAAAAAACCAAGTCTCGCCCGAGTCATGGGTCGACCCTCTGGGCCGGTCTTGGTTTAATATCTGTGCTTCCTACAACAAATATAATAATCTAAAAGTAATTGTCATTTGCGATATTCACTGCATGCACTATAACTTAGAGATTTCAAATCATATCTAAATAATTTATGGGTCTCATAAAATCACATGGATTGAATTTTATCACAAGAACATCTTTTTTATTTACAATTCTTTTATATAATTTAAACATAAATATTTTTATATTGAAATATATTATATTAGTATAGTGTAGTTATATCATGAGAAATTAAACAATTTAAGTTAATTATGTAATTTATTCTAGATATGCAGAGAGTATTTACATTAAAATAAACATAGAACCTAAGAGATCAATGATCCCACACGTTTTTAAACTTTAATTTACTTTTCAATAGTTGTATTACATTCAGAACTCCTTTCGTTATTTGATATTAAGAGAATTTCGGACAAATATTAACAGCAGTAAGGCAAGTAGCGACTCTCAACAACCATCTCCAAATAATGAAAATCCAGAGACGGATACAGAACCGGCCCTCTCACAGGTGAGAATACTTATGAATGGTAATTAATCATCAGTTCGTGATGATCAGGGGTCAAATGAGATGGTTTCTTGATGACAATTTGGAAATTCTATTATTTGACATGTTTTATAGGACGCTGATGGTAAAACCACGTTTAAACCAAAGAATCTTGGCATCTTTTCGGAGGAAGAAAGTCAAGCTTGGACAATTTCTGAAAGGTGAGGATAATATGCCTATTTTCATGTTGAAGTGCTGTGTTACAAACTTTGGTGTGGTTCATCATCTGCTGTTGTGTTACAAGTATTTTGTTAATAGAAGCAAAATTAGAACTATTAATTGCGACAGAGAAAGCTATGGATTTGAGTTTAACAAACGTATAAAACCCTAAGGCTAGACAAAAATACAACTAAAGTTGTAAGAGTCTATAGTTTATTCAACAAAAGTCCCATAAAATCTGAAAAGATTGGTTTAAATACCTCAAATAACTAGGAAACAACCAGTCAGGAAAAATAATATATATAGCTAAAATCCAAAATTAAGAAGGAAGAAGTATAAAATATGGACTGAAACTTTGAGGGCCTTTGGAGTGAGATTTGGCGAATATGAGCATCGAACGGGCTTGGAGTGTGAAAGGAAGCTTAGCACAAGCTTAATTTTCTATCAGGAATTCACCTATAAAATTTGAGCTTTATTTAACAATTGGATTAACTGTTTTGAGTCAAACTACCTGATTGGATAATTTCATTGACTGTTTGTGTTTTTTTATCTGATCCATAAAATCCCGGCTAATTATTCCACATCATTAAATTAAAATCAAAATTTTTGGTGAATATTCTTGCATGTATTCATTATAAAAAAAAATCAATATACAAGGTTCCCGCCATACTTTTAGTTATAGTTTCTTCCTGTTGTTTCCTTTCATTTTTGTTCGAGACCATAAAAAAAGTTTTTTGATTTATTTCTTTACTTGCCAAGATTGGATTTTAGGAGTGAGTATATTAAACTAGAGACCAATGGCTTACCATCATAATGGAACTGTGTCACTACCTTTTGTGCATCTGCTGATTCTGAATACTGGTGCTGCAGTTTCTGTAGAGACTATTTTGTTTATGTCAATACGATTCTATTAATTTGCTCTTTGCAAGCTATAGGGATATTGCAGAGATGCTAGAGGTGTGCTGGCTTGATGTAACTGGTTCAATGACTGCTACCAAAGGGAAGGCGTATGAAATTAGCTTCATATTATCCATGAATGAAGAGAATTCCTTTGGCTGGGAAGATCCTGTTTATGTGATGGCAAGGATAGGAGAGGAGGGAGAGTATACGCGCGTAAAAATAGATCTATCCAAGTTAGGCCTGAAAGAAGAGGAATTTCCGGCGGAGAAGTGTCGGGTTCAGTTTAGAAGTGGTGAAGACGCTGAAAATAATAAGAAAACACTCTATTTTGGCTTGTATGAGGTGTGGACTAACAACTGGAAGGGTGGTCTACGGATCCATGAGGCCATAGTTCGGGAAGTAACAGCTGAGGATTCTGCTTCTACATCTAATACCCGTTCGGACGACTCCAAAGTGCAAGAAGCTAATAACAGCTGACAAGTCTACTTCAGCATCTGAAAACCCTCTGGACTGTTAGTTATTAAACTTGTTTATCAAGATTAAGAGTGTTGTGGTTAGTATAATGAATAATCATCCACATTAGAAATACTATGAATCTAGAAATACTATGAATCTAGTAGCTATGAATCTACATTAAGTATTAAATAGTCTAATATTAATTAAGTACTTTGAAGATTGTAAAAGACATTATATATATATATATATATATATATATATATATATATATATATTGTATGGATTTGATAATAAAAGTGTGAGAGTATCATTATTTAGTGTATTGTATTCCACCAAATTGTATGATTAGTAACCCCTCCTCTGTTCTGTCATTGTTTTTTCCAACACGGACATGTCCATAATTAAGCAAGTACCAACTGCTCCCGACGAGCTCGTAGCTCAGAAAATAACAGTTCACGATTTGGCCTCTCCATCTACTAATCATGTTGATGATTTTGCTGCCGCATCTCGTGAGGAATATCTACAGGATGAGTTCTTTGACTCGCAGGAATCTCTAGAAGATAAGTGATAAACAGAATCTCCACATCTACTATATGGCTAGTTATCATCAATAATATTGCTCGATTAAAAAAGAGTAAAAAATGTTGAATTAAACTCAATCAATCTAGAAGGTCAAGGAAGGCAACCACCGGCCAGCCAGCCACCAGCTGTGACCGACCAGCCGCCAGCCGCCTTCACACCATTGGCCGCCAGCCGCCTTCACACTTGAAGGTTGAATTATCTTGTTTTGAATTTGTGTATAAATAGCAAGCTGAGCTTATGCTATTATGTGTGGAGAGAGTAGAGAGAAACACTAGAGAGAAAGAGAGAGGGTGTGTATTGTTAAGCTTTTGTGTATTGTAAGCTTCTTGTTTCTTGAAATAAAACAGTGTGTTTTATCCCCTCCGAGTGTTTCAAAGCCACCACCAGTGGTCTCTCCCACCAACAATTGGTATCAGAGCCCCGTTCGTCAGAAAACAGAAGTGTTTTGGGAGATAGCCGAATTTTCAAAGTTGTCAAAAACAAGTTTTGATCATTCCACCGTGT
>Ga0325414_1006110_pt1 | contig 12756 bp, 9 predicted proteins | sample PopdelMetagenome_8_FD_206183 | JGI IMG/M metagenome (GOLD analysis project Ga0325414, IMG submission 206183) | Populus deltoides microbial communities from Bellville, Georgia, United States - Leaf-PdKOR-R3 | ecosystem: Host-associated > Plants > Phyllosphere > Phylloplane/Leaf | place: USA... | reverse complement strand
TGAGAGTATAAAACACTAAAAAAAAAGATTTTTTAAGCACTCTAGATTTCTAAATTTTTGTTCCCCCTCCTTACGATTTACGAGTCGCAAACTCTTGAAATACCAAGGAAAAAATGAGCTTGTAAAGCACATGGAATCTCCTTGGATTTCTATCTTAATAAATTTAGTTAGAATCAAACCGAGAAAAAACTGATGGGATTAGAAAACACCAACACCATAGCAATTATAAGACAAACTAAACACCATGCAGCTTACCTTAGGTAGGGCGTACTAGGGGTACTAACACCTTCCCTTTATGCAACCAGTCCCTTGCCTTATAATCTCTGAAAGACCAGTTAGGTTTCCTAGTGACCATAAAACTAGGTGACGACTCCCTTATTCACAATAAAACAAAGACCCCGAAACCAATCGAGGATCGCCGCGACGCCGCTCTCCGCTCGTAAGGGTGCGACACACGGAATGATGAATTTGACCCAATTAAATCATTTTGACCAATTTTGACATGATAAACTTAGTTTTGACTGCAAAAAAAAAAAAAAGGCTTGGCCAATTTTAGCAAGAAACCTGATTTTGATTGTAAAATGAAAAGTTTAACCTTAATAGAACAATCTTGACCAATGTTGACGTGATGAAGTCGGTTTCGACCGTAAAATGTTGGTTTTTACTGATTGTTTTAGGAAACTCAATTTTTGATATGATAGCTCAGTTTTTCCTTTGAAAAATCTCATTTTTCAAGAATAATAATTTTTGGCCTGGAACATCATTTTTTATTTTCTTTTTGGAAAAGTGGGCTAAAACAAGTTATGAAACAAAGTACACTTTTCTTACACTTATTGACTTAAGCGTCGAAAGATCCATATTCCAATAGGGGACTTGTGTTGTAGGAAAGCCATGGACTCGTGGTCAAGCCCAATCACAACAAAAATCCATGATGCAACCATTAAAAATCTAATTTTCTGTCTAAAGTTTTTTACTTTATCAGTAAGAGATTCTTTTTTTTTTTTAAGGATTTTCATTGTGTTTTTGTATTTTTTTTTTCATGATGCGTTGGTTTCTTCCTTTCTTCCTTATCTATATAAGAGTCTCTAATATATCAACTTATTTCTCTATATTTTTTTTAAGATATCCTCTCTTTTCTTATTTATGTTGTGGCAAAACATAAAATGCATCTAGTTTACATATAACCGCTGGATCCATAATTTAAGTCGCTTCTCAATCACTATGAAGCTTCAACGCACATATACCAATAATTTTTTAGTATTAGATTGACAAAAAGATTGTGTGTCTATGTTTTTGTTTTTATATCATTTTAATACAATTTGATAATTTTTTTAGGAAAATGACACAAGTTAAGAAATTATTAGGGAAATAACATAGTTTGAACATAACTACTATTGAGAATATTGGTTGTACATAACTTCTTTTGGGGATATTGGTTGTTTCAAAATCCATAATTAATTAACATGTATAAAAGTCTACTCAAAATTTTATGAAGATTTAATGGCCAAGAGATGAGATTCAAGATTTAATAATCAAAAAAGAAAAATTCCTTAGGTTAAAGGTAGTGCTTCCATGTCTCTAATGTCCTCACTAATACATAAAACTCTTTGTCATATATGGGGTAATTCAAGGTTGTCCCATTGAACAATGAGCTTTTTATTATGTATTAAAACAACTCTAATATATATACCTAATACATTACACTCAATCTCAAAAGCTTTTGTAAAGTCAAGTAAACTAAAACAAGTGCAATATATCATTCAAACATTCTTTGTCTTTCATAGGAATAGTAACGTAAAAGTCAATATTCTTAGAAAGAACAAGAGACCATTAGACTATAGGTATGCAACTGAATGGTGTAAGTCCCGTCTGAGTTTTAGGGCAATAAATCCATATAACCTGCAGCCTGTTTCCTAGTTTATCTTTCCTTTCTATGGATTCCTTCTTTCACAGGACTACTTCCATTTCGGCTTCCTCTACCTCTGAATCTTCTAAAAGCAGAAGGATAGTACAAAGTGAAGAAATAACTATTGAAGACTTTACAAAAAACATTTATGATTGGAAAATTCCAAAAATTTCTCAAACTCAGATTTATCAAAAATCTAAATATGATATTTTCAAAACAGATTTTACTATCAAAACTGAAGAAAGAGATTTTCAGCTTACAAAACCTTTTGAAACCATTCAACTCTTCTTTCAAAAATCCCTACAAAAACATCTAGCCCGAAAATATAAGTATATTCATGTTGGCCTTGTCCAGGTCGGAATAAAACCCCTTACAAAGGAAGGCTTAAATACCTCCATTCTAGCTGTCCTCCGTGATGCTAGATTTCAAAACTTTCAAGACTCCCTCCTCAGTTCTATTGAGTCTAGCCTTTACAGTGGTCCGATATCATTTGACTGTTATCCAAACATAACCATATCCCTCAAAGATAAAAATATCTTACAAAGTATGTTACTACAAATAAAGACCCATAATTATGACATGCTTGAAGGATCTATCCCTATTGCTCTCATATTCAAAATCCATTACAAAGCCATGTTCTCTGCTTTTTCCAGCAAACACAAATTCCAATCTCAAAAAGGAGAAACACTCCTACTACAAACAGATTTATCCCACTCAAACACTGTTGTCCCAAAAGCAATCCAATGGAAAGACATATCCCTACCAGAAGATTGGATCCTTGAAGGTGCAGCACCACCAGAACTACCACCACCACCTCAACTCAATGTCCAAATTAAAAATATTACCCAATACACAGATGAAAAAGTCAAATTGTCTTTCCACCGACACTCTACAAGTTCCAGATTCTCAGAAACCTCTTCCTCTTCCAGTACAATAGATCTGGGTAGAATTTCCAAAATCCCTTCTGTTATCAATATCCCTTATCATGCAAACCTTCCTAGAAAATCTACATCTGACATCCCTTCTACCAGTTTCCAAAATACAGACTATACTACAAATATACCAAAACCAGTTTATACAAACCTTGAGCAACCATCTCCTCCAACTTCACCAACTTTTTCAGCTGTTACTGAAAACATCCAAAATGAGCTGAATGTTTTGACTTCAGAAAAGCATTTTGTCATAAACAAACCTTTTCTCAAAAGTGAATTTTATGGTGATCATAATATGGAAAAAAGATCTTGGTTTTTTCAACATTTCCTCCAACAGAGAAATGATATTCAAAAACAATTTTATGCTTTCATTGAGACCCATAATGTGCAAATTTTATTCTTTGATTGGTTTGAATTCCATTATGTTTTAGCACAACATATTGCATATCCATTTGCATCCATTAAACATGCATGTCCTATTACAACCCGTTCAAAAACCCCTATATGGACCTTCACTAGTGGACCAACAGTTGAGTTTGATTATCCACCTTTACACAACATACAACTTTCCCACAAAGATCAAACAGTTGATGCAGCCCCATACAAATTACCTAGTGAAGATACCCTCACAAATACCAAACATACCATTCAACAAAACAACTTTATAAATACTAACCTCCATACCATCGGTAAACAGCTTACCAGATTGGAAAAACAAATAAAAAAAAACCCAGCCCACTTCATAACTGATAAAACCCCAATCGACCTTAAACTCAAAAACTCAGTATTCAAACCATATCAAGTTACTCAAACGAGCCAAGCACAAATTCAAGAAAATCAAACAGATTTTCTTAGAGCCATTAAAATACACTTACAAAACCTTGACCGGACAACCTTGACTGTCCTACACACACCTCAACAATCTAACCCTTCATCCTCTACAAATCAGGTTAATACTCTCCAAAATAACCTCGTATCAACCTCTGATACAGACACCATTCAAGAACAACCTGTTCGATTAAACAGACTCACCTGGCAAGCTCCCAAAACAACCATTGCTCCAGATATTTCCATATCTACCGAACCAACTGTCATCAGCCAACATAAATATAATGCATCTTCCCTCTATCAATGGAACATAGTGGCATGTCCGAATATAATATCCTAAACACCCTCCAACAAATGACCATGACAACTAATGCCTACAAAACCCAAATAGGAACCTCAGACAAAGCCATAGCTGAACTTCTTATTGCAGGCTTCTCTGGCCAACTTAAAGGATGGTGGGATCACCATCTTACTGAAATAGATCACCTACATATTCTAAACTCTGTACAAACTTATGAAGACCAAACACCTATCCTTGACCCTTCATGAACCACCATCCAAGATGCTGTGTCTACCCTTATCCTTACCATCTCCTTGCATTTTGTTGGAGATCCTTCCTATTTGAAAGACAAAAATGTTGAACTTCTCTCCAACCTTCGGTGTGAAGAACTCAGTGACTTTTAGTGGTATAAAAATACCTTCCTTACTCGTGTTATACTCCGAGAAGATTCAAATCAATCATTTTGGAAAGAAAAATTCCTTACAGGCTTACCAATTCTCTTAGGAGAAAAGGTCCGAAACAAGATCAAAGATACCTTTACAACCAAAATCATACCATATGACCAACTTACATACGGTGAACTTGTGAGCTTCACACAAAAAGAAGGTCTCAAGATCTACCAGGATCTCAAACTTCAAAAACACCTAAAGTGGGAAATGAAATGTACCAGGCAAGAACTTGGTAGTTTCTGTCACCAATTTGACCTTTCCATCAAAAAACCCTCATGTAGTGGAACCTGTTCACAGCCCAAAAAATATTTGAACCATATGCCTTCTTATAAATGATCGGCCCATAAATACCGACAACAATTTTATCCCAAACTAGATCAACCTTACTACAAAAAGCCCTACAAATTTAACAAACCCCACAGACCTTCCCAATCAAAACCCAAACCAAAATTTGACCCCAAAAATATTACCTGTTACAAATGTAACCAGAAAGGACATACATCCTGTTTCTGCAAAGTCAATACCAAACTTCATGAGCTCCAAATAGATGAAGATAATATCAACCAAATATAAAATCTTTATATTGAAGCCACAGACACTGACCACTCTCCTTCAGACACTTTTGAAGAAGAATTTTAAATAGATGAAATAGTAACCACCAGTGCTACTTCAGATGCCTTTACGGATTCCAAACAAATTAACGTCCTAACCCAAGACCAAGAATTCATTCTTGAGGCTATCAAAAGACTTGATGATCCTCATCTTTGAAAAACCTACTTAGATAAACTGTTGAAAGATTCTAACCAATCAGAGCACCCTCCATATAATCCTCCAAAACGCTCTCTATTACCCTCTACCAGTACCAATACATATGATCTTACAAAGATTCTTAACAAAAAAGTCCAAAACAACAGTTACCATTCCAGATTTACATTCTGAGATCAAAACCCTTAAATTCGAATTACAAACCTTGAAACAAACCCAACAGAAAGACTCTGCCATATTACAACATCTCCTTTCTAAAATTGAAAACCAATCTGACACTGAATCTGAACCAGAAGATCAAACCATTGAATCTCATACATTGCCCCATACACTTACAAACATTAAGCATATCCCAGATGATTTCCTGAATGTATTAACATAAATATCTTCAAAAAAATATTTGATTAAAATTACTCTTATTTTTTCAGAAGATTTCAAACTGGACACTATCGCCTTATTTGACACAGGTGCAGATTTATATTGCATCAAAGAAGGTGTAGTTCCAAAACGATTTTTACAAAATACCTCTGAAAAACTTTCTACTGCTAATAATTCAAAATTGCATATTACAGGCAACTCGTCTATAAAAAGAAGACTCCTACAACATCAGAAGACAGACTAATTTTTTCCCTAGAAAATTTTACTCTCCCCTGTAACTCATATATGTAACCCATCTCCGTTCTCCTCTATAACCAATATCTCCTGTATTAATTTTTGTTAATACAAAAAGTATTTTCTCGGAGTATCTGAACAAATTGTTCTCAGGTATAACAACGCCACATACTGAACATCGCCATGCATTATATATATATATATATGCATGCATGTATGTATATCTTCTTGCATCTTCTTGCTCATTATCTCATTTAAAACCAATAGACTTTTTTCACAATTTCAGTTAATGACATGGCTAACGTGCTAAAGTTCTTAAGAAAACATTTATAAAAGTTAGTCAAGCTATGAAAACTTCTTACCTCGATCATAAATTTAGATGTCAATCTTGGATGACCTTAATTTTCTCCTCATCCATCTCAATACCTGTGTAGTTATAACATATACAAGAAACATAATTTTTTTAATATAAAATATACACTACTTAAGATTATCATACTACTATTTTTTATTCAACATATCAAGTATATTACCCAAATGATCAATATGCTCATTCAAGTTTTTTTTATAGATTAAGATATTATCAAAATACACAACTATAAATTTACAAATGAACATATGCACCACATTATTCATCAGTCATAAATATACTAGGTGTATTTATAAGCCCAAAAGATATGACTAACCATTTATAGAAACCAGTCTTAAACACAGTTTCCCATTCATCATTTTTTTCCCATCCTAATATAATGATATCCACTTTTCAAATCTATTTAAGAGAACTAGATTCATGCAACTTATCTAACATATTATCAAGCATGGGGATAAGATGTCTATAATTTACAATTATGTTGTTTTGTCATCAACACACTTCCTTTAAGTTCTATCATTTTTAAGCACAAGTAAAATTGGACCAACATATGGACTCTCGAATATACCTCTTTGTCATCAACTCACACTTGTATTTAAAGTTCATTTGTCTCCTCAGAATTACTTTGGTAGGCTGATCGATTAAGAATTGTAGCTTTGAGTACAAGATTTATTTGATAATTTATTCCTCTTAGTCGTGGTAAACCGTTAGAAATATCTTTAAGAAAGATATCATTGGCTTGTTAGCATAAAAATAACCCTCCTTATATATAAGTACAATAATTGACTTGTTAGCAAAAAAATCAGATTTATTCTCACCTCCCTTGCATAAAAAACTTGGTTGTTTCTTTAATTTTTCCACATAATCCATATTTCACACACTTATTTTCTTTTTTTCTCTTTTCTTACCTCTACTCTCAGCCTAATTCATTAAGTTTTGATTAGTGAATGAATCTAAGTTTCTTCTCTCACCATGTTCCTCGCTTAAGTTTTCATTCTCCTCGAACTCATTTTCCCTTCTCAACTTTATTTGATCATCGTATACTTGTTTTGAAGATAAGGTATAAAAATGATGGTTTTACCATGTTTTACAATTATATGCTTATTTCTAAAATCATCATGGATGACTTTCTTGTCAAACATCCATGGACACCCTAAAAATAGATGATACATAGAAACCATATTACATAGCACCTCATTAGTATATCTCCTAACAGAAAAGAAAAGCAAAACCTGTTTAGTTACTTTTACTTCACCATATTTATTCAGTCATTGCAATTTATAAAGTTAATGATTCTTTACAGTACTCAAATTCAACTTTTTAATAAGAGTAGTAATGGCTACATTGGTATAATCACCCTCATATATTATCATACTACATACCTTGTTTCAGATATGACATCATGTTTGAAAGATGTTCTTCAATTACTGATTAATATTATCTTTTTTAACTTGCATATTAAGTATACGTCTTATAATTAAGGCCTCCCCCTCAACTAGATATGCAATCTCAGTATCACTACAATCCTTTAAAAGTGATATCTCATCCTTATTAGATCTATCACTTTCAAACTCTAACTTTCCATGGTCTTTTAAAATTGTAACTTTTTTTATTTGGACACTCAGAAGCAATACATTAAACCCCTAAGTATCTAAAACATTTTATATCATGGTTACGAGTAGGCTAAGTTTTGAGTTTAACTTTAGCATATGTAAGAGTCCTTTTTAGTTTTAGATGGTTCGACCTTAACATAAATGGTTTAGATTAGGTAACCCCCTCTTTCTTCATATTTGGCCTCTAAGCCTGAACCGCAACTATGAGCTACCCATTCTTTTAACCTTTCTCTCCACCTTTGTTTTCATATGAACCATCTTCTGTAATTCCGCATAATGTTGTAACTTTACTATATTAGCAATATCCCCATTCACCTTATTAAAAAACCTAGCCATGGTGGCCTTTCTATCATCCACTATATGAGTCCAAATTATCGTTATCTATATCTCTTTGTGGTAATCCTCCACAAACTTAGAACCCTAAATCAAACCTTGTAGTTTCTAACAAAACTCCATATAGTAATGATTAGGAACAAATTGCTTTCTCATCAAAGCCTTCATATCACATTATGTATCAATAGGTCTTTCCCTAATCCTTCTTCTAGAAATCACAATCTAATCCCACCAAATAATCGCCTAATCAATAAATTCAATCATAATAAGTTTCACCTTTTTCTTCTTAGAATAACTATGGCATTAAAAAATCTAATCCACCTTTTTTTCCCAATCCAAATAAGCCTTAAGATTGGTTTCACTTTGAAAATAGGAATTTTCAGTTTAATAGAGTTGTTCAAATCACCATCCATATCATCCTTTTAGCCTTTAGGCTGCCAAAAACCATTCCAATGACCTACGGTCTCATGCTCAAAATCATTATCTCCCATAACATCATTCTTATCCTTAAAATCATCCAAGTTATGGTTTACATGTTGTTCGGTTCTCTTACCATGGTTACCTCTCTAATCAGCCCCATTCCTCTATCCATCATTATTGTTGTCTTGTCTTTCTTACACATTACCAACCACTAAGTTAAACCTCTCCGATATCTATGCTAAACTTTAAATATGAAGTTTTAGTTTGTTATTCTCCATAAGAAGTGGTGTATCTTCCTTTTCTTGGGAAATTTCAAATATGCAAAAAGGTTATTAGTAGCAAAAATATCCTTAGGTCTCTCATGTTTCACACAAATATAGGCTTTTCACTTTAATGTGCTCGTGAAGCCTTTTTCCTCTTGTCTCATTTTCTTTTCGGCCCTTGCGAAACTAAAATCAATACAACAAAAAAGAACAACTTAGTAGCATAATCCAAATAAGTGTAATTGAGTTAAGAAGCACACACACACAAAAAAAAAATACATGAAAACAAGTAAAGAGCAAACTACAATTACAATTTCAAGAGAAACAAGTGAATGCGTACGAGATATAGATGTGTTTAAAGACATGAAAAAAAATCAAAAGAAAATATTATAAAAATGACTTGATTGACACCTAATATCCCAAATAAAACTTTAATATACTGCCCAAATTGATTTCAACAGTAGAAAAGCAAGTTTTAATAAGTGACACTAATTAGACTCATTTTATGCAAACTAACTCGAATTTGGAACCTAAACCAAATAATATCCAAATGAACTCAAATTTGATATATAGTGTTATTAGACTCTAAACAACCAGAATATAAATTTTCAAGTAATTCCAATGTGTTTTAGTCTCTAAGGTAGAATTTATAATGTCTTTATTTAAATGACTTTCTTCTTCTTCTTCTTCTTCTACTACTACTACTACTTTTTATGTTACTGATATGTTTAGTGATAGTAACGAAACAAAATAACACTTTTTTTTTTTCTTATAAGAGTAGTTATTGCCCTAAATCAAGAGGAATTTATAAAGATTGGAAATAATGAGTTTCAATACACGAAACAAGAAAAACAAGAATCACATAAGGATATAACTTGATTAATAAAGCTAAGCTTTGACATCAACTAATACCAATCTTGTGATCACGTGTTCATGTAACTTGCATGCAAGAAAGATAAATCTTAGAAAGCCAAAAAATCAGGTTTAATAGAAGTGTGATACAAAAATTACTTGAACCAAAGCACCAATATTATTGAAATAAACCCCTACCCAAAGAATATCAATTTGCAAATGAAAAGTATAAGGAAGATATCATGATAACAATTGTTCTTTGATAAGTCAAATAAGTTCTTTAGAGAACAAAAAAAATGCAAGAATGCCACACACATATAAAAAATATTATTCTGAAAACAAAGTCTTCAAAAGAAAAACCTAATATAAGGTAAATAACCCTATTTATAATAGGTGAAAAATTCATTAAACAAGTTTGAAAAATAATAAAATAGTACTAGTCCAAATAGAAAAAAGAATACTTAATTAGGAAAATAATGCAACTGCCGCATAATAACTTCTGAACCTTATCGCAAGGTCTTCTCGATGTTTGATTGATCTGATATTTTATCCTAACATAAAACAAGACCTTTGGAAGTGTTTACTAAACTTTCAACTTGATCCAACGATTAGATTGAAAATTATGTTTGTTAGCGTAAAATTATGTATTAGAAAAAATCAGCCCAAAAACGACTTTAGCCTCATAAATAAGCAAGGAAATATTTGTAATAGCTCATGTCCCCTAGTTTCCTTGTTGAATATGGAAAATCTCAAAATATTTTAAAAATATCCTTGTAATGTTAGGATTAATTGTTCAAACAAGGTTGCTATCATGATACCAACCCTAAGCCAATGTTATGGAAGAATTGAGCCCTTCTTGCACTTTGATTAGGTTGATTATGGGATGCTCCATGTGGTGTAGCCTCTTTGAAGTCATCTTTGCTCTAAATATGCTGAACTAGCTTATACAATGTCTTCTTTAACTTTTTAACTTTTTATATTGTGATTCATGTAATTGGCATCTCTAATAAATCCTTTGTGTTGATGAGATGAGCTGCCTCGTATCACTATTCATGGAGTAAAAGTTATGAAATAAATAATTCAAAACATCTTATAATTTTTTTAGTATAGAAAAGTGCCTGGAGTTATCATGTAAAACTGGACATGGTAAAAAAATTGTGAAATCATAAGCTACACATAAATTATGCATGCTTTTAAAAAATTTATGCAAAAACACATCGGAAAGTCTTAACAAGATGCCAAAAGTTATGAAATTGTAGATTTTCATTTTTGTCTTTGGAAACAAAAATAATCATGTTTTCTATTTTTTTTTTTTTGAAAACATAAATATCGAATCACCCTTAAACTCACTTAGATTAACGTAGAAAGAGTGTAATATGATATTCGTTAACTTTTTTTTCCAGTTCATTTAAGAAGTTTGATAGATATTAGCCTATGAAATGGAGATAATTCATATCCCAAGTTCTCACCTCTTCTGGGGTTTGAATAAACCTTAATCATTGAATTGTCCCGATAATCTTTAAAATTCACACGTTTCCACCTTTGTTCTTAACAGGGAAAAAAAAAGTTCATAACTCAAAGGCGATGCCAATTAAAACTTAATGGCCCAGATGTGAGAGATTTCGTGAAAGGAAATATGGTCCATCAGCAATGAATATAGCCATGCACAGGTCCTTGTATCCATTTTTCTGTCTGTGCCCGTTACAAAAGGAGCCTCACAGGTACCGCATCCACGGGCTCGAATGTCTTCGAGTATTCTGATAGGACAGTAATAGACCACCTCTCTACTGATCTAGGAGGCTTGCTCCTGATTCCAACCTGGATGATGAAACATGGGTAGAGGCCCTTTAAGGTTCGGTTTGTGTATACATTTTCATATCATGTCATTTTTCTTTATCAAGCTTAGGTGTGTTGATGCCAAAGGAGTTCGATAGCTGTCTCTGACTTGCCTCTCCTAATTCACTATCTATGAGACTTCATCTCCTTGTTTCGTATATAAATTAGTACTGGGTACAAGCTTATAAGAATTTCGTTCTTGTATAAATTAGGTTATCTTAAAATCCCAAAGATGCCTAGAGAGGATAATAATGATAGAATTTGCTCAATCATATCATATCATTATCTTGGACCCCATTGTATTTCCACTTATCGATGACTGAAGCTAGGCATGATGACCACGATAGTCGCAGTTTTGCAACCTCACACCTGGGCTATAACTATACACATCTTTTTAAAATAAAACAAGGATATCTCGAAAAGGGATCTCTCAAACATTAAATTGCCGTTGTGAGGAAGAAAATTATTTGGTTACGATCTCTAATATGTTTGATTGATAACATTTCTCAATTATGATCATGGGCCGGTGTTTATGTCTTTAGGAGGTTATTACATCAAACAACAGTCTCATCAATGGCCCTAATCTACTCAACGCTGGAAGAAAAAGTAATAATCTATGTGTGGAGGAAGTAGGGCAGAAGAAGATAAAAACACAAGACACAACTCGGTACTTGTTTTTGGACCACTCAAGGATCGGCGCCAAGAAGCATCGGCTATCAAGGCCAAGTACCATGTCCCACCAAGTTCATGAACTTAACCTGTCTAGCTCCCTCTGTGTCTCATCTAGTGTGTGGGGTTGCACAAGTTCTGTAGAACAACTGCAGAACATAAACAATAAATGTCCAAGTTACCCATGTTTCTCAACTAAGAATGGAGAGAAGGTAAAACGGAGAAAGAGGTTTTTGTTCTTGGGAGGTAAAATGGGTAGGGAAGCAGGCCAAGCTTTAGTCGTAGAAAAAAAAATGTGTTCATATATAGTACTTGTATTGAAGGATGGTCTTGGCCACAATGATCTTTGTGCATTCGATATAAGATTCTCTTGTCGAAGGGAAATTTTATAGTGAACTATCTAGGCTTAATAAGAAAATGATTTAGGAAGGTATAACTGTTATCATAGAGTTGATATAAAATCATTCATTAGATTTTAACTAATAATTTTATATTTCGGCTAGAGATTATTTTATATATGGTATCTAGAGATTATTTTAACTAATGAATATAAATTGGACTTTCTTAAATAAAACAGGAATATATGGAAAAATAAAGTCATTATCTAGTAATTAAAGAAAATTAAAAA
>Ga0325414_1006109_pt1 | contig 12757 bp, 11 predicted proteins | sample PopdelMetagenome_8_FD_206183 | JGI IMG/M metagenome (GOLD analysis project Ga0325414, IMG submission 206183) | Populus deltoides microbial communities from Bellville, Georgia, United States - Leaf-PdKOR-R3 | ecosystem: Host-associated > Plants > Phyllosphere > Phylloplane/Leaf | place: USA... | reverse complement strand
ATCTCTAGGCGTATGCCAATAGCTCTTATACCATGAAAACTAAACAGAATTTTATAAGAATGAAGAATTTGCAATAGAGTTCAAAAACATTCAAAAAAATACAGTAGTTATTGTTTATCTGCAGAATTCAAGTGTTGAGGAGACGAGGAAGAATTTGAATTTGGCTGAAATTCCTGAGCCTTACATTCAATAAAACTAGCTTCCTCAAGACTTTAATCAATAATACTTGAGCAATCCAATTTGATGGGTATGCACAATGAGCCAGAATCACAGATATTATCATATGAAAACTTGCGCCAAGTGTACGGCAGCTGTTCCCTATGGATGAAGTCACTGTTAAAATACCATGATATGTTCCTCAATCCTTTAATCTCATTTTGATGCAAAAATGTCTTCTAAATCTTTGTAAAACCGATTCGGTTTGGACTTGAAATCTGAAGAGGTCTTTTGAGATGAGCTCTCACTCCATTTGTTTGTCCAAAATCCACTCCATTTAGTTCGACTGGTTGAAGGATCATTCTGTGATCCACTTCTTTCTTTGCTGAAGCTTGCCCTTGCTAATTCTCTTAGTTGTTTCTGCCATGGTTTATCTGGCGTGCCAGAGCCCTTGCTCCCTGAGATTTTGTTTCTGTCAACAGAAGAACCAGTCTCTCCCCCAGTTTCTCTATCACCATGCTGTCTAGCTGGTAGTTTGCTTTCCAGGTTTTGGCTCAATCTTCTCGGAATGAAAAACAAGAGAAATCCAATTGATGCAGTTTTCAGACCTGTTAAGAAATACTGCTCAGAGGGATCCAGCCACTTTATCTGTCTATACAATGCGTACCATTCATTGACCATTTGTGCCAAGAATCCAATTAAGAAAAGTAAAATCATGAAGATTCCAACTCTGGTTTCTTCTCTAGTCGATAATTTCTTCTCCGAGAGAATGAAACAAGTAGCAAAAATACTAACTTGGCTGGTAATAGAGATTATCTCAACCAGTTGGACCTTTTTCTTAATAAAAGGCTTCTTAAGGACAAGGAAGAAGAGCTGAAAGAAAGTGATGGACAATAAGACAACTGTTGGAGTTTTAGAGGACCAGTTATCCAGGTAGGCACCAGCCAGAATGCCCAAAGAAACTCTCTTGACTGACTCAAGCAGTGTGTAGTATATTCTAAGAATTCCAAACAGCTTCTGTATAAATGGTGCTTCTGCATCTTCTGTTTCATCATCAGAGGCAATGATATGATCCCCTTGCTTGCGGGGAACCCCAGCAATTCGTGAGAGCATGTATTTAGGGGGGCCTCTTAGATCTTCAAATAAAGGACCTAACCTGATTAGATATACAGAGTTTGATTTATTCTTCCATGTCCACTGGCCTCTCTTACCAGGACCTAAAGTTACTCGGGTAATATCTTGATACCAGTGAAATATCTGACCTTCTTGATGGATTTCCTTGTACTGAAGTAGCTTTCCAAAAGTGATTCCAATAGAAAGAATCAGGAGCAAGGCCAGCAGTAAGAATCCCACCACACCCAGCAGCAAAATGCCAACTATAATCCCTGATGCTGTCCCTCCTTGAACCATAAAATAAAAATCAATTAACTGTAACAAGTTGTATACGTTTGGGGAAACAGGTATGTAAAGAGTGTAATACAGTTGGATGCTGTGATAGATACAAATATCAATCAATGTGATGGATCAACACCATTTCCAACAATGAATGGAAGTTTAGTGCGTAGATCTTCAACCTTGTATGCAACTAGTGTATAGCAGTACATACAATGGTAGTGATGTATAGTCTAAAGAATAGTCTATAAGAGAAAGATACTACAAGAAAAAATCAGAGACGGAGCTTAGAAGATGGCATCAAAGGGTTTCGGTATCGACATTTGTGAAGAAAACCACTCTGACCTATTGAAATAAATTTCTGGGATTCCAAACATTCGTTTAGATTAGTATCATCAATAGATCAAAGATATTCCATTATGGGTTTCCACACTGAAGTATTAAGCAATAGTTTAACAAGAGGGGCCTATAATCATATAGGGATTGGAAAAGGCATCACATGTTACAACAATGATAAACTATTTCTCATGCAGCACCTCAAACAAATGAAAGTAAAATATGGTTTTATATTTTCCACCCAAAAAAGGGACGGTCACATAAGTACATGAAAAGGATATAAATGATTTATTTGGAAATATAACAAGAGTGGAAACGACTAATTTTTTTCTGGAAGCTTATATTTGCTTCCGGTGGAATGCATAGACGAGGTGATATATAAATGGAAGAAAAATGAAAATGAAGGTTACCTCTAACTAGAGAAGCTGAGGCCTTGCAAATACAAGGTAAAGCAAGAACAGTGAGAAATATCTCAAATCTTGGGAAGGTCAGTGCTCCATAGTCCCTCTGCTTATCAGTAATTCTTTTCCTTAATTTTATAATAAATAAGAGTATGACATGGAGCAGTACCAAACTGACACTAATTACAGCTAACCAGAACATGCTTCTATCAAAATCCCTCCATCTGCAAGAGATAAAAGAGTAAAATATTATCTTGCAGCACTTGAAAGAAGGTCCAAGCAGGAACTTCTCATGATAAAAAGAAAGACAAAAAATACCATAAAAAATAGAAGGAAAAATAAAGCAATTGGAATTCACATTAACTGTTTTGATCATGACCATCATTTTGCAATAAAGCAAGATAGTTAACCAAAACTTTTAGCAGCACCTATGCAAAATAATCAAATAAATGAGCATTTTATGTGGGATGTTCTTGGTAATTTTCCTTTTTGATAAACACGCACATTTATAATGGCTGTTTGTATATCAGTGAACTTTCGTTATGTCTCTAGCATGAGAAGAGTGGATAGCATATTGAAAAAATAACAAAACACATTACAAAATCCCACCCATTCGAATGTTGTGGATCCATAATATGTTCTGCTTCTGGTTTAAAATCTTGACTCTGCATACAAATAATGGAACCTGTCATATATAATAACAGCTATTTGAAACTGAAAACAAGTATCTGGAAAATGGTTCCTGACCTCAAAAAATGATATGTACTCCATTGGAGCAAGGGGCAATCCATACAACAGAGAAGACTTATTCCCACTCTTCCCTTCCAGTTGCATGTTCTGGGATATATCATGAGTTTTTGAGATGTAGGAATTTACACCAGAAGATGAAATTGATTTCACCATGATTGGTTGAATACCCCCAGTTTCCCATGGGAGAATGAAGTAGGGAATGCTCCATTGTAAACCTTTTGCAAACTCATAATATTCGACTGGCAGCGTAACAGCCAACCATCTTGACAGCGCAAAAACCTGAATATGGCACGCACTTCTCTGTATATATAAAACAAATTCTCTTAATTTTCATGATGATGGAAATGGACAGCTCACAAGCTTCTATTATTCCATTCACAACAGATATAAAATTCAATGAAGGATGGACGTTTACACTTTATAAATTTCATTCCACTAATTTCAACACCAATTTATCTCTAGCAAATTACAATTAATAACTATAATATCATGAATATAAAAGACAATTGTGAAAATATTGAAACAATGTCCATAGTATCTGAAAATACTTTGAGTTGAGGTGCAGAATTGTTGTCTTTTAGAAATCTTTCTGATTTATAACGTCATCAGGAAGTGCAGAATATAAATTTTAAATTTGGAGGGAAACCTTTCCAGCCCAAATGTAAAAGACCATTAGAAATTGTAAAATGCCATGAAAAACCATGTGAATACCATAGGAGATAACTTTTAGGTTAGTATCATACAAAAAGATTCCTTGTAGGTTCAGCTGTCAGTAAAGGAGACGGTCTTGAAAATGCCCCAGCAGAGAGAAGGCTAGCAGTTGACAGAGTGAGTAGCCCAGCGGCAAGAGAAGTAGCAAGGAAGCAAGCAGTTGCAAAAGCAGAGATTACGGATGATATCATTGGCACAGAATCTGAAAATATATTTCAGAGTATATATAAGCAAACACCCAAAAAGATTCAAGGAAATCACCTGCAAGACATATACAATGCATACAATAGGAAACGGAGAGTATATAAAGAAAAATGAATTTCTTACGTCGTCTCACTTGTAAAATATTAGATGCTAGATTTTTATTTCCGGCAACATCCCCAGTTGCATTTTGAGGAACACTGACAGAAACAACATCATCATCTGCTTTTACCTCTGCAATGTATCTGCTGCTACTTATTTCATGAAAGCTGGATTGCATTAAAACAAAAGAATAAACTGTTTCACAAAACTATTAGACATATTCATTTTGGAGAACTATTTTATTGTGTTTGTGGTGTGAGAGAGAGTGAGAGCGTGTGCACATGCCCTCATTTTGTGTAGGTTTGTAATTATAACACACGAGTTGGTAAGAGTTGGCTTACCCCTGCAAATGACCCCCTCCGATAGATAGAAAAGAGGAGTTGAAGCCAAGTACCGGCTTCATGAACTTAATTGATATTGGAATGCTATGTTTCCCTGTCCTTGTATTAGACAATGTACTCAGTCTCACAACAGGTCTTTGAGAATCTGAAACTTGCATTAATACTCATATCAGAAGATTATAATGATATCTCAAATATCTCATGTAAACATGTTTAGCTCAATTAATGGTAAAGGGACAAAAAAAATTATAATCAATCTGAAAGTTTTCAATTTCAACAGGAAAGGGAGAGAGTATGAAACCTAAATTTTTTAACATATTTTTTATCCTTTTTTATAACCTCTTATAACTATGGTAGATTGTACCGTAAAGAAAAGTAGATGGGGCAATTGGAGAAACTGAGGTCCCTGGCCTGCTTATAATAGAATTTGAAAGAAGGCTTATTGTAATGATTGCAATGCTGGATAAATTTGCAACCTGAAAGAAGACAGCACAAATGCAGTAAGCATCAAAACACATGAGCAAAAAACGGTGCAAAGACAGAGATATGAGCATCGAGACAAACAAATTAACCGCGGACACAAATTGACCTGAAAGCCAAATTTTCGGTTCATAAGGTTTTCTCCACTTATAGGAAGAAGCACTCCCTCACTTGTGTTGAGAGAATTTAGAATTTCGGCAGATGAATTCAAAATAGGTTCTGAGAAGTACAAGTAAAACTTCAAGTTATCATAATTATTGGTTGCCTTGACTGTTCTGATTTCATTATTAAGTTGAAGTAGCTTCTCTGGAATGTGGATCCTCAGGTCAACAAACACCCTTCTTCTATCTGTAGAATAAACCAATTGAACAGAGCGAGATGAGAAAACTTTCATGGAAACAGAAATGGATGAAACAAAAGGCTGGAAAAGGATCCTTGACTGAAGTCTTCCAGTATGTTCAATTCTTAAGTGAGAAATACAGAAACAAACTGCTTCTATATAGCTATAAATAAAATTTTATAACGCAAGAATCCAATATAAAAGGGATGCAAAATTTTAACAGTTCAACTTTTGTTAGTTACATGCATAAAAATATAAATTTGGTTTAAACCTTCTTGTTGAGCTCAAAGCAGAAAACAGTTTTGACAAAAAAATGCTGCACATAATGGTTCCAAAAAAGAATTTGAGGAATGAACAACAAAACTCACCAAGATGCACAAAGAAACTTGAATTGGCAGCTCTTGTAAATCTGTTTCCAGCAGCATCAGTACAGAAGTTCTTATCCATTACCAGTACCACACGTCCATAAAAAGCATTAGGATATAAACCCACCAGAAGAGTATATTTCAGATTTGGTTCCAGAACAGTGAGAGAGGATGGTATTACTTGGCCAGCACCATAGACTATCAGCTGTAAATAGATGCATAGAAATCCATAAGAACTAGTTTCATCAATACTTCACTTGAACAAAGAGTATGCAGCATCTCAACTCTTCTTTATAGACCTAGGAATACTATTAACTGTATATTGATCCATCCAACAATAACCTTGCCTCAATCCCAACCAAGTTGGGATCGCTATATGGATCCCTTTGTGCCATTCCATGCAATCATAGATCAAATCCTCCTCAATATCAAGAGCCTTCAATTTTGCTCTATGAGAACCAAGATACTCATGTTAAGTCTGAAGATCGTAAGAAACTTCACTATAAAATAGATCAGCAGATGAGCACACAACATTTTCAACAATGCTTAGCTGGCAATCAATATTATTTAGGATTTCTTGAATCTATATTTAAGACACTCATGTGAATCAAACAAAACTATATTTAAGCAGTGGGAAAGATAAAAGGTAGTTTTCTATCCTGATACCACAATTATAACTATGAATAGCTAATGTATACCAATAACATTGAGTGAGCACACAGAAAAAAGGGAGGTTAATATAATTTCATTGAACAACTACTCACATTGCACGCATTCACAGATGAACATCCAAAACCTCCTCCTCCAGTACAGGGTTCAGTGAAAGAAATATTTACAGAGACATTAAGAGCATTTGTAAATGATTTTGATGCAGTTATATACGCTGTTGGGGGCATGGTATCTGCAAAAAGGATAACTGATATTAGCAAGAAATTCAAAGTCTCTACAACTTCCATGTTCCTAAATATACAATTGTGAATTTACAAAGACTTGCATACTCAATATCAGGCTTTGTAACTTCATAAACCTAGCTTTCTTCATTGACAGCATTTGTTTATAAGCAAGAGCTAATTCAGTATTCTTGTTTTGTAAATTTGAAGTGTGATTAAGCTTTCCCAGGTCAAATATCAGCCAAAAATTTGTACATTTGTGAAGAAAATAAACGAATTTCACAATATTTACTCAAAAAGAATGAAGGAAGGTTTCTTAACCAACAGTCCAGTTATAGGTAGCACAGCCAACTCCTTGAGACCCATTGATGCGGACCTCAAATGTATGGTTTCCATCCTGCAAACCCTGGTATGAAACCTTAGTAGCTCCGCAATCAGATTCAGAGCCGCTATCTAGCTGCATGCATGTTATTCAGTTACAATAAGTTACAGCCAAAGAAGAAGAGGGAAAGTTTCAATTGAATGAACCAGCAATGCCATTAAACCAGAAGATAGAAAGAAGGCCGAATTTTCTAACATTTTCTCCAGGTTCTTTTTCCAGGGATGAGTTTTCTTCAAATGGTTGATAAGAAGGTCTTAGTTTTTTTGCATTCACAGGTATGATGCTTACTCAGCACTAGTGAAGACCCAACAACATATCAGAAAATCCCCAGTGCAGATTTATTTACAAACTCATCAAATTGAATACTTGCCTAACCTCAAAATAACATAATGCCTAAGATACTAATTCAATTGTGTAAAGGAAAGAGAGAATAAAGCAGCACCAAAAAACTATTAATCAAGAAGATGAAGAAAAAGAAGTATCATCCAAAATAAAGTACGCAAAAGCAGCAACAAATGTAAGTTCAGAAATGAACTAACCTTGCAACTGAAGCTACAGTTTGTGCAGGAGTTCACATCCCCACCCACTAAAACTTGAAACTCAAATGTGGCTATGTTCAAGTGTGAGAAAGCATGAGGTGCCTTCAAGAACTTCACAAATACCTCTGCATCTTCACAGAGAGCTCTAAAGCACAGAAATAAAAGTGCCCAACAAAGCAAAACCAGCCATGAAAGTTTGGGCTGATCCATTTCGGTAATGAGTCTAAATTGAAGACTGTAGCATGTAGAGGCTGAAATCTACAAGACAATGAGAGACATTTGTGTCTAGAGACACAGTCTGAAGTTAAGGATCAGAGACGGGCATTGTATGGAAATAGGACTGAAAAAATGTGGTAAAAAAGGACAGAGAAGGGTTAGAAGAAATAATGGAAGTAAGAGAATTGATTAGAATAAGGTTTTATTGGATGATAAAGGTTGTGTTTAAGGAAATTGCACATGAGACTGACACTGTTGGACAATGCTGTTTCAGCAAAGATAAGAGTCAGTGAGATAGATAGAGAGGGAGGGAGGAAGGGAGGGATTCCTCAGGAAGCAATTTATATTTGAAAGAAGACAGGCAAAGCAATAACAAAGAAGCATCATTTCTGATTTTGCCATAAAATCTTGTCAGGGACTGAAAATGTTCAAGACTAGCCAGTAGCTTTCTGTCGAAATCTGGAGAAAAAGTATTTCCAAAACTAGTACAGTTACGAGGCTCAGTTTATAATCAAATCAAATTAAAATCAATGCTTAATTCTCCATAAATTTATTATTAAATAATAAAATTCAATTTAATAAAAATATAATAAAATAATTTAAGTCTATTTAGATTAATTTACAAAATTTATGCCCCGATAATAAAATTAGAATAATAAAATAGAAAATAAATTTTAATTTATAATCAACCAAATATTAAAGATGTTGAATAATAAAACTTGAAAAAAAAATCAATTAAGTAAATAAATAAAAAGAAAGTTGAGTCAACTAGGTTAACCCACCAAACTTGTGACATGAGTTATGGGACTGAAATAACCATAAAAAATATAAGCACATCACAATAAATTATGAAGACTAATATTTAATAAATCAAATGTTAAATGATGAAATTAGAGAGAAAAAAAACATAGGTTTTTTTAAAAACAAAAAAAACACTATTTGACTGGAACAGAACAACCGGAACAGAATCGAAACATTCCGGGCGGAATTTGGATGGAATTTCCGGAACATGCCAAGATTCTGAGCGAGATGAAATATGTTTTGATTTGTTCTGTTTTTTGAACTAAAATGAGATGTATCGGCCATTTCAGGTGAAACGAAACAGAAATGACAACCTTGTGTAATACATGCAGAATCTATTAAGACACGCATGTATTACATACACATATACTAGTCGCGGATATAACTTGTTGTGCAACCACCTACTGCTTGATTTCAAAATTCATAACCCTTTTCCCCTCTTCATTTCCCCCTTCCCTTAATTCCTTATTTTCCTTCCTTCTCCCTCCTCTCAGGGTCACTCAAAGCTCAGCTCTAAATCTCTCTCTCCACTATGAAAAAACCCTATATATATCTTCATTGCAATAGACCTCATCTTTTTATCTCTCTCTCTCTCTCTTCACTGTCAATTAAGACATATGTACTACATGCACATATACGAGTCACACATGTAGTACATACGCAAGTGCTCGTTTTAAAATGCATAACCTTTTTTTCTCTTTTCCCCTCCCCTTATTTCTTTCTTCATTTTCCTTCTCTCTCCTTACAGCGTCCCTCGAAGCTTAGCCCATTAATCTCTCACTCCATCATGAAAAAACCATCTCTCTCCTTTTATTGCAACAAACCTCATCTTTCTCTCTTTTTATTGTTGATTTCTCTTTATCTCTCTACCCATGACAATCTTTCTAACTCATCATTGTTACTGCTACCACCCACAAAAGCGCTGTTAAACCAATTTAAAGTATAATTCAACTTTCCCCTCTATTAATTTGATATTTTGTTAGGCTAATTTATGGATTTTTTAGGATTAAAGGTTTTAGGGGTTTTGTTGACTTTGCTTATATTAACTATAATTTAGCTTAATTAGATATAAAAGTAGTCAATTTGTTTAAATTGCATTATTTAGTGAGAAAAATCGATGAATTATGTTGTGTTGATTATGTTAGGGTTTTAGGGTTTTTGTTAATTTAGGGCTTTTCTAATTTATCACTAGCATTGTAATTCAATTAATTTGCTATATTGATAAATTAACATTGTTTTGTTGTGTTTTTCGCATAATATATCTTCTATAGTAGGAGTATTATGTAATTATGGTGGTAACATCATCGATATCGATAATGATATCATTTACCATGGAGAAAATATTAAGTTCTGTAGTTTAAGATTAGACAGTTCATTTATTGAACTTAAAGTTTTAGTATGTAAAGGGATTGGTTGGAATTTGTCTAAAATTAACGTTGACGTTACTTGGATGATGCTAGGTGGAGGCCATCTGAATTGTTATGTCGTTGTGCCTATTATTGGTGATATAAGTTTTAATGCAATGATTGGGTTGGTTATCATAAATGATTTGTAAATGTTAAAGTTCACTTGAATAGTAGATCTAAACAAGAAAACTCATTTAGTTTGGAGTTCACTAAAGTCCTAAGTTACAATCAAATGATCACACAAGCATCACGAGTAACAGGTCCTTCTAGGATAGATAATGATGAAATGAACCTAACATCAGCTTAAGAAATTATACATATAGAAGCTCAGTTATGTATGGTATATGTTTTATATTATTATAATGAATCTGAACGAAGTGATGAGAAAGATAATTATCATGTCGATGATGTAGTTAAGGAAGATAAGGAAAATGAGCAATATGAGCCAATAAAACAAACAATGAGACCTCTTATTCTTGAATTTGAGGATGTTAATGGGTCTGCTTATATAAAAAGTTCTGATTGGGTTTATGTCATAGGAATTCATGCTTACCTATTGAGTTGGAGGTTAGATAAATGTTCCAAACTAAGGCTAATTTAATTAATGCAGTTAAGCAATGACATGTAAAGAATACACTATAATACAAGGTGCAATGCTCAAACATAATTTATGTTCAGTTATAGTGTAAGCATAAACTAGCATGTCAATGGTATTTGTGTAGGAGATATCATGAGAATTGCAATTCATTTACGATTTCAAAATTGAAAGAGCCACTTACATGTTACAATCAAATGGTTATGCAAGCTCATCGTCATACATGAAATGTTCAAGGATATCTAGGCTCGATGAGAAAGTTAACTTTATTTCTTATATTATATAGTCACATGATAATTTTTTAAATCCTTTTAATAATTATGTTTAAATTTGATTAACATAAATTTTAGGGTGGATTGGTTAAACCTCATCGTCATGTACTCATATATCTAGATGAGCATGTTCGTTCATATGTAATTAAGGCTAGATTTTTCAAGATTAGTCACCTAAAAAACATAAATATCGATCACAGTTTGATTGCAGCTAAAAAGCATAAATATTGATCATAATTTGATTACAATATTAGCAATGCAGTGGAGGCATGAAACCCACATGTTCTACGTTCATATTGGAGAGACATCACCAACTATGCGAGATGTAGTTATGCTAGTCAGTATTTTGATTGATGGAGCTCATGTCACAAACCCTATAACTTTTAATAAAGATAAAATGTGTCTCCATCTATTGGGACATGTGTCTTTTATTGAGGGATATAAGAGATTATATTAGGTTGACGTGGTTAAAGAAAAATTTTGAAACCCCCTAGAGGGCTCGACGTAAATTGTGTTGCATTATTATGCTAAAGCATACATAATGCGTATGTTTAGGGGCATGATCTTCACCTGTTTGATAGTTAATGCAGTGTCATGTTACTTTTTATCATTGCTTGAAAACTTTGTTGTCATTCATAACTATTGTCAAAGCTCGACGATACTTGATTATTTATACCATCAACCATGTCACGCATACATATAGAAAAAATAGTAGATATTTATTATTCCTATATGTATAATTAGATATTATATTTTATATAATATTTTTATTTTAAATATTTACTAATATTTTAAATTATGAATATGGAGTTATGGTTTTGGAAGCATCTTAACATCGGTCACATTTATGTTTGGAGAAACAAGATGCTGAACATAGTTATGGGAAAAAGACTCTTAATTGGAGCTTGGTAATAATAATTTTTAACACATTACAAATATAAATTTTCAATTAAAAAATTGTTTAAATTAACTACTTGTCATGTTAGATAGGTTTGGGAGAGGTCTAGGTATTTTACCCAAAAGTTTACACATGTTCACGAGTTCTATAGGGACAAGTTGGATTCATATAAGCCTCACTAGCTATATGTGAACTCAATTATTATATTTTTTTAAAAATGTGACTTTATTTTTTTGGTGTGAAGGTTCTTTTAATATATTTATTTTATGGTTTCATAAGTGATATGAATATTGTACACTGAGGATTTGATAGAAAATAACTTTTCTATTATGCATAAAAGGGCAATGTTTTATGACCAACAATGGTCCTAATGCATTGTTTTACTATTGTCGAGGTGCATTTCTCTAATTGAGTAATGCATTAATGCATCAATTTGCATTGCATCAACACATCCTTGATGATGTTGACACACTTGATGACTTGTATGTTGTTAATCATCGAGGTATAATGGATGATGATTGGTCGGTGGTTCATATAGAATATGTCAATCTTTGGCATACAAAGAGAGATCACATATTTACAAAGTGATATCCAACTATTGAGTCATATCTTTATATGTCTTGATGTATGAACATAATAAGGTGATTCATTATACCACTATGAAAGTGTGTTACAAGACATTCATATGATACTCTATGTTGGCCGACATGTATTCCAGACAATTATGAGACTCGTGCACCAAGATATAATAGATTGGTATGCATGGATGAGTTTTTTTTAGCATATAATAAAAATATTATTTATATCTTATATATGATGATATTTTTTTTGTTATTTATTAGGTGATTTTCTTAATGTGTGAGGGTCGAAGAGTCGTGGTCGCGGTTCATGATACTACTGATGATGTTGTGCATAACACATTCAATACTTAGTTCTTTTTATGTTATTCTTCACTTGTTGAGGTTGGGGAGGCTGAGCGTTTGGACAATGCAATAGAGGAGAATGAAGTTGTTTATCATACACGATGATGATATGCTCGTGATTTCGATGGTACAAGGCCATCGACAAGTTAATTTGTTATATGTAGTTTCATGATGTAATTGAATTGAGATTTTTTATTGTAATGGATTGTTTTGGTGTTGTGATTTAGTTTCTTTAATTATAAAATTACTTGCTATGAAAT
>Ga0325414_1006108_pt1 | contig 12757 bp, 9 predicted proteins | sample PopdelMetagenome_8_FD_206183 | JGI IMG/M metagenome (GOLD analysis project Ga0325414, IMG submission 206183) | Populus deltoides microbial communities from Bellville, Georgia, United States - Leaf-PdKOR-R3 | ecosystem: Host-associated > Plants > Phyllosphere > Phylloplane/Leaf | place: USA... | reverse complement strand
CGTATGATGAATAAAAAAAAACAGGGCAATTCTCAACTCGAGAAATAGTAGTAGTCGGCTAGGAGTTATGGACTAAATATATAAATAATAAAGCTTACTTTTCATTCATTTTCATATAACAAAGAGTAATGAGCAACGTTTTATTTCATACTAAAAAAAAAAAAAAAAAGAGTATTAAGGACTCCCCTAAAGAGGAAACTCAGGCATTGCTCTTTGATTTTAGGTGTCATAACGTGCAAGGATCGGCTCTTTGAAATTAAACACTGTCCCTTATTTGGGAGCTATATCCATTTCGATCATCGTGGTACTTGTTCCAAAGCATGACACCTCCATACTTGGAAGAACCCTTGACAAAAGGCAACACCTGCGATTTGAGTATATTGGCTCCCACATAACCACTGCCCGCAGCCTGTTGAGAAGCTGGAAGCCCAACGAAGAACTTCTGGGCTGGAACAGATGACGTCCATTGGTTCCATGAATCCTTAAATTTCTTAGGGTTATTGGTGTTATACTCGCATGGTCGATTGTTGTAAAATTGGATGTACACATAGTCAAAAAGTCCTGTGGCAAGTGCACCATCGAGCCAATCATCAGGGAAAGGACACTGTGGTGCCGCCGTCAAGTACACTTTCCTGCCTCCTCTGCTGAGCTCGGACAATCTAGTGGCAAGAGCTACATAGTGAAGTTCTCCACCTTCTATGTCAAAATCTATGCCATCCAAAATGGCATCACCTAGTGGCCTTGAATTTGAGCGTCCACCAAGGAAGTTGTTCCATAGATATTCTGCTACACCCCTGGCTTCAGCATCAGAGGTTAAGGTGTAGCCGCTAGTTCCACCACCAATGGAAAGCATAACTTTGACGCCCTGGTTTTGGCAATTACGGATGTCGTTGCTCACTTTTTGGCATCCATTTGAGGACGGGTCACAGTGACCAGCTAAGTTGATTTGAGGTTTTTTGCCATTGCCAAAAATCGAGAGGAAGGCTATGTTTACAATACCATATTTTCGTGACGCACATGTACTTGTGAGTGTGCCTTCCCTCCCGTCTTGGCCCCAATAAATCACTATGCTCCCAGCTTTTGTTTTGAAAGCTAGATTTAGCAGTATGCCAAGGAGGAGAAATGCAGATTTTGCAGAAAATTCAGTTGCCATTTTTGAACTATTTAATTGAAGGTTTTTACTGAGCTTTGATGCAAAAGGGTTCTGAAGGAGTAGCCTTTTGTAGAGTTGAGAATTGATGGAATCAATTATTGCTGTTGCAATTTGTCCGTGGTTACTATTGACAGTCAAATGTTTCAATTCTATTTTTTAAAAAAATTAATTTTTATTTTACATTAATTTTTTTAGTTGACTTGAAGTCAAGCCTGTTTTTTCAAAAAAAAAATTGAAAAATCAAAGATGAATTAGTAAGCACCACAGTGGAAATGAGAACCCTTTGAAGAGAGAAAAGTCCGCGAAGAACACAAGGGGAAATACCACCACTGCAGGAACAGGGAAACTTGGACGCCAAACATGATTCCCCAGCAGCGTAGAATGAGTGGCAGAAGGTAGCAGGATCGTTAACCAGCAAAATGGGAAATTGCTTTGAGTCTGTTTAATATTAACGTGTCCCACATCGATATGTTTCATTTTCGTGGGAAAACTAAGACCGCTTGGGGACATAAAATTTTCGAAATTCGCATTCCTGGACCGTACCATTTCAGTGACCGCTTGGGGACACGATAATGCTCCAGAGTTTTACATTTTCAGCTCACTTTTTCCCAAATTTCCTAAACCTAACACCACCTTGGTGTAGTTACAATCGCACAAAAAAAATGAAGGAATCGAGAGCCAATAGACCCCAAGATAAATGGGAAAAAAAAATCCACATTGAGCTTGAGCTTGAAGAATGGTGGATGACTTATCCAATGAAAGGTGGATGGAGGTCAAGCACTAAAGAGGATTAATTAATTCCAAATTTCAATTTCACACTGAAATTGGTAAATATTGGAGAGAACAAGTGAAAGTAGGGGAAGCTCCTCTATTGAAAAGTAATCGAAAACCTGTAAGTCGTAAGAATGACTTCTTACCACGATCCATGCTTACAAGTCAGCACATTTGTGGAAAAGGAGCTCACGAACAAGAAATCCACTCGTAGTTTTCACACCAATTTCTCAACTCATCTTCCAAGGTGGTTTTCACACCAATTTCTCAACTCATCTTCCAAGGTGGTCCGATCAACTCCCACTTAAGATGTACTCTTTCTGTTTTAAGCAGCATTGGCTACAACAAATATCGAAGCTTTGAAACTTTGGTAGTGCAACGCCGCATTCTTTATGAATAATTGGAATTCAGTCTAAGCCGACGAAAGTTTTTAAAAGGTAGATTGGGAGCAATTTGGTTTTTTTTTTTTCTTTTATATGCAAAATTTGTTAAAAGGCTAATAAATAACGATTTGATCTTTCAACAAATCTAAAAATTATTTTAAAATAAAATCGGTAGTGTACACACGCATTAACGAAAAGACAACATGTTCAACATTATTTCACATCCAAACAACATTTTCCAGGGCAATGATGGAAACATCCCACCGTGATTTTTTTGTTGACGTTGTGTGTGTGTACTCAGTGGAGCAGTAATTGAGCTTTAATGGACTTTTGTTCTTCTCTTTCATCTTCTCTTTTTTTTTTTGCCATCATATAAACATGTTATTTTATTTATTTTTTATTCAATTTTATCATTATTATTTTAATTATTATTATTTTTTGTTTTTTTATTTATTTTTCTTTAATTTTGGAATTATCATTTAGTTTCATTTAATTTTTAACATTTAATTTATTAAAAATTAATTTTCATGCTTTTTTAGTTCGTTTTTTTTCTATGAAGTTATCTTAATCATGTGTTTAGGATCGCGAGGTTAATGAATTAACCTTTATTAACTCAAATTTTTTTTATTGTTTTATTTATTTATTTATTTTACCCTTTAATATTAGGTTATTTGATAATTAAGTTTCATAATTTTATTTAATTTACTTTATATGAGCTTCATAGTTTTTTTTTACATTATCAATTTTTATTTATATTATTTAAATTAGTCAAGCTTATTAAATACATTTCATCAATAATCTGAGTTTTTTTTAAAAAAAAAATGCTTACATTATCCAAGCATTTTTTTAGTGATCATCATTATACTTGTCTCAAAGCATGACACCCATATTTTGAAGCAGCCTTGGCAAAAGGTAGCACTTGTGATATGAGCGGATTTGTTGGCACGTAAACACTGCCAGCAGCCGCATGGGAAGCTGGTAGCCCAACAAAAAAACTTACCAGCAGTAATAGATGGTGTCCAAAGGTTCCAAGATTTCTTAAAATTGTCAGGATTGCTTGAATATACTCGCATATAAAATTGAATCCGAACATGGTCAAATAGCCCTGTTGAAAGTAAGCCATTGAGCCAGTGATCGGGGAACGGACACTGTGGTGAAGCTGTTAACTTATTTGCCGCCTCGGCTACGCTCGGACAATCTTCTAGCAAATGCAGCATAGGTAGTTCCACCTAGCGGTCGCGAATTCGACTGTCCTCCTAGGAGGTTGTCCCATAGTCTGCGACACTCCTAGCGTCATCAGCGGATAATAAAACCACCTCCAATAGAAGGCATGATTTTAACGCCTTGATTTTGGCAATTTTTTACTCCTTCGAGAATTTTTGGCAACTGGATCACGGTGACCAGCTAAATTGATTTGAGGTGGATGGTCATGGCCAAACGTTAAAGGAAAGTTACCTTCTCGTCTTGTGCTCTATAGGCCGCTATGTCTCCAGCATGTGATTTGACAACTGAAGCAAGCAGCACAAAAGGTGAGAGGGCTGCGGTCCGTGATTAGAGTTTAGTGACCATTGTTGTAACCGAAGAAAAAAGAACACCAGGGTATGTCTTGGCTGTGAACCACTGATGCCTGTGTGTGAAAGCAGGACTAGACAGAATTACGCGTGTTGGATGTCATACCTTTGAACATGTTTGGTTGTAATTTATTTCACCCATGTTGACTCTTGGTTTGGCTGAGGCCCTGTTCACACACTCTCATCACGCGACCGTGGTCAGGGTGAAGAAAGAATAATGGTTAAATTAACCGTGACCATTTCAAACAAAGTCGTCTTCCCTTTGTTTTTTTTTTTAATCCAGGCACGAAACATTTGATGAGAACTACGAATTCTCAAAACAATTAAGAAGTTAGCCGTGGTCACTTAATAGGAAAAAATTTTGATAGTTAATGTGGAGCAGATTGACATGACTGGCTTTAATGCAGGAACCACTTGTAGTTTGAAAGTTATCCATCTTTGCAAGCTGTTACATAATTTTCGATGAAAAAGGCCGGGTGGGCAACATGCATTAAAAGCTTTTAGTGTTCTTTATTATATCAAAGAAAACTAATGTTTGATGTTGATTCCGAACCATCTTTCTATAAAACCAAAGAATTTGCACCCGAAGGGATGGGGAATTCCGGTGCCTGTCTCAGTCACCTTGCACATTATAGGCTGCGGAGAGGAAGTGGTTTCCAGCCACTTCCAATTGAGACAGAACCTTGGTGGCAAGCTTATATTCCATGGCTCAAACCAGCGGCAAGCCATGCATGTACACGATGGCATAATTGACCTGAGGCACAAGCATGCATCGCTCGAGCCCCGTCATTGCCTTATTTCAGCCCAATCCTTGAGTTCAGGCGTGCCAATGAATTTGAGGAATTAGAAACATACGGTGAACTGAAGGGCAGCTCCAAAATACAAATTGTTTGAGGCTACTTAGAACAAAATACATGTTATTCAGCTATTTGCTTCGTATCTTTGGGCCAGGATCATTTTTTGAGGACCAGGAAGTAAATTTTACTCACCTTAAGATGACAAGGTTGCTTTAGGTATAGCAACACTGACAATTGTGAAACCTAGAGAGGGTATTGCCTAAGTATTCTCTCTGCAAAATGCAAGACCTCCTTTTCCATTTCTCTCAGTGACCTAGTGATTCCCATTTCATTCTCGTCTATTCACTTAAATTTTTCTATCTAGGTCCTGCTCCTCTAGATAACCCATGGACCAAAAGTGGTCTGGTAAAAAGGACATAAAAGCTACTTCATTGTTGTCTCCTTAACCAGGTCGTATGTGCTGAAAGATTGATGTCTTGGGGCAGGTCATAAAGCTCGAGGCTAGAGCTCCTTGTTATGGCTTAAAATTTTGGGTTTGAGGACAGTTTCTGAAGCATTTTGTTTCTTTATGCTCACATTCAGTACAAATAACGAAGAGAGCAAGATGGAAATTATTTGCGACTAGACAGAAGCAAAGAATGAGTAAATAAAATACCTAAGAGCAAAACTTTTAATCAGCATGCCTGTCTTTGTACGCAATTCTCATCATTGACCATCTTTGGTACCATAGGCTATGAAGTTCACAGAAATATCATCAGATAGAGACCATCGCCCAGTCAAGGGGCTGTAAACGAATCCAGCCATTTCTTTAACCTGGCGAGCACCAAACCCAAAGCAATAAGTTTTTGCTAAGTAACAGTAGTAGACATGTCAAAATGTCAGAAGGGAAAGCATCCATCTTACATGGATAGAAGCACGCTGTAGGATAAGCACCAGTTCTTCAGGAGTAAGAAAGCTTGACCACTGATGCGTGCCTTTAGGAAGCTGTGCAGCATTGGTTATCAGTAACAACACAAAGCAAACAAAAGGATAGAATCAAACTATAATACATCGACAGATTACTTCCAGAAATTTTGGGAAGACTAAAACCTTCACACCACCTCCACCACCAACTACAGCGATAAGAAGATTGCATGCACTGGATATTCCTGGACACAAAGTCCTTTGCTATAGGAAAAATAAGTCATAAAATGCTAGAACAGTTCCACTACCAGTGAAAACTGTGGGATTTTAGATTAGGTTTCTCATCTGTTTATATCACTCCTCTTATTCTGAAACAAATTTTTATGGCACGATTCAACTGTTGTGAACATGTAAACCCCGTAACACTTCAATACCACGTAAAGTATGGATCATGGTCATGTTAACTAAAACAAAATAGTAAAGCTGGAATGTCCACAGCCTAAAACTATAACTGCAACTTATATTGGAGAAAATTTATGACAAGCTGATGTGAAGCATGAAAAAGTTTGAAACACATTGAAAATAGTAGTCTCCACTATACTGAGAGCCAGGAATGTTGAAAATTTACATACTGCTATGTACCTGTCATTATAGAGATGAATTCCCAAGCAAAAAGTAGGTGAAAATACACGAGTATTGAAATATTTAACAGATGCAAGTTAAAAATAACATACATTCTGAAGCATGACCAGGTACAACAAATAAAGTAAATGATTTGCAAGCAAGCAAGGATCTCCACATGGAAATCAACAACATGCACAAAGATACCAGAATGAGCAAGAACCATACCCAATTGAGAAGGTACTCTGCTGCAACAATGGCAGTCGCATACGCTCTCATAGAACGATTAATTGTTGATATTACAGTGGCTCCACCAGGATAAGCCAGTGCTGCCAGCGACTTGCAGAATTCAGCAGGAGCTGCCACGTGCTCAATTACCTTCAGATAAAAAATTTATCTTACAAACAAATTGGCTGCCAATGCTGAAATGATTAGAAGAGTATGATGAAATTGTCTGACATTAATATCTGAGTTTTGTCATATAGTATCCCTTGGAAGGGTTTTCATCACATCACCAAAATCCATTCATATGCACTAAAATTGCAGGAGGACTCTTAAGTCATTTCAAGATTGAATTTGCAGCAATATGATCCATGCCTATATGAGTGGTATATGATATTCCATATGTTCATGCAGCATACATTAATAAACCGGGCATGCTATTTATGTCATGGCTGAATATGTTTCTTCTACACGCCAGCAATTGGATTCTAATGTATGGTTATGATTCAAAAGCTGAGATACACTATCGTACTGTTGTCATTATTAACTCTTTACTTTTGCTTGCAAGAAAGGAGAGCATGTTATACACTCTCTGGTTCCTTGCAGACAATAATTCTACTGAACTGTAGTTGTTTTATCCCAATCTATGATAATAGCATCATTTCCTTCAACCAATTTATCCAGAGTGTCTTGCACTCCACAAGCAACTCAACCTCTCCTTTTTCATTAAAGAAGCAGAATATAACCTCTCTACGATACCTGCCACCTCTGCAAGATAGCTTGCTTCATGATGAAGCATTTGGCATTCAGGAAGTAGTTCTAAGTTAAGAGACAGTTCTCTACATGGTTAATATATAGTGAATTTAGTAATCTGCCCTTATTGCTGCAAGTCTGGAAATATGCAGGGTAGTAACATTACAGACTGATGTAATAACTAAACTGAAAAGGTTAGAAAGAGAGAAAGAGAGAATCCTTGAGCACGCGGCTAAGCAAACTAGATTTGTATAGATAGGATATTTAAAATAGGCAACTGCAAACATCTATGCTAGATGCAGAATATTCTTTGGGATCTTAGCTATCTGAGAGAATAATCTTCTTGAACCAGATTATGGAATGTACAGTAGTATTCCATCCAACCTACCATTATTTTTCACAATAATGCCAGAGTTAATAATCAACTCTAGATTTCATCAAAATTCTGTATTCTCCACCCCCAGATTCAGAATCAATACTTGGGCATATAGGACAGGAGAAAGAAAAACAGGGATAACAAAATGTATGATTGCAATAAAGAGTTAGCTTCTATTGCCTGGAGCAAAAATCAGAAAGCCTGATTATTTGGATAGAAATTAGAGATTTAAAAAAAATATATAGGAAGATTGCAAACCCACACAAGGAACTACCAGATGGGATCTACATACATGGCATGCTGAGTGTTCTGTGTGTGTGTGTGTGTGTGTGTGTGAGAGAGAGAGAGAGAGAGGAGAGCACCTCCAGTGCAATCACAGCATCAAACTTCCTCTGCTCCTCAACTAGCTTTTCTGTACATGAAATTGCATGAATATATAAGCTTCCTTTTCTGTTGATGAATTGACTCCTGTTTCTAAAACATTTCATGATAATACCGTAGAAAGGAAAATTTACTCATAAAAATTTACTCTAAAGATTACAGATGGAGCAGCATTAGAAATGGGAAACAAAAGATGAGAAATTTCACAGACTATTACCTTTATTCTAATACTTTGGGAATGTTTGATCAATAATTTCAAACATGAACTTGTATTTTCAATAAATCATAAACATTAAATGCAAATACATTTGAAATCTTTGTATCTGAGATGACTACTAGAGATTTTCCAAGAAAACCATGCTTTCTATGAAATGTAAATGGACCATCAAGGCATGTAAAAGAAGCACTGCAAAAACATGATTACCCTTCTGGAAATCATGGAAACCAAAGTTGCATCATAAAAAAAATTCTGGACTAATTAGTGCGATCCATTTAGTTTTTCTCCACCAAACAGCATTACGAGGAGCAAAAGAACAGTGCTAGAATATAGAATATATTCTCACATATGTACCATCAACTCCCATTCAGAAAAAAAAAATCATCAATTTGAAAAAAACAATTCAGCATACCAGCTGTTGTGCAACAGTATTCAATGGTTGAAGTCTCTGGATCCAAATCCTGAGAGGATAGATAAAGCAAATATTAGTTTTGAAATCTAAACTAAAAGAATAAATAAATCAATATTTAAACACTTCGTGTGGATTTTAAGATTGGGGGGGTTGAACACCACATAACTAATAAAGCCATGATCTTTTTGGGTTGGTTTTTTTTTTTGCTACTATCATTTCTTTTTATATGACAAGAAAACCTTGACTCCATTTCTAAGGACATTGCTCGTTGGTAACTCTGGATGTATCTCACATGGTGAGAGATGACACAAACTTAACAAAGTTTTGAACTTCGTAGGATTTGTTAACAGGATCTGCCGCAAGAAGTGTTTAACTGGAGTTAATACCTTCTTCAACAATAAATATTATTATGCAATATGTGCTCCACCTGATTTAGAACAGCCTTGAGGATATTGAATTTTAGCATTTCAGGCATTTAGCTGGGTATCAAGGTGGTGTCGTGTACGTAAAAATGGAGTTGAGTACTGATTTATCAAATATCAGAAAGAAAAAGACTCTTGATTATGAAAACCAATTAACTTATAATTCGATGTTAGCCACTCCAATACTATCTAAATATGGCATGCATTAGATATGCTAGCATTGGGGCTGACAGTTCTGCCCCAAAATACTCAAACCCCTCACTGTCTCCCATCCCCCTCCCAGAAGGTATAGGTTTAAGTCAATTTCAGGGGTGGAGAGAGAGTTAGCACTGATTACAGGGCCAGGTGGCAGAAGCACACCCCACTTCAACATATTTTCTTATATATTACAACATGACACATGTTTATATTCTCAAACATACAAATACTAATAATATCCTATACAATTCATACAGCTGGAGTGGGTTCAGCAATTGCACCTTGCATGCAATAGTGTCTTTTTGTGAGCTTTGACATTTACCTTCTTCACAAAAAAAAAAAAAGTGAAAACAGAACGTTTTTCAACCAGTAACTATTAAGCTCCATGCCCCTTATTTCCACACCAATTAGCCAAGACCTTCCTATGTTAGCAGCAATCCCCACAACAAAAAATAAATGATCCAGAAAATCATCTTAAACAAAACATGATCTCAGTGATTCAAAATATAAAATAATCATACAGCGTGAAGGCGTGCAACATTGATATTTTTCTCCACCGCATCAACTCCTGTTACGGTTGCTCCCATCCTAGCTAAAGGCTGAAGAAGAAAAGGAAAGGGTGAGTATTATAACGGCTTTGATTGGAAATAATAAATATAATCATTTACCAGCATAAAAACAGAAAACATAGTATACACACTGATGACTGTAGCGAATTCAGTCATTGGAAATCATAATAATACCACAGCAGTTCTTTTCTAGTGTGAGTGTGTAATCCTAAGTAAAATATTGAATGATTTGATGTGTTCATAAGAACTTGAAATATTTTACAGGCATTTGCAACTCTTTTTTTTTTCAGAATTCTTTACTAAGCAACGGAGCATGAGAAACAAAAACTAACATATAGCATTATTCCCGCTAAATCCTTTCATTTCTCAATTAATCAAAACTTAGCATATCTACCATTAGTTGCAACAGATTTATATGAATAAGGTTGAAACCATAAAATTCTTCTTTTGTTAAGACATTGTATTCTATCGCTTCAGTTGCAACAGAAAACTCAGTCGTCCTTGATAACAACAGACAGACACTTGAGTTCTATCGCCTAGCCTTGAAATTTTCAAAATTTTGCTTTAACTTTTATCGCTTAAATCCTAGACTTGAATTTGAAAGAACCCTGATAAATGAAGCTTTAAATTTTATCGCTTAAATGAAGCTTCACATTTTGTGAAAGCACCTGGTCGGAACTGGCTAATACAAATTTAGCAAGAACACTAAGAAATACTCTAGAAAAAAAAACTTTACCTCCGAAAGAATTCCACCACCACAACCAACATCAACAATTTTAAGTCCTTCAAAAGGCCTAGCGCAGTTCGGATCCTTACTGAAGCAAGTAAACAAACAAAAAATTAAGAAACAAAACAGGTTAAAAAAATCCAAGAAATAATAATAATTCACTCAGTTGCAGTAAATCTACCTGAAATGTCTACAAAGTGTGGAGCGAATGAAAGCGAGTCTTGTAGGGTTCATGTTATGCAATGGTTTAAATGGACCTTCTGAATCCCACCTGCTCAATAAATTATAGAACAAGATGAACTCAACATCTTGATATTGATCGAATCACGGAAAGCTTTAAAAGAAGCTGAGGCTAACCAGGTATCAGAAATGGCTGCGAATTTAGCAAGCTCGTGCTGTTTCAAAGATGATGTGGTGGTTTGCTGTTTGTTCTTAATAATAAATTTGCTATCATCTGGTGTCGAAAGATTCGAAACTGGCTGTTCAGAGAAGAATCTGGCGGCATCGAGGAGCCGGTGGTGGTTTCGGTTTCGAGTGATTTGAAGATTCTGATTTCGGATTTTGCTCAGCAGCTTCAAAGCCATGGTGTTTTATGATTGAAGAATGACTTCAGTAGGGGAAGGTGTGTTACTGTTTTGTTTGTTGGGGAAGAAGAGGAAAACGACATGTCAGTATAAATTTCGAAGTTGTACTTGCACAATACCTGTTGTTAACTGAATCCAAGTCCAATGGGCTGGGAACTTTTAGTCTATTGTGTCCAATAAAACAAAGGATCTGGTCTTATTAGCTGGGCCTACTCAAAATCTTATAAACTACGTAAGGGCCCACCCAGAATTCTAGCTTTTCGAACTTGAAATCACGAAACGTGGACGATGAGAAATGGTCATACGTGGCAAGCAAATTCCAGAGAGTTCACCGTTAGCTTGACTATAAAGTTTTTCCTTTTCAGTGGCATCACACATCAACCACTGGTAGTCTGAGTCAGGAATTTCAGCCTGATAAAGAACTACCAAGCTTCTTGGTATGAATAAGCTTTATAGGAAATGATGTCTGTGCATAGATACATGGACTTACACGCCATGAATGGAGACCATGTGCCCTCCATGCAGCATCATCTTCCAAGCTCTGGCTATTCCACCTCGTATGCACGTTGATCCATCCAAATCTGCTGCTTTCTATGGATATTGGCCTCACGTGAACGACTTTGGGTACTCGATCCCATGCCATGCCTGCTGCGGCCATGGTAACTTCACTGGTTACTGTAGTCCTACGCCTCCTTGTTCTCATTTTCCACCACCTCAATATCAGTGCTCTCAGGATATATATATCCTCCATATCATGAAGCTGTCCCTGTACAATTTGTTCCTCGTCCACATTATTCGATGGACCAGCCAGGTTTTGGATATGACAAGGTCGTCTCTAGAAACAAACATTGCAGTGGGTGCCCAAGTCATACAACACCCATAGCCAGAAAAATGATGAAAGAGTGAAGGCGAAGGAGCTGGATCCTGACGTTCAGAGGGAATTAAGAAGGCGACTCTTCGGTTCCATTTCAGTTGAAAAATTACCCATGCCCAGTTGTAGTTATATATGATTGTCAGTAGAAGTAGAGTCGAGAGAGAGATTTAGCACAAACAAAATAAGCAAGGTTGTCTCTGGGATTTGGAAGCATAAAAAAGTTATATCATCAAAACGATCGAAAAAATGCATGGGAGTACATATAGCTTATCAATATTATGACTTCACGTCCACGTATATTTAGATTAAAGATATCTCATCACACATATTTTGTATCTTTTACTTAGTGACAGCACACGTATAATATTCTAGAGAATTACTTGAGATATATAAATGAAAACTCTCCTGGCCAGTAGGTTCAGAAGGCTTTCGAATAGAATGATGGCATAACATGAATTATCATTCATCAATAAGGCTATATATAGTATAATCACTCAATTACCTTTTTGTTCAATTTTTCAAAAACTTGACGGGGAGTAATTTGTCATTTCAAAGTGATTTTTTTGTAATAATTTTGGGTTCTAGGGATGGCATAGCATTTTTGAAAATTAAAAGAATCACCACGTGCGTCAACCGCTCTGCAATCTTCGAGCTACTTATTATGAAGGTCAAAAATGTTATTTTATATTTAAATAAAATTGATCAAACTTAGCTTATGCTGATGTATATTTTAAGGTGCTAATTCTCTACCTTAGCGCCTCGTCAAGAAAAATATCATCCTTAGAGCTAGGAGTGTTCAAAAAAATCATAAAACTGATTGAAC
>Ga0325414_1006107_pt1 | contig 12758 bp, 5 predicted proteins | sample PopdelMetagenome_8_FD_206183 | JGI IMG/M metagenome (GOLD analysis project Ga0325414, IMG submission 206183) | Populus deltoides microbial communities from Bellville, Georgia, United States - Leaf-PdKOR-R3 | ecosystem: Host-associated > Plants > Phyllosphere > Phylloplane/Leaf | place: USA... | reverse complement strand
ATTATTGCAAACTTATAATAATGTATTCACGACAACCCACCACAACAAGATTGAAAGAATTCAGAAGAACTGAGATAAGTCTGGTATGAATGTGATATAATTGAAACATGTCTTAAGACACCAATACTATTAAAATAAAAATTTTTACCCTACAGATACCAATTTGCAAATGAGAAGTCTAAGGAAAATGCCATGGAACCAATTAATCTTCGATAAATCAATTTAGTTCGTTATAAAACTAAAAAATATGAGAATCTCTCTCACACAAGTGAAATAAATTCAGCACTAATAATATTATCAAGTCTTAATATTTTATTCTTACAAAGAGTATTTCTGCTCTTGAAAATAAAACTGTAATATTAATTGGTTAAACACGCACTCAATTTAAATAAAACACAAACTAATTAAAAAAATTTAAGAATAATAAAAATAAATAAAATAATAGTCTAAAATTATTTTTTATTTTTTGTCGTACATGATAGTAAAAAATACACAAGATAAATAATTGTTAAAGAATTCTGGTTGAACAAAAATTTGATACCTTATAAAATAAAAATTAAATTTCTATCAATTAATTCTTTTTATTTAAGATTTTATCTTTATAAAAATAAGTAAATCAAAGATCACCACATCACATATGAATTTTATCTTGTCCTCATGTTGCATAAAATGACAAATTTTGTCTAGTCATGTGGAATAAGCACTCACTCGAGGCCTATAATTTCTTCCCACAGGTTGCACCATACAAGAAGATAAGACGAGTGGCTTTTACTGATGCAGTCCCCAGATCTCCTGCCGGAAAGATCTTGAGGCGGCAGCTCATCAATCATGCTCTCTCCGGTGCTCTCTGTAAATCATAATTTATTTGTTTTAAAAAAAGGGGTTTGAGTTGTTCTGTTTTTACTTTTGGGAGCTGCAAAAAATTTTCTATGTTGATTTCGTAACAGTTACTTACATAATAATATGTAAAACAGTGAGATAAAGTGATTACTTTTAAAATATTTTATATTTAAAAATATATTAAAATAATTTCTTTATTTTTTTAATTTATTTTTAAAATCAGAATATTAAAATAATCTAAAAATTTTCAAAAGAATTAATTTAAATTTTCAAAAGCATAATATCACCGCAAAAAATAAACACACTGATAAAGTCGGTCTTATAGCAACATCAATTGTTGAAACGGCGGGTGGACCTCTTTCAATAAATAAAAAATAAAATAAAAATGGATGAATTTAAGTGATTTACATTTCATTTATTTAAATATCAAATCTTCGCTATGAACATCTCATGCCTCATTTGTTGTCAGCTTTCATTTGAATTTAGTTATAGAATCCTAGGGATTGCGATGCCACTACCATAAGTAAGCATAATCTGATATCCTGACTAGCTATACGATTTAATTTATATTGAATTAAAATTAAATTAAAAATTAAAAAAATATCTAATTAATCCAAGAAAAAATTTGGGTATTGACCAATCAAAAATCGATAAACCATTGAGATTTTTAGAAAAGAAAATTAGGTTAACACAATATCATTTAATTCATTTAAAAAAATTAGGGTTAATTTGAATTGATCTGGATTAACCATTAACTTATAACTCGAGTTTTATTCCAAGTTAGGTTTTAAAGGATTTAATTTCTCGCTTCATTGATTAGATTGTATAAGGCTTTATAAATAATGATTAGATTGTATAAGGCTTTATAAATAAATTAACAGCATAATTTTGTCCCTGTACTCTTGAGATTTTCTTAACATGGCCCCTTTATAATTAATTTGATTCAAGTCTTTATTCCTAGGCTAATAAATTTTTTTTAAGAACACGATACAACATGTGTTTTAGAGTTTATTTATTTTTGTGTTTCAAAAATATTTTAAAAAAATAAATTTTTTTTATTTACTTCAAATTATTTTTTTGATATTTTTAAATCATTTTGATGTAATGTGTCAAAAATAAAATTTTAAAAATAAAATTATTTCGATGAATTCTCCTTTACTATCATTCACATTCGTGTTATCTGTTTTTTTATATAACTAAAATAGTTAGAAAGTCATTTTAGAAATTAAGCTCTCTAAAAAAATATCTTCTTTGAAGTAAGAGTCCTTAATGTATTTTCTTTTAAAATAAATTACTTTTAATCATTTTTAAAATTAATTTTCTTAATTAATTATTTTATTATAATAGAAATTTAAAACAAGGTATACATTTAAAGGAATATATATTGAGAATTAACTATTTTATTTGGTAAAAAGCTTTTAAAAATTAATTCATTACTAGTTGAATGGTTGATCAAAGATGTATTAAATTAAAGAACTTAATGCATGCTCAAATATAATTTCTTTTTATTTTCATTGTAGTTGTCATAGGTTTCTTTTTAGTACATTTTTTATTTGTTTATTTTTGCATACTTAACCCTTACTAGTGTTGATAATTGATACTTGTCTCTATAAGATAAATATGTTCTTCATTTCTATCTAAAAATAGTATTCGCAAAATACATATTTACTAATCATCAAACTATAGTCATTTTAACCCATACATTTGAGACAACGCTTAATGAAAACTGCACTTAGGGCATAAAAACTTCAATGCTTGAAATCTTTATTACACAACAGATTATAGGGCACACATTTATGAACCCTTCACAAACTCTATATTGGCTCAAGTTTCTGCATGGAAATAATAAAACAGAAGCTTCATTGATATTGCAAGCTCAGTAAGTCATCTGTTTTTTCAAGGAGACTGGATTTGCAGAGTCGTCCATACTGTGTATATGGTTTTGGTTAGCATACGAGGCCTGTTGCAGTATCGACTTCACTGTTCCCATGATATTCCTTGCCATACATGCATGACACCTTGAGCCATCACATGCTCCAGATTGCTCCATCTCTAGGACATTAACTATAGACTCGTTGCATCTTGCTATGTTGTGTCAGGACTGGACTTCAATGCTAACTATTTTTCCTTTCATTTCCTTGCGATGCATGATCTTTGATGAATTCCAGATAGTGCGACAGTATTTGCTATATGTATTGCGAGTACTATTCACAAAGCTTGAGTACGTAGAGAGGCATTTGAGGAAAGAATGCTCCAGGTAAAAATATATATCCATGCTCTCTATAATTATAGCTAAAGAGCTCCATTGGATGTGGAACCGTTTAACTCATTACTCTCTTTACATCGTCATAAATAACTCACAGCACCCAAAATCTTCTCACATTCTCTCATATCTCACACTCAAGATCATGAAGAAAAAAACCTAACCCTAGGAGAAAAACTTTAATAATATCGGTTGAAACACGAGAAATGAAGGTTAGCTTAAAGTTGTGAGCTCCATTACTCTCATTCACTATGTTGTGAATCATGAGAAGAGAAACAATGAATGAATATTTGTGAAAAGGTGATAATCTAATTCGCACTCCATTGTCAATTTTCTTTCATTTGTTTATCAAACAACCAATGGTCCCGAATATGAAAGGTCACAACTTCCACATGCATAGCAAAAGTTATTATTAATTTTACAAGATATTATAGTCTTATGACCTTCAAAAACATGTGACTGGTCTTAGGTTCTCTATTTTTTAAATATGTTTTTTCTAGCATATATATGTCGAAGAAGACATTTATATTCCACATGGGTGGAACTGTGAAAAGGTCAATTGGGTCTGTTGGTTGAGTATGTGGATGGGGCTGTGTATGAAAAACATGATACTGATCCAGATTTATTGAATATTAATGTTGAATTTGGTAAAAAAGATGTGTATTTTATGTATTATAATGATTCTTTTGCTTTGTCATGATGTAAGACCTTATTTCTCACAGTAGTGCATAATGAATGACACTATCATTGTTAGTTTGTTGAAGTTAATAGATAAGGTTGAGTTCTATTATGAACATAGGTCAACAGATCATCCTTTGCTTGGTGGAGATTTTTCTCAAAATATTTGTCAAATGCTAGGGATATCTGGGAAGATTAACCATGGTGATTGATGAATCGATTTTATCATTATTATATTTTTATGTATATATATTTTTTAAAAAATATATAAATATAAGTTTCTTTTATTTTTGAGCGGATTAGTTTGGCACGCGCCTACACCAAATACGCCTCCATAAAGGCACGCTAGGTCTGGCCAAAACCAGACCCAAAAGTTGTTGTATCTGACGCTGGTCCACCCCATTGGCCTATCAGATACAGGCACCATCTGGGTCTGGCAAGTGCTACCAAACCGAAGGTGAGTTTAGCACACACCATGTTTCATTATGTAAGAGGCATCAAGATATTTCAAACACCATCGTAAAAGGCGGTATTGTTTACTGACCAAACGGTATTGTTTACTGACCAAACGACTCTTTCTTGAAAGGCACGAGGGTTGTCTACCTTTTGGTGCATGCATGACGCTCGCTAGCAAGGTTTTTTTTTTAATATTTAAAAATTATTAAAATACAAAAATTCCCCTAGATTAAGTTGAAATTAAACAAAAAAAAACTGTGATAAAAAGACCACAAAACCCCTAGATTATAGTATTATTAATTTTATTATTTGTCTTTTTAAAAAAAAAAACTTGGCTCATAGGCCTCCCTCGAGCCCACATACCTAGGCTATGTTGTAACAAGCCTTTGAGTTTTTGTATTGGCTATTTAGGGATTTTTTGGTTTTTTTTTAATCTTTGGGGTTTTTTTATCCATTAATGTGGGTTTTTTTTTTCTTTGGGTTATTTGGCCTATTTTTTTTTAATTCTATCCTTTGATATAGGTTTTTTTTATTTAATTTTACATTTAAATATTGGGTTGATAGTACTGTTTATAATATAATAAAAGTTTTTTGGCTTTTTTTTATCTTTTTTTTTTTTTCAATCTCATCCTTTATTATGGAGTTTTTATTTTCTTTGAATTTTTTGGCCCTCTTTTTTATTTATTGTTTTTTTTTCATTTCATCATTTAATATAGAGTGTTTATTTAATTTTATTCTCTAGTATTGGATTGATTTCTTTTCTTGGACCTATCTAGTGAAAAAAGATAATATTAGAGTAAATCTCATACGATTTAATTTGAAATTTAGGCTAAGTAAATAATCAAGTCAAGATTTTTCAAATTTAAACTACTATATTGAGTTTCATAACAATACTCTTATTTTGTTTTTATATTCACTTGACACTTACTTTACATGATGTCACACTTCTTCTAGAGCTAGCTTGACCTTGAAAATTTTTAAATAATCTTAGTAAATTTTTAAGTTTAAATTATTATATCAAATGATATATGAATTGTTGATGATAATATTCTTGTTTTGGTTAACGTGTGTGCTAAGAACTTGACGATACATGAACATAGATGACTTAATGAGAAAAGATTTATTTAATTAATTGCGATGATAGAGTTATTAGACAAAAACAAAAACAATGTGTTCTTCCTTTATAAAATATATGTGTTTGGCTTCTTTTTTTTTACAACGCTTTGAAACCTAAAATGTATTTAAAAAATTAAATATAAATGTACATACAATACTCTTAAAAAATATTTTTCAAGCTATAATTATTGATAAAATGGTATAAATAATATAATCTGAAGTTTACTAAAATATTTATATTTAATGACAAGATAAACATAATATTATATCATAAAAAAGGGAACTATCAATATCATATTCTATTATATGAAAAAAAAAAAAAGAATAACAAAAGCATAGTTTTTAGACCTGGCTCGGTCCAAGACCCGGGTTTTGGGTTTTGATCGGGTCGTCCAGGTCAATTCTTTTTTTTAAATCAAAACGATGTAGTTTTAGTAAAAAAAAAAAGTCTATGAGCTGCAACCGGGTTTTTGACCAGGTCGCCAGGTTACACCGAGTTTTTCTTTTCCCTATTTTTTCTTCAACCCGACCCAATTCCAGCCCCGGATCAACCCGCCAAGCCGAGCTGGATTTTAAAACTATGAACAAAAGGTAGCAATATCTATGCAAATGATTGTCTTTAACATAATATATCAACATAATATTATCTTACCAAATAAAGATAAACAAATATTTCAAAACATTGATGAGGATATACACATTTAATGAAAAGTTTGCCAAATTATATATTTCAAATATAAATCTATTATAAAGTATGAGCACACAAAAACATAAGACACTAATTTTAAGTTAAATGAACCAAAATAAAAAGAAATGCATAATAACAGTCAAAATATTGCATGCACAACAAAAAGAAAATCCAAAATAAATAGTAAAAGTATAGAACTCACACAAAAACATAAAACATCATAAGTTTCAATTCAATCAACCTAAAAAAATAATATGGCATATTTATTGAAGAAAAAATGCATGCAAATCTAACAACAATGATTGTAAATAATGAAATACATATAACATATAAAAATGTATGAATCCATAAACAAAAATTTATGAAACCTAATCTAAAAAATATATGAAAAACTAAGTACAAAATAAATACCAAAAAATAAAAATAAAAACACTATAAAAAGCACTAAATTATCAACACAAGATTAAAAAGAAAATATCCCTATGCTATTAGGGATAAAAATAAAATGATAAAAATAAAAAAAAAAACCACACAAAATAAAAGAGTTGATAAAATCTTCAGGACAATTCATATGATCTTATTATAAAAATATTCAAGAGATTATTGAAAAAAACATTAATATTGCAAAACTATTTAGAGAAAGCAACATTTAAAACCCAAACAATGGAATAATGAGGGTGTGTTTGTTTTTATTGCTCAATTCATTTTGTAAAAATGTTTTTTAAAGTTTTTTTTTTGTTAAAAGATGTATTAAAATAATAATTTTTTAGAATTTGTTTAATAGTTTTGAAGTACTAATATAAAATTTAAAAGAATATCATTTTAATATCTATATCTGTTGTCAAACACACTCTAAAGCCCTGTCTGTTTAATGAAAAGTAGTTTTTTAAAAATTATTTTTAAAACATTTTTGTGCTTGTTACCTTAAGAAAAATTAGTCAATAAAAAATATTTTTCAGACAAAGAAAATGTAGCTTGTTTTCCAAGAAAGATTTTTTTACTTTTGGAGAAAAATACTTTCTAGAAATTATAAAAAATTCAAAAATATATTGTTATTTGTTGATTATATCAGATTTGATCCTTAATTTTTTTATTGTTATATATTTAGTTTTGATTTTTATTTATTTTTTTCAATTTTCTCTTGGAATTTGATTTAATTTGAATATTATATTAATCTTGATCCTAATTCTTTTGATTGTTATTTTTTTCTTTTATTTTTTTAATTAAAATTCTTTATCTATCAAATTTAGTCCCTATTATTTTGATTATTATTTATTTTACTTAAAATAATTTATGACATTGTTGTTTTTTAATATCATCATTTTTTAATTTTTTATCTATCAGATTTGATCTTTATTCTTTTAAGTGCTATTTATTTTACTTGAAATAATTTATAAAACTGAATTATTTTATTCTTTTTGAATTTTTTTATTTATCAGATTGCATTCATGTTCTTTTAATAAACATAAAAAATAATAAGTTATTTTTTGATTTATTTTCTCTGATATAATTAAATATTAAAAAATATTTTTCAATTTATTTTCTGTAATATTATTAAATATTAAAAAATAATTTATTTTTAAAAATATTTTTATGAAAACTAATTTTCACAGTCACATTAAAAAAAGAAACCTGTATACTTTCCATGAACAACAGCTATGACATTGACAAGAAAAAAAAAATCAGTAGAAAAAAGAAATGTCTTCCCTTCCTTGAAAGGCAGCCGCCATACAAGGTTATTAAGAAAATATAAAAAAATATATAATAATATAATAGTGACTATTTCTTAAAATATTTTTTTAAGATATTTTATTTAAATAATATATTTTTTATTTTAAAAATTTTATTTTTGATATTAATATATTAAAATAATTTAAAAATATATAAAAAGTTTAAATTTGTATGGAATAGCATTGGAGTCACGTTAGCAAATTCTACCTAAAATATTCACTACAAACTTAAAAAAATCTTTTATTTGAATAGTAATAATAATAATCAACTCATTAGTCAAACAAATACAACAGAAAACGACAGATCTGCTCCCAAATATATCTCTGACAGTTTCCATCTTCCTCCACACACGCACAAGCTGAAACAGAAACAGAGACACAAGCATTGAAACTCTTCTTCCTTGTCCATTTTGCTTGTCTTCCATATCAAGATGGCAATGGAGTCAATCAACCCAAGAACTGGTTTCTGCCAACAAACCAAAACCTTTCACAGTCTCAGACCACCCACTCCATTTCCACCATCCCATCAGCCTCTCTCCATCACCCATTTCATCCTTTCTCTCCTCCAATCCTCCACCGTCCCCACCACTACCACCACCTACCTCACCATCCCCTCCACAGGCGAGTCTATAACTTACTCTCAAGCCATCGAGCAAATTCACTCTCTTTCTTCATCTCTCAAGAACCACTACTCTTTAAACAACAAGGACGTTGCTTTTATCCTCTGCCCACCTTCCCTCCACGTCCCCGTTCTTTATTTATCTCTTATGTACCTCGGTGTCATCATCTCTCCCGCCAATCCGCTGAGTTCAGACTCCGAATTGGCTCACCAAATCCAACTCTGTAAACCCAAGATCGCCTTTGCCACCTCCCAAACTGCCCACAAGCTTCCCTCCCTCCCTCTTGGCACCATCCTCATTGACTCCCCCGAGTTCACCTCCTTGTTGACTCAGCCCAAACCACAAGCCAAACAACCCCGGGTTGAAGTGAGTCAGTCTGACGTTGCGGCTATTCTTTACTCCTCAGGCACAACAGGGCGAGTCAAAGGAGTGGCATTGACTCACCGGAACTTAATCGCTTTAATCTCCGGTTTTCATCACAACATGAAAGAACCCGAACCGAATCAACCTGAGCAACCTCCAGTTTCTCTGTTTATATTGCCTTTGTTTCATGTTTTTGGGTTCTTTATGTCAATAAATGCGTTCTCGAGAGGGGACACTTTGGTCTTGATGGAGAGATTTGATTTCGTACAAATGTTGAAACATGTAGAAAAATATAGAGTTACTTACATGCCGGTGTCGCCACCGCTTATTGTGGCGTTTGTGAAATCGGATCTGACTGAGAAGTATGATTTGAGTTCGCTAAGATCACTTGGCTGCGGTGGCGCACCACTAGGGAAGGAGGTTGCTGATAAGTTTAAAGAGAAATTTCCACACGTTGAAATAGTACAGGTGATCCCTTTTTGAGACTTCAATCAATATATTTTTATTTAAATTGCTAAAGGGAAACCGTATATTCGCTAAAATTAATAATAACTGTCTATATGTTATTGTCCTGATCACTAGTGTCATCGGTGTGTTTGCTACTTTCATTTCATGTGCTGAGCAAAGTAATATATTGGTGGAAAAAAGCAGTTGATGGCTTTACTTAAATGCAATGCTTTTTGGTATGAAAGCTTTTTCAGCCTGAGAAAGCACTTTTTCGATGGCACCAACTAACACATAATTTTAGAACTCTGTAAATTAAATTTAGTGGGGACACTAATCAGAAATGTTTATGTTGTTCTATTATTGATGGTGGATTTGGTCAGTTTTCAACATCTTGTTAGTTTATTGAATCATTGAAGTTGAATAGTACTGGTCAGCATTTACAATTCATGCATCTATGGACCCCGTTTAAGGCTAGTTTGAATGGTAAGCCAAGTGGAGCAGTTACTGACGTTGAATGTAGTGTTTTTTAGAAAAGTTATTGCGTTTTGACTAGGTTGTTTAATAAAATGATCGTGTGAGTGTTTGAAGATTATTGCATTTTGAAAATGTTGTTGAATAAGGATTATGCATTGTATTTGGAATTTTAGGGATATGGGTTGACTGAGACTGGAGGAGGGGCAACAAGGACTCTAGGACCTGAAGAGACTAGCCAGCATGCTTCTGTCGGTCGCCTGTCTGAAAATATGGAAGCTAAAATTGTTGATCCTGAAACTGGAGAGGCCTTGGATCCTGGCCAGAGAGGGGAGCTTTGGTTGCGAGGGCCAACTGTCATGAGAGGTAGTGATCATGGACATATTGGCTGTTAATTTTTAATGCATTTCAACCGGTCCTTGTTACTCTTTTTTTAGGCCACCTGACACAGAAAAATGCATCTCACCTGACAAGCATTTATGTGGAATTTTTGGACATAGTGTAGGATAGAGTTAAAATATTTTACCCCTTTTTAGATGCTAATCTGGGACAGACAGAAGTTCATATACACCATGGTATTCACTGAATATACTGGTTAATTGAAAGACAGACAAATAAATTACCATGTCTAAAAATCTTAGAGTCAATCTTGTAGAAAGTTTTAGTTTGGTACCTTTTTCCTATAATACTTTCTTTGGCAACACAAATGCCTTGACTTCTTCCTCCTGGGGACTTTTATGTCTTCATCAAACCAATCCATGCAAACATTCTGTGTTTCAGATCAAATAAGCTTGTTCTTTAACGAGCAGAGCAATGGTGTTAGTGCAGGTTATGTAGGAGATGAGAAGGCAACTGCGGAAACCTTACATCCAGAAGGTTGGTTAAAGACTGGGGATCTTTGTTATTTTGACTCGGACGGGTTCCTTTACATTGTTGATAGGCTAAAGGAGTTGATTAAATACAAGGCATTTCAGGTGATTGGATTATATTAGCATAGTCTTGACTGCAATGGACATTAGGATTGTAAATCTAATTTGAACTATCAGGAATGTTGTTATCTCACCATATGATTGATTGTTTTCAGGTGCCCCCTGCTGAGTTGGAAAAGTTACTTCAGTCTAATCCTGAAATTGCTGATGCTGCTGTGATTCCGTAAGTTGTCTAGCTGTTTCATCTGCTACTCATGCCGCAATGTCATGCTGGTATATTTGTACTTGTGTATGCAGGGTGTTGCTTTTGTTTCATCGATTTCAGCATCAATTTCTAACACCAAACAGCTGGCTATTTCACACAGACATGAGTCTGAAGTTCTCTTTGATTCATTAGCTCACTCCTGAAACATGATGGATCACATGCTATTTTTCTATTTCTTAAAATTTGATCCTATGTGTGTAAATTTTTCGCAATACAGTACTTTTGTTCTTGCTTCAAATTCTTTTTGCTGGTTTTGTAAGTTTATCTTAGCTTATTTTATTTATTGAGGAAGCAAGAGAGATTCTTCTGTTGAGGATGACAATCAGAAAGAGTGTACTTGTTGATAACTTGCTGCATGGATTAGATAAGATATCTCAATTCATGAAAATTGTGAATTTCCTCTTCTGGTGCTTTCTTCTTGGGGAAATCCAATTTTTTTTCTTTTGACAGATACCGTTAAAATGTATACGGTGATCATTTTACTTACCAGTTGTATTGAATCTAGTTATTGTTAAGGGTAAATGTTTATGGAAATGTATTTAGTATCAGATTCTTCCAGTGAATTTCTTGCTTTCAGAATCTACTTATTTATTTATGTTTGATTCTACTGAAGATCCTGATCCACTTATCATTTGGTTTTTGTTATTTTGGAGCAGGTACCCTGATGAAGAGGCAGGGGAAATACCTATGGCCTATGTGGTGAGGAAACCTGGAAGCAATATTACTGAGGCTCAAATCATGGATTCCATTGCAAAACAGGTAAGCTTCTGCATAAACCATGATGATTTGGCACCTCTTAATTTAAGATGCAGATACTTGCACGCATCTATGGATCACTACCATATTAAATCCTGCCCTGTTGTTGCATAAAATGATAAATTGGTTAGGTGGTGTCTCTTATAATATGCCTTGTGGGATCACTTATTTTTGTATTTGGCATGTGAAAGAACAATATCCCCATTAAAATATAGAGATCCTTTGGAGATAGGACATTCTGCTTCTGGAATTCAGATCTAGTGGTTGATTTCCTTGGTTGGCTACAGAACAACTTGCAGAATTCTGAATTTGACTTGAGATGGCATGTTTTAATTTCTCCTCCCTGGGGCGTAGGATGTCCTTCTCAGTTTATTTTTCAGTTGTCTGATCACTTCCCCACTTCTAGTCAGGTTACCTGATAGAAGTAAATTATAACCATTGAGTGACTTTTTCCCCAAAAATGAGCACAGCCAGATAGCCAACAAATACAGTCAAACGTATGCTCTCTCATTTAAGGATGATTCCCTATGATGGTACCATGTCATGCTCAAAACTAATCATTTCTTCTTGCAGGTTGCACCATACAAGAAGATAAGACGAGTGGCCTTCATCAGTGCCATTCCAAAATCTCCCGCAGGAAAGATCCTAAGGCGGGAGCTGGTCAATCATGCTCTCTCTGGTGCTTCGTCTAAATTATGATCCATTTATTGAAAACAATAATTGCATGAAGGCCAAATGTCTAGCAGGGAAATACAGGTCAAAATTCTAATAATCTATCCAAAGCTAGGATCAATCATCATCAGCCAGTCATAGATCCAGGCTCGATCTGAGGAGATTTCTGGCGGAGTCTGTTGATCTCTTCGTTGAATATCATGTTGTCCGAACCCACCTCAGGGCCCATGTGGTTTTCCATGCTTGTAAAATAACAGTTCCACCCCCAGGGTATTTTTTTTTGCAGACACTATGCTGTTAATTCAGACATCTGATAATAATATTGATGTTCATTGTTCATGAACCTATGGTATACTGTTTTTCATTTTGGGTAATAACATCTTCCATTCAGACATAGATACTGCTTGGATACGTGATGTCTTGGTTAGAACTGGTTACGATCGCGGGATGCTGATGGGCGCTTT
>Ga0325414_1006106_pt1 | contig 12759 bp, 13 predicted proteins | sample PopdelMetagenome_8_FD_206183 | JGI IMG/M metagenome (GOLD analysis project Ga0325414, IMG submission 206183) | Populus deltoides microbial communities from Bellville, Georgia, United States - Leaf-PdKOR-R3 | ecosystem: Host-associated > Plants > Phyllosphere > Phylloplane/Leaf | place: USA... | reverse complement strand
TATCATCTAGCATAAAAATCTGACTTGAACTTCCTCGTGGGATCGACCCCTTGCTTGCTCTATACTATCTTGTGTGTTGTGTTTGAAGCTAGGGTAATTAATTTGTGTGACCGCGACATCGCAACATTAGCTTTCTCCTTAGAAAAGCTAACCAAGTTTTCATAAATTTGCCAATACCGACGTCATTCATCGATATGATTAACTATTGCATTCTCCTTAGAAAAGCTAACCAAGTTTTCATAAATTTGCCAATACCGACATCATTCATCGATATGATTAACTATTCTTAACCCAAATAGTTAATCAAGTTCTATACTCTTTAGCTCCATTATGGTCATGCTGATGTTAGCAAATCTTGCTAACATCAATGGCCACCCATATTCGGGGTAGGCTAATCAAATCCAAAAATGATTTCTTTTAAGTTCATTACTATAGTTCATTATTCATGGTGGAATCCACATTGCATAAACAAAAATTAGATTTCATTCTTCATTCACATCAGCGTATCTTTTCTTCCTTTGGCCTCATCCACAAGTGTGAAATACAAAATAAATAGATTACTAAAAACTCTATTATTTATGTGAAGTATAGGTATGGAATACCTATCTGCAGTAGAAACTCGGCTCGCGCTTCCTTTTTGTTGTTGTACTCCTTTTGCGGTTCCTCCTGAATCCACAAGTACACCTCATTATTCCATACTCAAATTACATTTCACAAAATAACATTTATTCCTCTTTTATGATTGTCTTTTCCATACACTTACATTCCCATCATTATCCTTTAGGATTACAATTCATTAGAAATCGTAACGAGCATTGCAAATTCAATTCCTAATATGGTTTATTTATTTTCTAAAGGTCAGGACGTGACATTACACATCTTACAAAGGGAGGGAAAAGGAATTCTACCCTTAACATGGCTAAATTTTGTTGTTTTGTCAACTTGGCCGAATCTACCAGCAGGGATGGCAGCTTGACCTCCCCTTAGACATTTATCTATTTCTAGAGTTCTAGGACTCCAAATTAAGCGGGGTCAGATTCGTCGGAAAGCTAACACCCCAGGATACAACTTCTATGAAAACCCTCCCTGAATGTTATCATTTTGAGGCCCGAATCCTCACAGGACTCTAGGCATTGAATCTGCTTATTTTTTCATCAATGGATTAAATGCATATCCAACTATCATTATTCCTTGTTTTATCTGAAGATAGCTAATCCCACTGTTGTATGTATGACAACCCTCCTAAATATGACCTCCCAAGGCCATTTACACTTTTGTCCCCCCCCCTTTTGTTTTGTAAAATGATATAGAACCACTTTAGGAACACATACACATTTTTGCATTACAATTTCCTACATTCATTACTATCCTCTAAACACACTTTAGGCTGTAAATGTGGCCTATATCTCCTTTCCACCCGTCATGGCCTACATAATCAATTTACGCAATTCCCACACCATTAAGTTATCTTGTTTTTATTGTTAGTAAACTTTCCGCTCCTCTTCATTCATTCAAAATTTTCATATGAAACCTTAAAACTCCGCCTCGCCTTAATTATTTTCATCTTGGCCAAACTTAGCCTAAAAGGAACTAGGAGTTCCATCTTCTTCTTAATTTGGAAATTCTCTTTTCTAGTCATCATCTACATTACAACAATACATTAACAATAGTCTAACAAAGAAAATCATAATTTCTACCCCTCTCATTCATCCTCTTTATGGCCGACCACCTTGGACCCTTTTTTTCATGGATTTTTTTTCTTGTTGTCCTTACATAATTTCCTTTCCAAAGTAATTTACATCACTTTAATTGCTCTAATTTTAGGTAATTTTGCATTTCCCAATTTATGTTCAAGAACCCTAATTCCCAATTCAATAAAATTGTGCAATTTCAACCAAATTGAAGCTAAATTCATGGAAATTGTGATTAGAACTCCTTGGAAAAATCAAAGCTTTACTTCTCAATAATTTGGAAAATCTTGGCTCCCTACTCCTTGCATGTAGACAGCCACTCACCCCTTCTTTCTTCACAATTTCCACACTTGTTTCTTGTAATTTCTCTTTGAAATATTCAGGTTTACAAACTCTCGCATTGTTATCACTTAATTTTGCTCATATACTCATTTAACAAATATTCTTCATTTTCACACACACACTTTAACATATGATTGTGGGTTGCACATTGGATTATTACATTATTTATGTTCTTTTGTTAAAGGTAACAACTAATGGAAAGGGATAGTATATAATTAAAAAAAAAACAAATTGATAATATTGATGATAATAAAAACATAGATAAGTTTGGTTTCGTAGCCTCCCTAACCTAAGCAATTAAGCTCGAAGGAGTGTTTTAACACCTAATACCCTAAAGTCAACTGACTTAGGAGCTATTGGCACAAAGCTTCTTACATGGGTTAAGGAGAAAAGCTTAAAGGAATCAAACATTGCACTATCTACGTATTAGTATCTGCAACCCGAGTTACTAAGCTCATAGGGGTGTCTCAACACCTAATGCCCTAAGACCAACTGGTCTGGGAGTCATTAGCTAAAAGCTCGTTACATGGGTTAAATATGCATTGTGTTTTAAGTGTATGTATATATATTGAAAAAAAAAGAAAAAAAAGAAAGACAAAAAAGAGAAATAAAAAAAAAAGATAATAATCTCAACCCAAGGAAGTTAACCTTAAACATTAGAACATAATATTGTTTTCTTCCAATAAAAGCCCCATCATCTATGTTTTCATACATTGAGCACATAAAAATGAAGGTTTATTAATATTTTATTTAAGAGGTATTGAGCAGATATATAAATTTAATGAGAGTTTGTTTATCTAGATAGATTAATGAAAGTTGAATGATGAATGCCTTGCTTTGTGGAACTTGCAAATTGAAAAGAGTCTTGCGGTTAGTAAATACCATTAAATTCCACTAGGGTTCGCATCAGTTAGTATCAGAGCTGATCTAATCACAGGTTATGTCCTTCAATTTGAGTCTTTATTGTTTCTTGTTTGATTCTTGATAGATTTTGCCACCTATATAAAAAAAATTAAAAAATAGGGATCTTACTTTTATTGCTTTGTTGAACACTTAATCATAAGTTAGTGTTCTTTTTTTTATGCTTCCTTAATCAAAATCGGCATACACACCTAAGTTAATTTTGTTTTGTTCTTGCTGAAATATATATATATATATATATATATATATATATATATATATATATATATAAAAGGAGGCTTGATCTTGAAATCTTGATTGTTGCTGTACAAAAAAAAATCACTTTTTTTGTTTTGGCTGAATCTTTTAGTAGTCTTGTTTGTGTTTCTTGAAAATTTAGGTAGTTTAGTTGATTTTCTTGAGTTTCTAGAATTTTTTTGAATTAAATCCTTAGTTCTTGATAATTCGTAATTGTTTAGCTCTTTTCTTGTTTTTTTTCGTGTCTTCAAATTGTCATATTATTCATACAAATTTGCATTGCTATTCGTGAATTTGTCATCGAGTTTCGTTTTGTTAGTTTCGTAATTTCTTGCTTCTAGAGTCTATATCAAATTTATAAATTCACTGCATAGTTGATTGTTTTTTTTTCCTGAATTGTTGTTATGTGATTTCAAGAACTAAAGAAAGGCAATTTGAGTGGAAAAAGGCACAGGGAGCATATTCGAGTGAAAAACCTATAAATTTGTTTGAAACACGAGTGTGTGAGGTGTTATTTTTATTGCTAATGATTTTCATGCAGGTTTTAAAAAAAATAATGTCTTCTAATAGTGTGTCATAGAAGAACAATGAAATCCAAGAAGATGGGCTTTCGAGAATACAACAACAGATGGAATTTATGTTTGGTGAGCTGTTGACTAGGATTGAAAAATTAGAGACTGGGTCTGATGGAGGGCGTATTAAAAGGGGTAGAGAAGCTAGGAAGGATGAGATTGTTGCTGGAAACTCTGCAGATGAAGTCGAGGATGATCTTAACCGTGGTGGTGGGTTCTGTACACATAGGGAAGAGAGGTATGAGAATCAGTCAAGGAGGGGACATATTCAACCATATAGGGATTTTGAGCATAGAGGGGATTTTGACGATTTGCAAGATATATACCGAAATTTGGGTAGTATTAAGTTAAAAATCCCAGACTTTAAGGGAAAAACTGATGCGGAAGCTTATTTAGATTGGGAAAAAAAGGTGGAGATGATTTTTGACATCCATAGGTACTCTGAAGAAAAGAAGGTTAAGTTAGTTGTAGTGGAGTTTACTAACTATGCCATGGTTTGGTGGGAGAGATTGGTGGTAGAAAGAAGAAGGAATAGAGAAAGACCAGTTAGCACATGGGAGGAGTTGGAGACAATAATGAAGAAGAGGTATGTTCCTAAACATTATTATCGGGAGTTGTTTAATCGTTTACAAATGATTACACAAGGTAATAAGAGTGTGGAGAAGTATCAGAAAGAATTAGAGGTGGCTATGATTAGAGCTAATGTTAATGAAAATGAGGAAGTTATGATTTCTAGGTTTTTAAATGGCTTGAATAGAGACATAGCTAATGTTGTGGAGTTGCAATCATATGTTGATTTGGAGGAGTTAGTACACTTAGCCATTAAGGTTGAAGGACAGTTGAAAAGGAAGGGTAATACATGATCTGAAGCTTATACAGGGTCTTCTTTAGGTTGGAAGATGAATTATAGGAGAGAGGGTAGTGCGTCATCGAAGCCTTTGGTGGCTTCTAAAGTTGCCAAACCTAACTCCATGAAGAAGCGGGTTTCGACCAATGATAAAAAAACTTAGGGAGAAGTTCAACCGAAGTGTAATCGTGATAAAAGTGTTTCAAGTGTCAAGGATTGGGACACTATGCATCAGAATGTGCAAATCGTCGAGTTATGATTCTAAGGGATGATGGAGAGATTGTGTCCACTAGTGAGGAGTCTGATTGTGATGACATGCCCCCACTTGAGGATGCTAGTGATTTAGAGTATGTTGTTGGTGATAAAGTTTTGGTGATTAGAAGGTCACTCAGTGTTCAGACTAAGGAGGATGATGTGGAGCAACAAAGGGAGAACATCTTTCATACTAGATGCCTAATCAATGATAAGGTATGTAGTATGATCATTGATAGTGGTAGTTGTACTAATGTTGCTAGTGTTACTTTGGTTAGAAAGTTGGGATTGAATACCATAAAGCATGAGAGGCCTTATCAACTTCAATGGTTGAATGAATGTGGTGTTGTTAGGGTGAATAGACAGGTGATGATTTCTTTTTCAGTAGGCAAATATAAGGATGAAGTGTTATGTGATGTTGTGCCTATGCATGCTACTCATCTGTTACTAGGGAGGCCTTGGCAATTTGATAAAAAAGCCAAGCACGATGGGTTTAAGAACAGGTATTCATTAGAGAAGGATGGAAGGATTTATACACTTGCCCCACTCTCACCAAAGCAAGTGTATGAAGATCAAATTCAATTGAAGAAGGGTTATGAGGAAGAGCAACATGTTTCGGCCAAAGTGGAGGAACAAAAAGATTTGGCCAAAATGGAAAAACAAGCTGAACAACATGGTGAGGATGTGAGGAAGAGAGAAAAGAGAGTGAGCCATGAGTTGAAAACAAAAGGGAACAAAGTTTCAGCCCTTAGGACATTAGGGGAGGGTCATGGCCACGAACAAAAAAATGAAAAGAAGGCCGAGAGTGGAGAGAAAATGTGGAGAGAAGAAAGAAAGGGTGAGAAAAGAAGAGTGTGTAGAAAAAGTGGGGAAACACCTTAATTTTTTTGCAAAATCTAATGATCTTAAACATGCCTATCTTTCTGACTTGCCTATGATTTTACTCGTGTATAAGGAGGCATTCTTTAACTCAGATGATTTAGATTCTTGTGTTCCTAGTGTTGTTAAAGTTCTTTTGCAGGAATTTGAAGATGTCTTTCCGGATGACATTCCTAGTGGTTTGCCGCCAATTAGAGGTATTGAGCATCAAATTGACTTTGTTCCAGGAGCATCTATACCAAATAGGCCGGCTTATAGGAGCAATCCTGAAGAGACTAAGGAGCTTCAAAGGCAAGTGGGGGAGTTGATGTCGAAAGGATACATTCGAGAGAGCATGAGAAAGGATTAATGATAATGCCTACAAAGTGGATCTACCAAGTGAGTATGGTGTTAGTGCTACATTCAGTGTTTCTGATCTTTCTTCGTTTGATGTAGGTGATGATTCGAGGTTGAATCCTTTTAAGGAGTGAGGGGATAATGTGATCCAACCATCAAAGGATCCATTGGAGGTTTCAGTTGGTCTAGTTACTAGGCTTAGGGCTAAGAAGTTCAAAGAAGCTTTCAATGGACTTCTTCAAGATACATGGGCTAAGGTGGACTTCAAAAGGATTTGTAATAATAAAGAGCAAGCCTTGATTAATCTGATTCATGTTCAAGAGGGGCTTGTTGGTGGATCCAAGACCATTACACAAGGATTGGGAGAAAAAGACTAGATTCAGACAGTTTGACCTTTCATCACTCTTTTAGTCATAACTGGAGTTACCGATCAAATTTTGATGTGATTCTAGTTATGCTAGAAACTAGACTTCCATACTTTTCCAAATGTATATGGCATGCCTTCTAATTCATTAAGACGAGAGAGAACCATTCATTTTAAGTTGGGCCTTGCTGCTACCAGACAGAATGCGGAAACAACGAACTTGTCTTATTTAATTAGTTGGGCTATCAAAATTTAATTATTTTGAGAGGAGACAATTTGTTTGGGTTTTAAACTTGTTTATTTTAATTAGTTTCGGCTAGTTTTAGCTTGGGCTAGTTTTAGCTTAGATTGATTATTATTTAAATTGAGTTTATGTGAGACCCATTAAGGAAACTAAGGTTTTGGCTTGGAGTATAAATACTCTTTAGGAATAATTTTAGGGCAAACTTTTGATAATATTTTCAGCATTGTAGCTGACTTTTGGTTGCTCAATCTTAGTTCTTGATTGAACTTTCAACTCTTCAAAGAATTGACCATTATTTGTTATGAATTTATACTTCTTTTGCTCATCTCCAGGTGTAGGCATTGTGATCGAGTTGGTTTATAGTCTTGTTGCCTTGGAGCAAGTCTTTCATTGTGATAAGCTTATTCAAATCTTAACAAACTTGGGTTAGATTGATCTTGGGGTTGCGAATACCATTAAATTCCGCTAGGGTTCGCATCACTTGGGTTGATTATTATTTAAATTGAGCTGATTATTATTTAAATTGGGTTTATGTGAGACCCATTAAGGAAACTAGGGTTTTGGCTTGAAGTTTAAATACTCTTTTGGAATAGTTTTAGGGCTGAATTTTGATGATAATTTCAGCATTGTAGCTGACTTTTTGGTTGCTCAATCTTGGTTCTGGATTGAACTTTCAACTCTTCAAAGAATTGACCATTCTTTATTGTGAATTTATACTTCCTTTGCTCATCTCCAAGTGTAGGTGTTGTGATCAAGTTGGTTTATTGTCTTGTTGCCTTGGAGCAAGTCTTTCTTTGTGATAAGCTCATTCAAATCTCAACAAACTTGGATTAGATTGATCTTGGGGTCGTGAATTCCGTTAAATTCCGCTAGGGATCGCATCATGTGTGGTTCAATTTTATGTGTGAATTCAAAATTATTTGGTCACCTCATGTTGTTTATCATGTCATTTTAACAAACATCAAGTCATTTCTGTAATCAAAACACTCGTAATCTTTCAGGAATGATTAGCCTTAATTTTGCATGTTAGAGTTCGATCAAAATATTTTACCGAAATAAATTTTGAAAGAAACATCTCTTTATTTAAAGACAATAATAAGACTAAGAACAAATCATAATCCATTAAAAGATGAGATGTGATCCTAAAACAGAATGGTGACAACAAAATTGACAATATGACATTCTAAATCATCTTCTCCAGCAATTATCCATGTCTTGTTATCTAACTCAACCAAAAGATTGATATCTTATCTCATGTACAGGAGTGTCGAAGTAATAAATAACCTGGCAAGACCAAGATCGAACCATAAGGAGGTTAACTATATATTATAAACAACAACAACAACAACAACAACAACAACAATGATGATGATGATAATTGTTGCTACCCAAATTTTGACCCATTTTTGGTAAATTTTCAGAAAAAAATCCAAAAATAGAGAAAAACAACGAAAATCCAAAAAATATGTTTTTTAATATATTTTCGTCATTTTAGCATTTTCAACGTCGTCTAAAAATTTTTTTAAAATTTTAAGGGTCTTTCGAACATGTTTGACTTTTCACGCGTCTTTTTTAAAATCATTGATTTTCCTCATCGAGTCGACGTTGATATTGCTCGATTTCAAAAAAATACAGAAAAATAAGAAAAATCAAAATATACAAAAAAAAAAGTTGAGGGACCAAGTTTGAAAACCTAGCAATATTTTTGCCTATAAATACTGGTCTTCAACACACATAAGAAGGAGGGGCAATTTGGAAACATTAGAAAAATACAAAAAAGAAAAACACCTAACCTTAAAACCAGCTCTTTTCAAAGGGGGCTGCGCCCCCCTCCCTTTCTCCTTTCTCTTGGAGGCCGCCGCCCCCACCCCTCCATCTTTCCCTATATTTTCCCCTACTGTCCACCATCTTCCTCTCTTCTCTCCCTTGCCCTCTGCCCAAATAAAACCAGCCGCTCAAGTTTCCCCCAGCGTTTGCCCAATCTTCTCCTCCTTTTCCAGCCGCACACTCTCCCCTCTTTTTGAAGCCAAACCTAGAACCAGAGAAACCCATCCCTTTTCCAGCGGCCTCTTCCCCTCTTGTCTCCAGCTCCTTCTCCCCTCAACCATGGCCTGTCTCAACTTCAACCTACATCACAGTAGCCCCATTTCCCTTCCAGCCGCCAGCCACACCTAGATAACCCCACAACAGCAGCCGAGCTCCTCCACCACAGAGCCATCCCCATTATCTCCTCAGCAGCGACGACCTCCACAAAAGCAAGCCTCCGCCTTCCAGCTTCTTCATTGACCAACATCAATCCTTCTTCCTCCAGCGGCGCCCACAGAAACGGCCCCATTTCCAACCGAGAATCGACGGCCGAAGCTGCAACCAGTAGAGAACAATGAAGCAGAGAAGAAGGTGAAACCAAGAAGGCAGATCCAAAACGAAAACAAATAGATCCGTGAACCAAAAAGAAAAAACTAAAACCAACTGCTTTGTGTATTTTTAGGTTTTTGCAGGTGACGGTGACTCTCACCGCCGGCGTAGGAAGACAGAGGGGAAGAAGACATTCCAGATCCCTTGGTTTTTTTGGAGTTTCCAGCGGCGGCGCGTGAACCCACGTGCCGCCAGTGGCGGTGGCACGTGGAGACGACACGCCGCCGCTGTTTTTGTGGTCCAGAAGGACTCCCCTGCAAATTCCTAGAGTTTTAGGGGCTATTTTGCAAATTTTAAATTGTTTCATGTAATGTTTTTGTTTAGTTTTGAATTTTTATCATTTCTAGTGTTGATGTAACAAAACAGAAAAAGAAAAGAAAAGAAATATAGTGAAAGTGTGTGTGTGTTTGTATGTTTTTTATGGATGTTATTTTTTTAGTTATTTATTTATGATAAAATTGCATAGAGTAAAGAAGAATTTAATATTTTGATTTGCTCACGGTCCAGAATTATTAACTTATACCTAAGTTGTATTTCTAATATTCGATGAAAAGACAATTATTAAAACTTCTTTAAACACATCAAATTCGTGAAGCAGCTTACCTCAGGTAGGGTGCGTTAGGGGTGCTAATAGCTTCCCCAACCACAACCAGTCCCTTACCCGCGAATCTCTGACAAGACCAGTACACCCGGGTTTCCTAGTAGCCCTCAATTAAATACTAGGTGGCGACTCCAACGAACCAATCAATTCAAGCAAATGCAATAAAGAAAAATCGCCAGCCGAAGCCGCGCGGATTTGACGTGCGACAATGATGATGATTTAAAGAGGACTTTGAGATGTAAGATTAATGTGAAGATTAAACAATGATAAAAACAAATGTCAAGGTTAGAGGATCCATTAATGGTATTAAAAATAAATCTAATATAAACTCTTTTTATTACTCAAATGGAAACCACACACAAATGAGATTCCAATCGGATGATTTGTCATTAATAGCTCATTATAAATTATTAACATGATCATATTAATTATCTTATTTAAGTAACACCAAACTTTTAAATCTTGGCAGGAATTCCTGATGCTAACTTATGTTAACAACAAATCAAGTTTCTTTCACAGCACAGGTGTAGGTTATACCATACGGTTGGCTATGAAAGTGCCAAGCATTTGTTGTACCAAGTGTTATACAACACAAATCTAGATTTACCATTTAACAAGCAAGGTATTAAGAATTAATAAGATAAAAATGATAAGACATGTTAATAGCAAATTGTTTAGGATATAAGCATTGAAGTCCATATTGAGTTTATATTATACTTATCCTAACACCATTAGTGAAACCTTTTGACCTTAACATAATGAACTTAGCTAAACATAATGAAGAAGAGAAACATAAAAAAACAATATAAGAACATAAGTATAGTAATGGAAATGAAAAGCATAAACAAGAGATTAAGGAAAATATAACATGAAATAAAACTTAAACATTACAAAAATATAAAGAAAGAAATAAAGAGCATGATCTTGATCTGAAAGCTAAGATGCCTAGATGTATGGCAAATGCCTTCTTTTATAGGCTAAAATTTGGAACTATTGATTTGATGACTAATTGTTGAGTAGGTGGCCATATCTCGACTCGGTGACAATCCTTATCTTCTTATCTGAACAAAACATCATTGCTAATGTTAGATTTGAATAGATTTTTGGCATGACAGTTCTAGAAAATTGTCTCAGCTTTCTAACAAAAAAAATAATCGATGCATTTGGGCTTCTAGAACTCGAGATATGGGCTGAAAACTTAACAGTGTCTGGGCTACAAGATAGATTCAAACTTCTCCGTTGTTGCTACAATTTGAACTTGAAAACGGCCTTTTTGAATCTTGGATTCCCCATGAAAGTTTTAGGCCTATGTCTTAGCTTTCCATCCATATATAGCAGACCTAAATCCAAGTTCTACAGCTCCAGTTATGATCCAATAACCAAATGGTGTTCCAATTTAGACTGAACCGGTATCTCTTTTCTAAGCTTAACCCTCTCTTTATCTTCTCAATTTTAGTAGTTAAACTCATCAATCAATCCCTTGATTTATATGATAGGGTTGCATTTAAGATGATCATTTACCATAAATTAAAGGTATCTTATATTATTACATATGTTATTATAAAACATGCTCTAGTTAAGGAGTTATTGATATTTCAAGTGCAAATGATGATATAAAACCTTGATAAAAATACACTTTTAAGTACTAATCACACCCCCAACCAGCTTATTACTAAGATGCGTCTCAATATACTATCCCTTTCCCTTAGTTGTTACCTTTAACAAAAGAACATAAATAATGTAATAATTCAATATGCAACCCACAATCATATGTTAAAGTGTGTGTGTGAAAATGAAGGTTTATGAATACTTGTTTAATAAGTATATGAGCAGAATCAATTGATAATAATGCAAGAGTTTGTAAACATGAATATTTCAAAAGAAGTATGTGATAGACCTTGTTATGAATATTGCAAATAACCATTGGAAAATGTTTACTAAGATGCGTCTCAAGAGTCAATAAAATTCTCTCTTACTCTACCATGCTAGTAATAATAGTTTTGTCAAATGGTTTTAATAATAGCAAAAACAATTAGTAAGTTTTTTTTTTAATGTCAACTACTACCCTCTCCCGCCAACCAAAACGAGACGTTGTCCTTAATGTCCTAATGTAGAAAGATAGAGTAAAGAAGATATCACCTGAAACAGCAAACACTGACAAACCTGAAACACACTTAAACAAATATAAGAAATAATAAAACAAAATAATAAGGTATTAATAAAACCAAAAGACATAAGGTTTCACAAACGAAGGCTCAAATCCAATCTAAGCTTTTTACGACTTTCCTTAGTTGACAAATTTATGTGACTCATGGAGGGATCAATTACAGGGATGAAAGATTGTAATTGGTCAATCAATTGTTCAATGGTAACAGCAGAGATTATGATTTGTCGTGTCGAAGATGTTAGAAATTCCTGTTCTATAGCTTGATCAAGAAAAGACAACAAATTATCATAAAAACCATTTACATTTAGCAAACCTATAGGTTTATGGTGAATGTGCAGTTGACCCCTAAAGGAAATATGAAAGATCTCTTTCAATGTGCCCAGACCACCTGGTAAAGCAATGAAGGCACCAGCATGGTTAAATATTGTATTCATTTGATCAGACATCGTGGAGACCTGTAATTCCTATCCAATTGTTTTTCCAATAATGTCCCCTTTTGCTAAAGCTTTTGGAACGATACCCAAAACTTGACTGCCACCTAAGAATGCAGCTATTGACACACTCCCCATTAACCCAAGGCTGCCTCCCCCATATACTAAATGAATCTTTCTCTCAGCTAGTATCTGACCAAGATGATTTGCGGATTTGACACGATCAAAGAGTTGATGTCTTATCCCAAGTGCAGGAGTGTCACAGTAATAAATAACCCGGCAAGACCGGGGTCGAACCACAGAGAGTTTAATTGTATAAATTATAATTAATAAAACAACAACAACAACAATAATAATAACAACAATAATAGTAACAGTAATAATAATATTAATAGTAATAGTAATAATAATAATACTCAGTACGTGGCGTTGTTATACCTGAGAATGATCTCAAAGATCG
>Ga0325414_1006105_pt1 | contig 12760 bp, 7 predicted proteins | sample PopdelMetagenome_8_FD_206183 | JGI IMG/M metagenome (GOLD analysis project Ga0325414, IMG submission 206183) | Populus deltoides microbial communities from Bellville, Georgia, United States - Leaf-PdKOR-R3 | ecosystem: Host-associated > Plants > Phyllosphere > Phylloplane/Leaf | place: USA... | reverse complement strand
AGTAACAGTTCAATGTCTAGACAGTAAGAGTTGGACAGTAACAGTTCAAAGTTAGATAGTAACAGTAGACTTTCACGTGAATATTATATGTAAGAATATAAAAGAATTGAGTCATACGAACACTTGCACAGTGAGATACTAACTTTGAAAATATGCATGATATATGTATGTTTGTTATTATAAGGAAATGAACATGCACAGAAAGTAACATATGAGTAATGAATGAATATGGATTCTCTATAATATCGGCTTGAAGGAATCATAACCAAAAACTTCCTTGTGATTCAGGAGGAGCAACCAGGATTGGATCTTCTGTTAGAGGAGGTCACGAGACAGGCAGAGCAGGTGCGTGATTTTCCCTCCTTTTTGCACTTATACAATTTAAAATTCTTCTGGTGAATGCAATTACAATAAATATCGTGTTCAATGTAAATAAAGAATAGCTTCGGCAAATGGCATCACAAGATTAGACTTTGCAAGGTCACCCGGTTCATACAAGTAAATAAGAGTATTCAAATTAAGAATATACAAATGAGTGTTAATTGGGTTTAAAAGATTTACAAGAAAAATATAAGTTGTCTGTTAGAATTCTTATGGATCCGATAGAGAATTAATACTTCTTTCATATACATTACATGAGCATATGTATATTTTTTTTATCAATATATTGGTATGTTTATTTATGTAACAGGTCTATCAAATATCCAGGGAGATCATTAGTTTAGGACTCTACTTTGTCAAGCTTATGTAAATATTTAACTTAAATAAAAGGGAATTAACGCATTTATGTAGTATGCTTTTGTGTAAACCTTGATGTATTTATAAAAGTTTAGCTTAGCATGTAGTACTTTAGTTATCTTGTAATTAACCTTTAAGAACACTTATTATGTTGTAATGCTTTCTTTGCATGTTAGTATTCCTTTTTCTTTTAAATTTTATGATCTGATATGTAGGCTATGTTCTTATTGAACTTACTCGTAGGATATATATATATATATATATTGTGTGGATTGTATGAAGTGTTGAATTATGATGCTTGATATAAGGTCTGGAATTATGGGACCTTGTAATGATGGGTTGATTGAGTAAAGTGATAGGAGTTGATAACTTGGAATATCCTAAATACAAATGAAACTCTGTCAAATTTTTGGGTAGATTTAAAAAAAAATTATCATCAAATTAAGAGAATATGTTGGGATCTTTTAACATTGATCAAGTCGTACAACCGGGCTGTTACATCGCTAGTTTGGCAGGTTAACTCAATTAAGTCGATTTTTTTCCTTTTTTAATTAACTTTCCCCCTAATTTCATCAATTAATATTGTGCTTGATTAAGAATTAGGCATTATGATTTTTATTAGGTTATCCGCGACCTCATGACCTAAGAATAGTGTTTAATATATTAACCCAGGTTGACTTGACTTATTTTTTATGTTATTTTTTTAATTAAATTTTTTACTAATTTTATCGTTAAATATTGTGTCAATATGGTTGATTGGGAATTGAGCTTCAAAATTTATTTTGATTTGCTCTCCATTAGATTATATGAGTCTCATGATCAAAGTTACAGATTTGAAAAAAATTTAAATTTTTTTTTTCTTTGCTTCAAATTAATTTTTTTGGTTTTTTCAGATCATTTTAAAAAATAAAATTTAAAAAATAAAAATATATATATTATTTCAATGCATTTCCAAATAAAAAATACTTTGAAAAGCTATCACAATACCAAACGGACTCTTAATATGTGACTGTCGTTGTAAATGAGCCAAGGACAAAACTAACTAGAGTTTATTTTTTAAAAGGTTGTAGCCAATGAAGGCATTGATTGAGTTGCATGTCGCTTTATAATTCGAAAGGGATGTTTTCGTGTAATTCCAAAAATAAATGGAAATGAGGATTAGACCATTCAATCAATCAATGAATGTCATTCGACAAAATAAAAAATAAAAAGGAAAATGCAATTTAGAAAGGCTCTTTGCTTGACTTGACAATTATTTAGATTACGTTTGGTTAGTGTTCTGGGATAGGATGAACATATATAGAAAAGACAGAAATGTGTTGTGTAGAGGAGACAGAAACAACTACATAAATTAAATGTGTTTGAAATATTTTTGTGAATTTCTATACTTTTAAAACAGAAAATACAAGGAGACATGTTTTCTCTACCAACACCATCTATCTTTTCTGTCCCAAAATAGTAACCAAATGTTACTTTAATGATCATGTTTAATATTCTCCCCCTACACATGTATGCTTGAACCTATACTTATTGGATTTCGCTTTGTATTGTGACAGTTAGAATATGATTTTTCTTAATTATGAGTTTCATGTCTCAAAATCTAAAGTCACCTTCACCTTAAACAAGCATACACCATTTTTTTTTTGTTTATGAATGACTTAAAAGTCTATGATTTTCTAATGGATATGCTTTAAACATTGCTAGATTGGTGAATTTAGGAGAACATAGATTGTATAGAATGAAGAGTCATGACTTCTATGTGTTTATGCGAATCATTCTATTTGATTATAGGGATATATTTCCAAAAGAGATACGGGATACATTGACAAAGATTAATCACTTCTTTAGGGATAAAGGATATAGATTTGAGAAATGGTGATGGAATTGCTGACATACATGCAATTTTATCAAAATAAATTAGATTTTTGACAAATGGCAATGAAATTAAAAATAATAAAATTTCCAAAGGCAATTCCATCGGCAATTGTTAACGTGTTAATAAGCTGATGAAATTACCAATGGAATTTCCATAAAAAAAATCTATGTTATAACCGGAAATGAAGGATTGTTTTTATTGGGTTTCAATAAGGGGTTTGAGTTGTAAATGGTGACAGAAAGTGGATAAAGTTTTTTTATTTGTTTCTCCAATGCGGTCATTGAGGTAGATTGTGAAGAGAAGGTTGAAGGTAGGGCTTATTTTTTGGTGATACTAGATTCTGTAATGTGAATCTAGTTGGAGAAAGTTCTTATTTTGTGATGTTGTTATGAAAATTTTAATTGATGATGGAAAGGTTAATTGATGATGAAAATATTAATTGGGTTGCTGCTGCTACTATGTGTTAATTGGAAATTGATGATGGAAACGTTAATTACGACATAATTTTATGTTGTTGTTGTTGTTATGGGAATGTTAATTGATGATGAGACTAGCTGCTTTTTGTTCATTCTTTATATATTGTTATTAATGAGGGTAAAAACTACATGCATTAATAGTTGCATGTTATGGGATGCCATATGAGTTTAGATTGATTTTGTTTTTTTTATTTAGGTGTCTTTTATGATGAAACATTTTTATGTTCTTAATATTGAGAAACAAACATGAAGTAGTGAAGTGTTCGTGATTAATTTTTAAAATGTAAGTTAATTTGATGAAGTTTGAAAATAGTTAGTATTGTTTAAATGTTGTTAAGTGATTTTGTTTCAATGATAATAATGAGAGGTGTGATTAAATGCTCAATGTTGTTAGTTTTGTTTGGATTATGATGATTTAATGGATTTGAAATTGGATAATTGAATTATTAAAAAAAATGTTGTGAGGCATTGTTGATTTTGATGAAAAATATTTGTATTGTTTGGATTTTGAGATTTTAAGCTAATAAATGATCTTGAATGGATTAATTCTAAGTTTGAGATTTTTATTTTATTCATTGAATATAGTTATTCATGAATATGTGAAAAATTTAGAATACGGTAATTCATGAATATGTTAGATTTTTGTTTTGTTTTGTTTAGTTTGGTTAGTGATCTTGATTTTGTTTGCTTTGGTTTGTGATTTCAAGAGAGACTTTTGAATCTGTGTACATAAAGCATGCTGTTTATTTGGACCATATTGCTTTATATATTTTATCTATAATTATGAGTTTATCATATTAAAATTGAGAATTAACTTGTGTTATATTTTGTGATGCCAAGAAAAAGTCAAAAAAATGCTACTACTATTGTTGGTTCAATTGACAATAACATTGGTGATGTTGGTGACCATACTATTAATTTAGGTATCGGTCATATAGAGGCACCTAATGCACATGATACTGATCGAGGTTCAAACACTTTGGGCAACAAAAATGGAATCCCTTGTTCAAAAGAGCAATTTTTTGGTAAAATTATTTTATAATAGAAGGCTGACCACTCTATGTAAGTTATGTATTTAAATTATTTAATTTGATTATGTTATTTTAAGATTTACATTAAATAAAAATGAATGACTTTGTGTGACTTTGTTTTTAGATTTACAAATATTGAAGCTAACTGTTGTATCACAAGTGTGATGAAATCATCGTTCAAGGAACAATCGTTAGTATATAGTTTTTTCAAAAAAAAAAATAAAAAATCCAATTAATGTACAAATTGACATTGCAGGGGAAATTTTGGTGGGAAAAGAAAAACGAGGGGTGGTCAAGAAAGTGTGAGAAAACCACAACGTAATTGTAAGTATCAAGCAATTAACAAATTTATATTTAATTTAACAAAACATCTTATATCAAATTGCATGATTTGTGGTATTATACCCACAATTATGCAAAAAACATAGTCAACTCTAATGACATCATGGTCAAGAAAAAGTATAGACCAAGTCACGTCAAAGATAAAAATTGGGTGAAGTTTCAAGAATTTGTGGTATCAAAAGACTTTAAAAGGCACTTGTGATCCAGATCATAGTATTTAAACAAAGAAACACATGGTTTGGTAAGCTAGCACATCAGTGGATTGCTTTTATTTGTCAAGCATGCAAAATGTCTGATAAGAGTTTTAAAATATTTTTTATCAATTTTTAATTTATTATTTATTTGTTAGAATTTTTAACAACTTATTTATTTTGTAGGAATAGAGATTGGGTGTGAGCTTACTCTGATGGAGTTATATGAGGAAACTTATATAAGAAAGGTGGATTGGGGGGAAGTGGTGAAGAATTTCTTTTTAATTCTTCTAATTTTTGTAATTCTTTAATTATAATTAACTTGTTTTCCTTTTCTTTTTGTTTCATATAATAACATAATTAATGTACCTAAGAGGAATTAGGTTTATGAAATGCCTACACAATTATCCAGATAAATGAGGTTGGGTCGTACTACTTCAACTCCAAGCGCAAAATAGCCTGGCCTAAGCCAGTTGACGCTGAAATCTTAAGTTAGTGTCCCCTGGAAGAGTGAGAAGCCAAATTAGATGAAGAAATGAAAGCCAAGAAGGAAATATGAAGAATTGGGATGAAATATAAGGCTTTACGTTATCTTACTCGTTCTGATCCTTTTGGCTCAGGATTTTCTCACCTCTTTTATTTGTGTAGCAATGTATTTATTGTTGAAAATTTTTTTTTATTAACAATATAGACGCTATTTTGTTGAAAAGTCACAAAATGGTTCAAAAGTTTTCGATGGAATTAGCGACGAAAATTTTGTTGCCAACTGCATCAGCTATTTTGTTGGCTATACTTAGTTTTACGGATGAAATTAACAATGAAATCTTTTATCAATAATTTCATTACTAATAGAAACTGGTCGGTACATTTTATTTTTTTAGAACCAATAATTTATCATTATTTCCGTCGGCATTATCAATTATTGATGTAAAAGCTATCGGATGGTAAAGCCCGGACAAATCTTTTTGACAACATCTTTTCGTTGGTAAATTTGTTAGCAATATAAATTATTGATAGAATAGTGTTTACTGCGTTTTCTAATTTTCTTGTACTAAAACCCCTAACCACATGGGCCAAAACAAACATAAAAAGGCCCTCTTTCAAATAGGAGAGGAACCCAACACAAAATATGTGATAAACATTCTTAAGATTTCCCTGTTTTTTTCCCATAAAATTCCTGTTAGTATTAAATCGATCTTGTCCGAAAAGATAATGAATTCAATTAATCGACAACATTCACATTTTCACGAGATATAAGCTAAGTTTCTTTTGAGGAGAGAAACAGTTCCTAGTTTATTTTAAAATGATCATACTGTTGCGTAAACCTTTTCTATTATTTTGCCCAGGTCAATACTGTTGCGTAAATCACATAAAACAATAAGCTTTGACTAAGAACAAGAAGACTGAAACGACCTTCTTTCAGACTTCAGCAGTTTTTGGACGCAGCTTGCATCAGGCTGGTGCTCCTAAAATCTCATGGTCACAGAAGCCAGCGCTGGTTTAGACGCCTGGTTCATAGATAATGATGCAAGGTTGCACAACATGCATCAAGAAATCTACAATTTAACTGCCATCAGGTTATGATATTTTGATTATGGCCTTGCTGTATTTTTTTGTGATAACAAATGCAATTTTCATTCAATTTATTTCCTAAAACTATGGTTTTAATTTATTTTCCTTATACTTTTATGAATTGAGCCTGTTGTTATAGGTAATTCATTAACAATTAATTGTTTTAAAAACTACTAATCTCATTATAGTCTCTGTTTCTTTGCTTTCAGCATTGCTTCATACCATGTTATGGCCTCACAGATATTTATGTGCTTAGACCCTGACTGGCATTCCTTCAAATGCTATTCCTAGTGAATAACCTTAAATTCAATGACAGAAATGTGAACACCAAATTAGCTTTGAAAATCAATATTCTGATTCTGACCTCTATTAATTTTCCATTTCCTAACATCAGAATTCAGAGCAAATCCAAGACAATTATATCTGAGCCTATAGTCTTCTGTAATCCTTTTACATATGAACTTCGCAGGGTAGACCTTCTAAAGGGAAACATAAAAACAGAACAGAAATTTATTGGAAAATAACAATCCCTTTAGAAAGATTACAAATTATTCTGATCAGAGAACTTAAAAAAATCCAGAAAAATCAAGAAAAAAATTTAAAAACTGGCTAGTACAATAATGTTGATACCACTGCAGAACTAGGTCTTTAAAATCACTTGAAAAATTTGAATTTGATCCAATGACCGGATCAAAAGTTATGGTCATTGGTCTAGCATCACTTGATTTTTTATTGAGCTTAACTTCATCCAACTGGTCCATAAATATATCCATTATACTATCTGCATGATTTGTTAGTGTAGATCCCATCAAACAGTGGCAGATCTACTGACGTAGCAGAAGTCTATTAATAAAAGGATCACTGTCCCTTTGTAGATAATTGCTCGAGTCCACGAGCAGGAAGTAGATTACTCGAATCCACGAGTAAGAGATTGAGGTTCTGAATGAAATTCTTATTTCAATGAAAATTCAAGTGTCTGTAACGAGGATTGGTTGCTTGTATTTATAGCTGCCAATCCTAATTCCAATCAGAAACGTGCATGCGGAGATAATTAATAAAAACATACAATATTCCTATGTAGAAACGTAAACTAAAGTTCTAACTTTTAAACAATAACATCAGTAGCAGAGGGGCACTTAAATAATGGAATCCGTGTGCAATAAGGAACAGAGCAGTAGTGGCAGAGTATGCTTCTAACTTAGAAGCTTGAATCCTGACGTGTTTATCCTTGCTGCACTAGGATTCCATTTGGTCTAGAATTCCTTCCTTACGCTGTCCTACATCAGTCTCCCTTTCTTGAACAGAACGCGTCCTCGCGTTGATTAGGTGAGAAGGACATTCATCGGGGGGATGATATTCAAACAGGTCAGCAACATTGAAGGTGGGAGAAATGGTCATTTCTACAGGGAGGTCCACAACATATGCATTGTCATTAATCTTCTATAGGATTTGGAAAGGGCCATGCTTTTTATTGTTCAGTTTGCTATACGTTCCTGCTGGTAGTCGCCCCTTACGTAGATACACCATCACAAGATCTCCTACCTGATAGACTTTTGCTCGTCATTTGCGGTCTGCGGCTGTTTTGTACCGGACATTAGCTTCCTCTAGATTCGCTTGCACTTCTTCCTCAATTGTTTTAATCCGGTCGGCCATATGCTCTGCTGCGATGCTCATTCCTTGAATTTTAGGTAGCAGTGCTGGGTCCAATGCATGATGTGGTGGCTGGCAGTAGACAATTTGGAATGGAGTTTTTCCCGTGGACCTGTTTAGCATGCTGTTATAGGCAAATTCAGCCTGTGCCAGTGTAAGATCCCATTGTTTCGGTCTCTCCCCTGAGAGGCAACGGATTAAGTTTCCAAGAGTGCGGTTTACAACTTCCGTCTGTCCATCGGTTTGAGGGTGGCTAGTGCTATTGAATTTCAATGATGTATCAAACCGTCTCCATAATGTCCGCCAAAAATGGCTTAAAAATTTTGTGTCTCGATCCGAAGTGATAGATTTAGGAACCCCATGTAGACGAACAACTTCTTTAAAGAACAAATTTGTGATGTGCACGGCATCTGATGTTTTTGTGCATGCGATGAAGTGAGCCATTTTAGAGTACCTGTCCACTACTACAAAGACGGAGTCAAATCCACGCTGAGTTTGTGGAAGTCCCAGAATGAAATCCATAGATAAGTCTTCCCAAGGTGCTGCTGGGATGGGTAACGGCATGTAGAGACCTGTGTTCTGCGTGTGTCCTTTGGCTGCTTGGCACGTGGGACAACGTTTGACATGGTTACCAATATCCCGTTTCAGCTGGGGCCAATAATACCTCTCTTCTGCCATGGCCACTGTTTTATCTCATCCTAGATGGCCCCCCAAACCGCCACCATGTAGCTCGCAGGTTATCTGTTCTCGTAAGGAGCTCCTGGGGATACATAACTGATTGCCCCGGAATAAATATCCCTCTTGAATATGCATGCCTTCCTGTGAGAGTCCCTATAGACATTTGGTCCATATAGGGCCAAAATCTTCATCATCCGCATACAAATCCTTAAGGCAGTCGAAACCTATAACTTCAGTCCGTATGGTGACAAGTAATAGTGCCCTTCGACTTAGAGCATCCTTTACTTTATTTAACTGCCCAGCCTTATGTTTTAGGGAGAAGGTGAACCTTTGGATGAAGGATACCCAACGTGCATGCATTCGGTTCACATTGTTCTGGTTATTAATGAATTGTAAGGCGTGGGGATCACTGAAGAGGATAAACTCCCTTTGCACTAAGTAGTGCTCCCAAACCTTTAAAGCACGAAACACAACATAAAGTTCAAGTTCATAGGTGGACCACTTCTTGCGAGATTCACTTAGTTTCTCGCTGTAGAAAGCAACAGGCCTACCTTCCTAAGACAATACAGCATTAACGCCAACAATAGACGCATCACACTCCACTTCAAATTATTTATCGAAATCTAGCAGTGTGAGAACTGGAGTAGAAGACAATTTTTCTTTAATGAGTATGAAGCTTTGTTCTGCTTCAGGTCCCCAATGGAATTTCCCTTTTTTCATGCAGTCAGTGATCGGTGCGACGATTCAACTAAAATTTCTGACAAACCGTCGATAGAATGTTGCTAGGCCATGGAAGCTACGCACCTCGCTGACATTCTGTGGAGTAGGCCATTCCCGGATGGCTCTTATTTTGCCTTCGTCGACTTTAATCCCCTCAGCACTCACAACAAATCCCAGAAATAGCAAACTACTGGTCATGAATTCGCACTTTGTCAAATTAACATACAACTTGTTCTGTTGTAATACTGTTAGCACTTCTCTCAAGTGCTCAAAGTGGCCAGACTTGTTTTGGCTATAGATTAATATATCGTCGAAGTACACTACAACAAAACGACCAGTGAAGGGTTTAAGTACCTAATTCATTAGGCGCATGAAGGTACTTGGGGCATTGGACAGTCCAAAGGGCATTACTAGCCATTCATATAAGCCCTCTCTCGTCTTGAAAGTAGTTTTCCATTCATCCCCGGGTCTAATTCGAATCTGATGATACCCACTCTGTAAATCAATTTTTGAAAAAATTTTCGACCCTGACAGCATGTCTAGCATATCCTCCAGGCGAGGAATTGGAAACCGGTACTTAATTGTGATTTTGTTAATGGCTCGGCTGTCTATGCACATGCGGCAACTGCCGTCTTTCTTTGGTACTAGCAAGGCTGGCACCGCGCAAGGACTCATACTCTCCTGAACCAATCCCTTTCTAATCAGCTCTTCTACCTGCTCTTGTAGGATCTGACTCTCTTTCGAACTCATTCGATAATGGGGTCGATTTGGCAGACTAGCCCCTGGACTTAAATCATTCTAGTGCTGAATATCGCGCATGGGGGGTATCCCATCTGGTAGCTCTGATGGTATGATTTCCTGAAACTCTACTAGTAAGGGTTTTAGCTCCTGAGGAATGTTGTGAAGTTCGGTACTGATTCCTCCCCCAATTACTACTGCAAAAAGCTCTCCTGTCTTCTTGGCTTCGTCCATAAATTTTTCCCCATCGACCAGAAGCACTGACTTCCCTTTAGTTTTCGGTTCGACTACAGAAAATTCTTCCTTTATTAGACCCAACACGACTTTCTGCCCTTTACTCATGAAGATATACACATTATCACGCCCCTTGTATATAGCATCCACATCAAACTGCCATGGTCTGCCTAGAATTATATGACAGGCGTCCATTTCAACCACGTCACAAGTAATGTTGTCTAGGTAATTTTTCCCAATGGAGAATTGAATGCGGCAAATTTCTATAACCCTTGCTTCTGCACCCTGTCTGATCCAGCCAATCTTATATGGTGATGGATGTCTTTCAGTTTTTAACCCCAGCTTTGCTACCATGTTTTTTGAAATTATATTCTCACTGCTGCCGCTATCTATAATGACATCACATATCTTTTTATTCACAGTGCATCTGGTTCGAAATATGTTGTGTCACTATGATTGCTCTATTTGTTTTGGCGTAAGTAGTAGTTTTTGAACTACTAGGGAACGTGACAATAATTCTCCCTCATCTCCCCCTATGACTTCGTCCTCTTCATAGGTGTATGCTAATTCATCTTCTACTCCTTCTGCTGTTAAATCTGGTTCTATTAAGTTCACTGTGCTCCGCCTGGGACATTGATTAGAGCGATGTCCTGGTTGCCCACATTGATAGCATTTATCTGTTGATGGACGAGCATAAGGATTTCTAGGTGCTTCTATCGCTCCTCCAGTCTTTGAGGGTGCCCCGTTATTGTTCGGTCCTTTGGAAGTATTGATGGGCGGTGGTTGAAAGGCTGGAAACTTTCCTTTGTCTATTGCAGCCCGATTAAGATCAAAAGAGCTTCTCGTTCCAGCTATTGACTTTGCTCTTTCCAGTTGTGTTTCTGCTTTTGTAGCCAGATTGATGGCTTCAGTTAACGAATATATGGTTTGCATGGAGACCCGATCCTGTATAGCCAAACATAGACCACCAACAAACTTGTTGACTTGTTGCGCATTAGTTTCTGACAGATTATTACGTGAGGATAATCTGTGGAATTCTTCAACATATGTTTGCATTGTTCTGTTTCCTTGTCTGCAATCCTGATATTGTTGAAACAGGATCTGTTCATAATCTGGTGGTAAATATTTGGCTTGTAGAAGTCATCTCATCTTTGCCCATGTTTGTACCATCCCTTTTCTCTGTCGCATTCGCGTGAGTTGCAGTTGCTCCCACCATGCAGAGGCTCCTCCCATTAATCTGTAAGCAACCAATTTTACCTTTTTATCTTCAGGGATCTCCATGTAGTCGAAGAACCTTTCAACTACTGCCAGCCAATCAAGAAACCCCTCTATTTGCAACTGACCATTGAAACTAGGTAAATCCATTTTCATACAGAATGTTTGTGGTTCTCGCCCTCCCACATTGCGTTGTCCCTGGTGATTGTGTTGAAACATGTGTTCGACATATTCCTCATCATCACTCAGTTCATCCTCGTAGGCTAACTGCCTACGTGGAATTGGATGGCATTCACCAGCAGGAACAATCCTTTCCCTGTAATTTTCGCCTTCATGCTGCAAGTTATTTCCTGTTGTTAGCCTAGCAAGGGTTGTTTGTATTGCTTGTAACGCTTGCTGGGTCTCACGCTGGAAGTTCCTGAACCAGCTTGTGTGATCATGCCCTCTTCATGTCTGCCGTCATCAAGAGCTTCATTTTCACCCCGTGTGTTTGCCATCTGAAGAAGTTAAACTAGCTCTGATACCAACTGACATAGCGAAAGTCTATTAAATAAAAGGATTACCGTCCCTTTGTAGATAATTGCTCGAGTCCACGAGCAGGAAGTAGATTACTCGAATCCACGAGTAAGAGATTGAGGTTCTGAATGAAATTCTTATTTCAATGAAAATTCAAGTGTCTGTAACGAGGATTGGTTGCTTGTATTTATAGCTGCCAATCCTAATTCCAATCAGAAACGTGCATGCGGAGATAATTAATAAAAACATACAATATTCCTATGTAGAAACGTAAACTAAAGTTCTAACTTTTAAACAATAACATCAGTAGCAGAGGGGCACTTAAATAATGGAATCCGTGTGCAATAAGGAACAGAGCAGTAGTGGCAGAGTATGCTTCTAACTCAGAAGCTGAATCCTGACGTGTTTATCCTTGCTGCACTAGGATTCCATTTGGTCTAGAATTCCTTCCTTACGCTGTCCTACATCATCTCTATTTGACTGCTCAAAATATTCACTTTCTTCCTGCCCGGCTACATCACTTGTGGTTTAGCTAAGATTAGAGTAGTGTTATTAATTGGTTGATTAAACTTAAGTTATGGTGATTATTATCTGCAAAACTAATGGCGTTCTATTTGAGAATCATGTAACTAATGGCAATATTGTATACACATTATTACACTAATAAAATCTTATGACCATAATGCATGCATGTATATATTTGGAAAACTGAACATAATTCAGAAACACAATAAGAACAATTGATAATCCTGCTCCAATGTTTTCAACAAGACCTTAATATAA
>Ga0325414_1006101_pt1 | contig 12764 bp, 3 predicted proteins | sample PopdelMetagenome_8_FD_206183 | JGI IMG/M metagenome (GOLD analysis project Ga0325414, IMG submission 206183) | Populus deltoides microbial communities from Bellville, Georgia, United States - Leaf-PdKOR-R3 | ecosystem: Host-associated > Plants > Phyllosphere > Phylloplane/Leaf | place: USA... | reverse complement strand
ATTCATCGAGTTCAGATTAAATTATAATATCTAATATTGAGGGACTAGATTATTTATCTACATGGATATTTATTATCTTGTAATTATTTATTATTAAATAAAAAATAAATTAACTAATATATAAATCCAAAGTGTGTTTGTGTGTGTGTATGTGTATCAAAGTATTAATCTATAAAATAATAAATAGTATGCACATATATGTGTTTTATATCAATATCAATATATGTATTTATCACATTGTATTTAAAAAATCTAAATGTTAAACAAATATATTTGTCCAATATAAATATATAATTTGGGTTATGTTCGTGCGGATTTCGGGTATGTTTAGATAATATTCATACCTTATTCATTACCCATCGAAAAAGGTTTATTCAAAAAACACCAATCCATTCGAAGTGAGGCAAATTAAGTCGAGGCAGCAACCATCGAATTTATATCAAATTGCAATCATTAGTATTGAGAGATGAAATTAAAAATAAAATTGAATTAGGAAAAGAATAATAATAAAATAAACAACAATAAAAAAAATAAGAAACAAATCTAAATTAAAAAAATAAATTAAATCAAATAATAGGAAAGAAATTGAAAAGAAAACCTATAAGAGAAAAACTAACAAAACAAATGGAAATCAAAAGAATTATGATCACATTGTATAAAAAAACAAATGAAAGGAAGTTTGTGTACTTTGCCAAAGATAAGAGAGGGAAAATGGGGAGGAGGGAAAAAAAGCCCATTAAAGCTGAACCATTCATCCACCACCATGCACGCCATAACTGGAAAGCTCTCAGTTAGGGGTGATCACTTTCGGTTCAGTTCGGTTTTTATCAAAAAAAATAACATCGAATTTTCGTTTTAAAAACAAAACTAAAACCAAACCAAAACCGGTTCAAATCAATCGGTTTCAGTTCGGTTTTTTAGGATCAAAATCGGTTCAAATCAGTTTGGCTCCATTTTTTCAGTTTGGCTTGGTTTTTTTGATTTGGCTCGGTTTTTTTCTGGTTTTTTTTATTTGGGTTTAGCTCGATTCTGTTTTTTCGTTTTCAAGTTTATAAAACCAAAACCAAACTGGTTGGTTTTTTCAAAATCTTAATCGGTTTAATTGGTTTTTTTCACGGTTCGGTTTTTTTGGTTATTTTTTTTCCGGTTTAATCGGTTTTTCAGTTTTTTTACTCACTCCTACTCTCAGTGCTTTAACGCCATCGTGGAAGGTAGTGTTTGATAGTCGGAGGAGCTCGTACATGCCTTCTAAAGGGCACGAGCTTCTCCCACTCAACGACGCATGCAACCTTTTTCTTTTTAAATATATTTTTTATATATTAAAAGACTCAATTGCCCCTAACTCTAATTGACTGTTACATAAAAGCCAAGGTGAAATGATAAAAACACCCTCCGACCCCAGTTTAAGAAAACAAAAGTGCAAGGGTCGATAAGTAATTACATTATTCAACAAAAATTAAAAATAAAAAATGTCTCTTGCCTATAGGTTATAATTTTTGTTTTTAAAGGGTAGATTAGTAATTCCATTGTTAATTAAAAATATGAAGAGGCTGATCTATCCCCAAACAAATTGGTAATGCCGTTTGAATCTCATAAAAATATCATTTTGCCCTAAAAAACTCAGCCCTTCCCTTGCAATTATGAAGGGAAAAATCATCAATCCACTGTAATAATCCATAATGCACTAAGCCTTACTCCACGTGAAAGGCTAAGCAGACTTAGTTTTCTTTTAACCATATTAAATTAAAAAAATTAAATAATTTTTTTTATTTGAACATGAATTTCTTTCCAAATCATTCTTCAGTGATTTGTATTTTTTTTTTTGGAATTTAAATTTTTTAGCCATTTTTTTCAATTGAGTCCTTGCAAATTGAGTTCAATAGGATTTCAGGTTTATAACTTATTTTGAATAGCTTTTTATAAAGTTCTTAAGATGTCAAAAAGATATTCTGACATTAAATTAATGTTTGATTTGGCAATGTAGGATTTAGTTTTGTTGGTTAACAAATTTGACAATAAAAGAATATGCATCCTTTTTTTTTTTTTGCTATGTTGTCATTGCCTTTTCCCAAAATTTTGTCTTAAGATTTTTTATAATTGTTTTGGCACCTTTAGTTTTCCCATTATATGTTTTAATTGAAAACTTCATTTTCTTTACATAGTAGTCTTTGAGTTTGAGAAAGAGGAGAGGTGATATGATGTGATAAATCTTTGCAAATGAATAAAAACACAACATTTAGTAATGTTTTTGTGAAGAAAAAAGTGTCAAGTAGGATTAATCATGTTATTGAGTATTGAGATTTATCAAATTAATTAATATTTAAAAACAAAACCAAAACTTTATAAAATTGACCATCTAATTTAAACTAAAGTGTTTGACAAAAGTAAATTAAAAAAAAAACAAAGAATAAAACTTAAGGTTGCAGAGATAATAAAAATAAATGTAGAGCATTTGATTTCACCTAGTTAATCTCACATAATTTATTATTCCTTATTAAAAAAATTCCAAATCTTCATGTTGATAATTAAAATATCTCTTAATTATTCAATGTTTTCTCTCTAAAATCATTAAAAATATCTCCATCTAATATTTCAAAATATTTCTATGTAAATTAAATTAATTGAAGATTCATTAAGTTTTTCTATTTTTTTAATTTAAAATCACACTAATCATGATAAAGTATCTCTATATTTCACTCAACTAATGGTGTTTAATCCTGAAGCTTCTAATAAAAATTATCTCTTGGTTTCATTATGATTCAATAGATCAAAAATATTCAGCAAGAAAATTGCAAGAAATAAGATCAAAGATAAACACTCATCATGAAAAAATTGGAAATAAAATAACTTAAAATTTAAATTGTGTAATAAAAACTAGATTACATCAAAGCCCTATAAAAATAAAATTTAGGTGAATGTCATAACTCAATTTCGGGTTCCCTCTAAAATTGTCTTTTCTTTTTTTAAAAAAAAAAACTAGCAATTAAAAGAATTAATCAAGTGCTTCGACTTAATTAGGCTTTTAATGGATCAAATTAATTTTATTGGGGATGTAATGGGTGAAAAATTAAGTGTGGAAGCTTAATTTGACCTTAATTGAGAAGTTTGGAATTTTAGAGAATGAGATTTAGTTTTTCCAAACTCAACTGGGTGAAATTAAGTACAAAATTGTAAGAAAATCAAAGTGTTGAGGTCGATTATGGGCCAAATCAAAGAAATTAAAGACCAGTGACCTTTTTGTAAAAGACACATGAATTCAGGGACCTAATTAAGTGTAACTAGGGATGAAATTGAAGAAATTAGAAGTTTGAAAGTCAATCAAGGACAAAATTGAGAATATTTAAGGCCAAGGACCAAGTTAATAAAAATATTAAACTTAGAGGGTCATTTTAAGAATTGGTAGGGGTGATATTGAATTGATTCTTATAATCAAAATTCAATTATGGATTTAGTTGAATAAATTGAAAGGTTGAGGGCTGAAATGAAAAGAAGTTGATTGTTTGCCTTCATTCATGTGGAAGCTCTTGACGTAGTCCCACAAGTAGGATTTACATTTGATATTTTTCTAGTTTTTTTTTTTTTTTGCATAAAATGCAAGTACAACTCTTTTCTTTTTTAATCTTCAATTAAGTTAAAAGAGTTGCGTCTGTTGGTTTTGGGTGATAGCAGTTCCTTTGTTATCTCATATGCAGTACTCCTCTATAATAATGCAGCATGCTTCTTTTCAACTTTTCTATTCTATGTCAAATGAAATTAAATTCGGGTCATTGCATTTTGATTCCCGTGCATGTTCTCGATCATATGATGCTTTTGTCCTTTGTCAGTCATTGCAGCCATTCTTGTTTGTTTCCCATCTTATTAAGTGGTCAAAATATGTAAAACCCAACAATTCAAGTTATTCAACTGAACTATTATTCCATATTAATTGGGTTAGCTACATGGAATTGTCTCCTCCATTCTATCTTGTTAGGATATTGATTTTTGTGTGGTTGCTGTAATATTGTATCTAACTAAAATATATTTTTTGTTTGAAAATAAATCAAAATTATAAACAAGAGTTATGGTTGATAAGGTCCTAAAATATTCAAGTAGCTTAAGATAAGCCGATAAGGTTTATATATTGGATAATTGATTTATCCCTTAGTTTAAGAAATTTAATCCGTTTTTCCTAGCCAAAACGTGTGTTGGCTTGACATGAATAGCTTAATTGGCCAGTAGTTAGCAACTGGTAATGTTTTATAAGCCAAGGTGACTGGTATTTGGTCATAGCTAATAAGGTTCTAAAATATTCAAATAGTTTAGGATAAGCCAATAAAGTTTATATGTTGAATAACTGATTTATCCTCTAGTTTAAGAAATTTGATTCATTTTTCCTGGTTAAGATGTCTTCTAGTTTGATATGAAAAGCTTAATTGACTAGTAGCTAGCAGTTAGTTATGTCTTATAAGTCAATGTGTCTGGTAGTTGGTACCTGGACCTCCAAAAGATCTTTTTTAATGGATATGAGGACTCTCTGATGTTTAAATCAGTAACTTTATAGATAGAGAAAATACAATGATATTTTAGAGAGATAGACTCTGAAAATATATATGCTGAAAATGTTAAGAATAAAGAGATTGTAAACCTTGAGCTTGAAGGATTTATAGTGTATTTATAGCTCATTAGTCTTCTTTTTTTTTTGTATGGAGATGAGGGGTTAAAGTGTAATTTTACCCTTTTAATATTTTAAGTTGTATTCTACTTAAAATATATTTATTGAATTAATATAAAATATTAAGACACCTGTGTAGGATCCTGAATTTTTTTTTCAAGGAAGTGTTGGGCTCAGGCAAGTTATTTGAGCCTATTAGAGGTGAAAAATAGACCTAGACACACTGTCTAGACTCAAACATGTTGGGCTCAGGCTGCCACGCTCAAACCCGTAGGGGTTCCAGGATGCATGCCCAGCACCAGCTGAGTATAACAACATGTTGGGCTCGAGCATGACAGCCCAAGCCTATAAGGTTGCTAGGGTGCATGCCTAGCACCAATAGTGGTAGGCAGCACACTTAGCACTAGCTGGGCATATGCCTAACATGGTCTTGGGCTCCTATGCCTGAGCTCATGCACCTTGGTAGTAGTTCAGCTCGAACATGGTAGCTTAAGCCTATAAGGATATTTTTTAAGGATTTTTAGGGGTTTTTCCCTCTTATTAATTTTAGATTTATCCATGACATATCTGTTTTTTTCCTTTCATACAGTCTTCCAAACAAGCCATGAACATTATTAATTATTATTAATATATGCTAAAAGACTTTGTCATTTTAATATAACGATGAACAATGAAATGTTTTGGACTTTTTCAATTTGATCTTCAAGTTTTTTTTTTAATTTTATTTTCCAACATTGGATTTAATAGGTATTGAACTTCATAATTTTTTTTGGTTATACTTTCTATGGATTTATCCTAATCTCATGATTCAGGTTTGGTAGGTTAACTTGAGTTTGCTCAAATTATTTTTTTGTTCTTTTTTTAATTGATTTTTTTCCTCAAATTCATCCTTCAATATTAGTTTGAATGAGAAATGAGCTTCATATTATTTTTATTTTCTTTTCATGAGTTATTTATAATCTGATGACCCAGGACGCGAGTTTTGTAGACTAGCCAGGCCAACTTGAGTTTTTTTTTTGTTCTTTTTTTAATTGATTTTTTTTCAATTGTATCCTTGAATATTGGGTTGATTGAGAATTTAACTTTATAATTTCTTTTAATTTTCTTTCTATAGAGTTATTCTGATCTCATGACCCGGGTTTGACAAGTTCAACAAGGTTAACTTGAGATATTTTTTTAATTAATTTTTTCTCAATTTAATCATTCAATATTAAGTTGAGTGAGAATTGAGTTTTATAATTTTTTTTATTTGCTTTCTACGAGTTTTATCACGGTTTCATGACTTGGGTCATGAGTTAGCCTAGTTATCTTAGTTTGTTTTTTTTTTTAATTTCATCCTTCAATATTGGGTTGATTATGAATTAAACTTCATAATTTGTTTTAGTTTCTTTTCTATAAGATTATCTTGGTCTTAAGACTCAGGTTACGGGTTTAGTCGATTAATTTGGATGATTTATTTACTATTACCAAATATACTACAAGAACTAGAACAAGAAACAATGCCCTGAACATTGTTTCTAATGACTTAGTGCCACTATTCATTGCAGGGTTTGTATGAATACTTTGGTGATTTTTTCATTTAAATCATCAAATTTTTTTCATTTGCAATTTCATCATACCAAGTTACATTAGCATGATTTTACATATTGCTTTCTTTCAATTTACATTCTCTCAAATATACAAAATGTTGAAGAATATTAATGTCAATTTTATAAAATAAAACTTTTTTGGTATTTAAAAAATGAATTAAAATAAGAAAGGATAAAATTTAACAAAAACAAATAAAAAAGACCCCATTTGCATATTGTCACATAAAAATCTAATTTGCTCCATAAAGTTTTAGCTTACCTATTTTTTGGTCTTTGTTGTTTTGGAATTTCACTTTCATATCCAAACTTCATATTTTTACATATCAGTCCCTAAATATGAAGAGAGGAAAGAAAGTCATCAAAAAATAATAGATGGCGACATTTCATCCACTAAACAAAGTTGATTTGGTGTATATGTTTGTCTTTCCTAAAGAGTTCAATAGAGATAATGTTTTTCTTTAAACATGCTAGAAAGATAGATAAGAGTCCTAAAACTTTTTTTTATTCATTTAACTTTTATTTTAGAGAGTTTACATGTTGTTTTTAGAATTGAAAACGGATTTTAAAAGGTTTCCATGATGTTTTTCTAGTGTGTCTAGGTGAAAACAAGTTGAAAATAAAGTTTAAGGGTCCTAAAACTTGAACCCAAATTTTTTGGTCGCCAAAGGCGATTAGAAACTAGAGCAGAAGACATGTCTTCTATTTGAAAAAAAAAATGGTGCGGACGACATCGTCTATTCCAAAAAACAATTCAACCAGACACACAAGCTTGGTTTCCAGGCCTAGGTGTTTTTGGACTTTTTTTTTTATCCTTGGCCATGTGTACTGGCCTGGCCCCCACGTGATATGTTTTTTTTTTTTTTTTATCTTGTAGATAAACTAAGTTGCTTAGTTGATTGCTATAGTGTAGCTGAGTGTATGGACACTATAAAAGAAACATTAAAACACAAAATGGTTGTTAAAGTTCTTATTTTTTGTCACTTTGTTCTGATGGTTTTATGTTCTAATAATAAACTTTTTTTTTTATGTTTTGATTTCTGAAATTAAAGAGAAAAGAGAAAGTTGCCTGGTAAAACGGATAATGAGAGAAAAAGTATTTGATTAGCCGCTGCTAAAAAAATTAATTTGGTGTTAATGAATTTGTCTTATAAAGAGTGTATTAATAAGATAAATGGGTTTAAGGAGAAATCTTTTCTATCATTATTTCAAATCATTAATTCTTTTGGATATTTATTTTAATTTATTATATAAACAACATAGCTAAAATGTATTTTTTTGTTAAAAAATATATATTAATAAGAAAGGAGAGTTTATACTAGAAAATTATGTTTTTTTAATGAAATTAAAATTATTACATTTCTTACAAAAAAAAATCATTTTATTATGGTATAATTAAATAAATGTTTTTTGAAGAGCTATCTTCAGCCCGAGATAAAAAAATCTTAATGTGCACAAGATAAAATCTTTTAGCTTTCTGTTTTAATATTTAATTAACATTAATAATTTTTTTTTTATCATTTATTGGCTTGTGATTTCTTATTAATTTCATGAAGCACACACGTTAACTTTTGAGTTCTTGATTAAGATTTTTCATAATGTCAATAAACACATTTACACTGCTTGTGTGTGTGTGTGTATTGTTAAAAATTAACTTTAGATATTATTTGTAACATAGTGTGGGTAGTCATTTTCTAATCAACTTTTTTGGTACGTTTCTCAGGCACTGATGTGGAACTAGAAAATAAAACCCAATAATTAACATCAAAGAGATGCCATGCGTTCGTGCTGCTCCGTGTTTATAAAATAAATATATTTGATAATGTTATAATTATAAACCAACGCTAGATAATTAATAGAAATTAAAGGTGTGATGGAGCAAATATTTCATGACGGAAAAAAAAATTGTGTTGGTGATAAAAAACTTAGAGACTGAACAAAATGATTTGTAACAATCTACAGTGTTTTGTGAGGAAAGATACAGTGCTTTCGCCACATGATTTAGCTTTTCAGTTAATAAAAAGCAAAAAAAATTACAAAGCTAAATTCTCTACCAACTTAATATTAAAAAAAAAACCAACAAAGATAATTTTGGAAGGAAAAAAACCAATGAGAAAAAACTTTGCAGCAATTGACAATGTTTTGTGAGGAAAATTATAGCGCATTTTCCAATAAAATAAATTAAAAAACCATTTAAAGAAATATTGTAGCAATCCACAGTGTTTTGTGAGAAAAATTACAACGCTTTCCTCATATGATTTAGCTTTATTGTAATTATAATTCTTAATCAACTCAATATCAAAAAAAAATCGACAAAGATAATTTTGGAAAAAATCATAAAAAAAAATCACATGGAAAAACACTGCAACAATTCACAGTGTTTTAAAGAAAAAAATAACAAAGCTAAATTCTTAATCAGCTCAATATTAAAAAAAAATCGACATAGATAATTTTAGAAAAAAATAACAAAACGAACACCAGAAAAAGAAAAAAAAAATCATGTTGGAAACACTGTAGCAATTCACAATGTTTTGTGATGAAAGCTACAGTGCTTCCCCACATGATTTAGCCTTATTTGTAATGACTTGTAATTGTAATTCATAAACAACTCAATATTAAAAAAATAAAATTGAAAAAGATAATTTGAAAAAAATTATAACAAAAAAAACCATGCGGAAAGACACTGTAGCAATCCACAATGTTTTATGAGCAAAGGTACAATGCTTTCCCTACATGATTAAGCTTTATTACAAAGTTAAATTTTAACCAACTCAATATTAAAAAAATAAAATCGATGAACATAATTTTAGAAAAAGATATTACAAAAAAAGAAAACACAAAAGAAACTGGAAAAAACCATGTGAGGAAAAACTGTATCAATCCATAGTGTTTTGTGAGAAAAACTTTTATTTACTTGTAATTGCAATTTCTGATCAGCTTAATATCTAAAAAATAAAATTAACAAAGATAATTTTAGGAAAAAACATAACAAAAACAGAAAAAAACCATGTAGGAAAAAACACTGTAGCAATCAATAGTAATTTTCGAGGAAAGTTACAATGATTTCCTCACATATTGTAACTGTAATTTTTAACTAGCTCAATATTAAAAAATAAAATAAAAAAAGATAATTTTGGAGAAAATCATAAAAAAAACCATGCAGAGAAACACTGTAGCAATCAACAATGTTTTAAAGAAAAAAATTACAAAACTAAATTCTCAATCAGCTCCATATTAAAAAACAAAATCGAAAAATATAATTTTGAAAAATAAAGGAATAAAATAGAAAAATTATGTGAAAAAACATCGCAACAATCCACAGTATTTTAAAAAAAAATTACAATATAAAAATTTTAACCAGATAAATATTTAAAAAGTAAAATCAACAAAAATAATTTTGGAAAAAACAAATGAAAAAATAAATGAAAAAAATAATTTCAAAAAAAAAGGAAAAATACAAAAAAAAAGAAAAGAGACAAGTTAGCATAAACAAAAAAGGAGGGAAAGAATCATTATGGATTACTATTGTAATCCACAGTGATTTAGGTGTGGGGGAATCATTATTCCCCTGTACCATTTAGATATTGTTAATATCATGTACTAGTTTTTTAAAAAAAAAAAATTAAGAGGCATTATTGTTATATCATGTGTGGAGATTTATTGCACTGTATATTACTATAATATAATAATATTCTTACTTTTTATAATACAAGTCAAGGAAAAGCAAATTACGGAGTAAAATAATTTTTTTTGAAATTCATTTGAAATTATCAAATTAATCATAGTTAAATAGGTTTTTTTACTGTTTTAGCTTAGTGAAAAAACCTTAATTACTCTAAAAAAAAACCCTAAGAGGCATTATTATTATATCATGTATGAAGATTTATTGCACTGTAAATTACTATAATATAATAATATTTTTGCCCTCTATATACAAGTAAAAAAAAATTAGAAAGCAAAATAATCTTTTTATGAGGTTTATTTAAAATTATCAAATTAATCACAGTTAAATAGGTTTTTTTTATCGTTTTAACTTAGTGAAAGACATTAATTACTCTAAAAAAACAAAAAAGAATTAGCCTAGCATCCATGAGCTTCTTGATCTTCTTGTATTTTTGTCTTCAAAACAATCAAATAACTAAATTATTTTTAAAAACAAGAAAAATATATATTAAACTTATTGTTAGGGACTCTTTTATCTTTTTATTATTTTCATTTTTATTATCATCCATTACCGCCTATTCAGTATACACAAGTAGCTCCTGAAATATGCAGTAAAGAAATGTGAAATAAAATGGAATAATTGGGAAGATAAGGTTTCGGACTGGAAAGAGTGTTTAAGCAGATTGATGGAAAAAGCAGAGCAGTAGCATGGGTGACCTCTGCTGCCATGAACAACTATTTATGATGGCCATTATAGTCTAATAATCATCTAGTAGGTGCTTTAATGATAAAAATTTATTTTTTTTGTGATTTCAAGTTCGAGCCTTGCGGTTTCTAATATGATGGCTATTGGAGGCTTATATAATCATTAACTTTAGAACCCGTAAGATTAGTCGAGGTACGTATAAGCTGACCCGGACACCCATGTTAATCTTAAAAAAAACCTATTTATCAATCGTCACTCTTTTTACGTGATCATGTTCATATAATCTACTTTCAAATATGATTATTTTTCTTGAAGTAACTAGTGTTGTGTTTAGTAATATAAAACTATTTTTCTTTTTTTTTTTCCTTTTTTTTCAATAAAAAAATTAAAAATGAGTTCATTTTTTTTAGAAAAAACCAAGATTTCAATTGTATTTTTTTTATATAAAAATTCAAAACCATAATTTTAAATAATCATCTTAATATTTTTTATCTGTGACAATCTAATTAGAAAATATTATTTTTTTAATTTAAAAATTAACATGAAGAAGTTATATTATTAACTAATTTTTTTATATTATATTTATAATAAAAATTAAATTTACAACACCAACTAAAAATGAAGATATATAAAAACAGTGTTGTTTATATTTTTTTTCATTGAAAAACCGTGCAAAACTTGTATTGGAAAATCTATAAAAAAATCCCTAAAAAGTATCTTGACTTTCCTAGTCAAATAGGCTATTGCCAGAATTTTCCGCTGAACGAAAAAAAAAAATTATTTGTACTAGTAATTGTTAATTTTGTTAAAATGGCTAAGCTAATAAATAAATTCTTAAAAAACAATTTTGCTAGCAAAATCAAAGCTACCATACGCATAAAAAAACAGTTTTGCTAAAATACGCCAAGAGAAAACCTGATGTGCATGCGTGAGAAGCTCATTGGCAATGGTGGGGTGAGGCATATTTAGCAACGCCGTTAAAGCTGTGTTTATTAAAAATTTAATTTTTTATATTTTTAACTTATTTTAATATGATAATATTAAAATTATTTTTTTAAAATAAAAAATATTATTTTAATATATTTTTAGTTTATCCTCCCAAAACAATAGAAAACAATCGAGACGGCAGCCATTGCGGCGGCCAACCTAATCAAGAAAACAACAAAAATCCTTACAAGCATGATATTAAATTATTAGTGGTGTCAATTATTTAATTTGTGTTTTTGTTAACGTACTATGGTCTAATGGGGTATCAATTTCAGTTAAAGCAAGATAAAAGCTATTTGAATTGCGCCTGTTTGTTTCTGCGTTTCAAAAATGTTTTTGATAAAATTTGAAAATTTTTTATTTTTTTATTAACTTCAAATTAATATGTTTTTAGTGTTTTCAAATCATTTTGATGTGCTGATGTCAAAAATAATTTTTAAAAAATAAAAAAACATCATTGACATGTATTTTGACACGAAAACCTATTTGAAAAGTAACTGCAACCACACTGCCAAACACATAAATAACAAAATGAAAAAGGCAAACCGAAATGAATACGAGTAATTAATAAATAAAAAATGAAACGAAAGAAATTGTTTCCCAGAAATAAGTGTTCATCATGCTATTGAAATTGTTTCCCAGAAATTGTTTACGATGCACTTTTTATGTGCGCAGGATTTAGCCATATTTAATTGTTCAAGAAAAGAAAAAAAAAAAGGGGGTAAACTTGTTGGTAGATCATCAATGACAAATAATTATCGTTTTGTTTGTGTTAATATTAAAAATAAAAAAATATTATTTTAATATATTTATAAATAAATAAAAATAATTTAAAAAGATAATGAAATTATTACGGTATGATTGGGACGCGGCTACGACTGAGTTTCCTAAAAAATTTGATTTTTTTTGTTAAAATTTAATATAGTTTATATGTTTTGGATCGTTTTGATGTGCTGATGTCAAAAATAATTTTTAAAAAATAAAAAAACATCATTAACATATATTTTAGCACGAAAAATTATTTGATAACCATACTACCAAATACAAATACACTTACGCTTGATATACTTTATTCAGTGGCCTGACGTGGATCAGAATTCAGATGTTGTCACGTAGAATTTGCAGTTTGTTCGAGCCTGGGAGATAAGAGGGTACATGCACCAGCGGTCAG
>Ga0325414_1006100_pt1 | contig 12765 bp, 6 predicted proteins | sample PopdelMetagenome_8_FD_206183 | JGI IMG/M metagenome (GOLD analysis project Ga0325414, IMG submission 206183) | Populus deltoides microbial communities from Bellville, Georgia, United States - Leaf-PdKOR-R3 | ecosystem: Host-associated > Plants > Phyllosphere > Phylloplane/Leaf | place: USA... | reverse complement strand
TTTCTCTTTATCCTCCTATAAAAAAGATATTCCAACATTTCAATATGATCTTTTATTGTTAGTTTTTATTTTATTTGCCATAAGTAAATCAAACCGATTTGAAACAACGAAATTTGTCTTTCTTCTCTTTTGTATATCATCTCATCATCCTTTCTTTTCTAGAGATTTTTCTCTATTGATGCAAAATCAAATATATCTCACTTTGGATGAAGGGACGCAAAACACTAAATAATCAAGCATGAAAGTTTATTATTTTAAAGAATATCATCCTTCGATATTAGAAATTTGAAACTTAAATTGAAAAATCATCTTATAAATTAAAAACATTTCATTCACCAAATCAAAAATAAATTTTAGGAAATATTTTGATATGAACACAAAATTAAGGTTTGGAATTATGAAAGTGAACGCCTGATAATTATGATTAAAGCCCTGAAAACCATGATGTCATTTGGAAGTAGGAATCAACACCATTTCAATGTGTATTTTTTTTTCTTTTTGATGTAATCCCTTCAATCCCTATATAGGAATCATTTATCTCAATATTGATTTTCATGAGTCTAAAGTCCTTGAGTATAAATCTTATTTAGGTCCAACACTTATACTTAGTTAAATATTTATGGGTCAAACGCCTATATTTAGTTAATCATTTATGAGTCCAACACCCATACTTAGTTAAATATTTTTAATGTTGGGCTGCAAATCATCTAACCTTAACAAAGTTTATAAGGATTTCTTTTTCTTGGAACTAAGAAGAGATGTCGTTTGTAGGTGTCCTCTTATCAGTTTGGATGTATTTATTATGGATTGTTAATAAGCCTCCATGAAGGAAGTTGCGTTGAGAAGCTTCAAATTTAATCCACGAAGAAGCTTACGACTATTGTTCTTAGGAGAACAAAACATCTTTGTTGAGGTGGTGTCTATCATATCCTATTCTTAAAGAGATGTGCGATCACACTATGGAGATCATATCAATCATTTCCAATGTAAATTATGATATTGTACTAGGAAAACTTTCATTTCTTCCAAAGTAAATGTGCTCTCGCACTAAAAAGAGTGAGTCCATCACATTTTTGGAAGGTTGAAGGCTTGTACCCCGGGGAGAACATATCCATCCTCGTTGCTGAGATAATGTTTATCCCGTTCTTAGAGGGATGTGTGATTGTATTAGGAATACTATGTCAATTCCTTTCAGGGTAAATTGTTATGTAGCATTAAGGAGATGATCATTCTTTTCAAAGTAAATATGTTATCACACTAAAAAAAGTGAGTCTATCCTATCATTGGAAGGTCGAGAGACTTGTGTCGTAGGGAGAACTTAAAGAGTGGAAAGCTTACTTTGAACAATTTAATTCATACACAAGAAACATATATTTTTAGTCATTGACTATAATACATTTTTTTCTTTCCTTGAGGTATAATCAATAAAAAAAAAAATGTTTTTATTCAAGATTATAGTCTCGACCCTAAAGAAGGGAGATAATGACATTCCTCCAATAGAGGTTTTCTAGGTGATCGTTGAAGGGATTCCTCCTAGATCAATATAATTCTTTGGATTATTATGAAAATAAGACTAGTCAAAGATAATCTACTCTGCCAGGTTCAGAAACATGAATGAAGTCCTCGACTTGGAATAACTCTTGAAGTTGCACAGTCTAAACCAACATTATATTGGTACCCGTTGAAAGCTTTCTATAACCTCGGGGCTCCAACTTTAATGGTAATTAGGGATGATAATAGCCCAACTTTTAAAAGAGTAATCAATGGCTTTTCGATCATTTCCCATAGATAGTGTCGTTGATGAGATCCAAATTTATCCCATGGGCTTGTAAGCCAAGTTGATATTTGAGATACTTGGTTAATCTCTTGATTTTGACAATATGATCCATCATTTTCGGGCGAGATGGCCGGTGGATCATGCTTGATACCTGTAAAAGGTCATCTCTTTTGTGTTTGGGGACTCTCCGATGATTAATTGAGTATCGTTTAAGAGAAAACATAGTCTAATTTAAAAGAAAATCCTGAAAATAGATATGCCTTTCGCAATGGAGAAAAACTGAACCTGCTTTTGAAGGTATCCCACTTTCTTTTATAGTTTGTGAGCACTCTTTATTGAAGAGAAATGGTTAGAGTGTCAAAAAAAGTCTCTAACTTATCGGGATACAATATTACTGATTTGTCATGATAAAATATCATTAATTTATATTTGAAACATGGAGTCCGAGATTATTTGGAGTTAAAAAGAGCACGAGTTCAGTGCTTTACTAAACTTATATATGGTGGGTATGACAACTCACTGGATTCACACATATTTAGACTTGGCACTGATTAAGTCTAGAAATAGTGGATTATTACTCTCTTTTTAATCAATTTTTTTAAAAGACTGATCCAAACAAAAACAGCAAATGCTGATATATCATGCTGATCTATCGGAAACTATTGGAATATTTAACAAAAACGAGTCTAGCCAGCCAGCAAAGAAAGCGTTTTGAATGAGCAATTTGCATAGAGAATTAACGAAGCAGAAGAAGCATCCAAGTAGTTGAATTACAGGTCCACACTAATTTGCATAAAATAAGCAAAGCCACATCATGTACTTTCTCGATAATGATTATTAAGTATTAACATTTCTTGAGTTGTGATTCCACAAAATTCAAAAGGGCATATCTGTCACGAGACTTCAAAAAAAAAAAAAGTCCAAAAAGAAATGTTTGATACGCGTCTCTATGAGGCCCATATTCTTCCTCGCCATAACCGACCTTTCAATCCCTTCAAATGCCCCCCCCCCTCCCCATCTCTCTCTTCACTAGCACCAAACCCCAACCTTTCTCTCTTCTTTCTCTCTCTCAGAACTAAAACAAGAAACCCTCACAACAACTCAAGAATTCTTCGATTCCGAATTCTTGAAAAGCAAAAAAAATCATCAAGAAATGGCTCAAAGAGCAGAGAAAGAAGAGACCGAGTTCAAGGTACCAGAAACCTTGACTTCATGTATCAATAATTGTGGAGTTACGGGTAATCCTGCAACTAACAACATGTGTCAGAAATGTTTCAACGCTAGCACCAGCACGTCTAATTCTTCTTCCTCTTCCACCGCCACGAGCATGACGTTTGCAGCAACAGCCACCAGCGTATCTAACAACGAGATCTTAAAATTCACCGGCGAGAAGTCGCCGAGATCCAGCATATCTCGTTCGCTGGTTAAAGATCCACAAAAGTCACCTGAAACAGCATCGGATAAAGAAAGATCCTGTGCTTCTCATGTGGCGAAGAAAGAGGTGAACAGGTGCTCGGGGTGCCGAAAAAGGGTGGGATTGACTGGATTCCGGTGTCGGTGTGGGGAGCTGTTTTGCTGGGAGCATCGGTACTCAGATCGACATGATTGTAGCTACGATTACAAAACTGCAGGTCGCGAAGCTATCGCGAGAGAGAATCCTGTTGTTAAAGCTGCCAAGATTGTTAGAGTTTGAATCAAGAAAGAAGACGTACATTTCAGGGTGATCGATTCTCTCGATACAAACCGAAGAGATCTCGACCGAGTACGTTTTACCAAGAGATATCGTTGAATCATCATGGGTTTCAAGATTATCAAGAAGTTTAAACACCGAGATCAAGATCAAATTCTTCGTGTTGTTGGATCAATCTATAGATTTTCATTCACTTTTTATTTTTACTTTTTTTAGAAATTAAAGATTAATATTATTAATATTATGATGCTTATTGTTGTGCTTGATGTTTTTGTTTTTGTTAGAGCTTGGATTGGACATGATTGTTTCTGGAAAGTTGATGATGGCAATGTCATGTGAATGTAAATTGGGATGAAAACGTGAGGGCTTTTATGTCAATTTATTTTACATGTGGACTTGGAATTTTCAGCTGTGAGGTTTGGAAAGTTCCGGGGCCCGCATGTGATGTTGTGTTCTTTTAATATATCGTGAGATTTTAATAAGCCAGTGGGGGTGGCAAAATAGCGTGATAAGTTTACTTTAGTTGACACTTGACGTGATCGGCATTGTAAAAAGAAAGAAAAAAAGGCTGTAAGGTGGAGTTGGGCGTGATGGGGACATTTGCGCAAGTGGTTGCGTTTGTACGCGAAATAATAATGGAGGTGTTGAGATCTCGAGAAGAATGAATGATCGGATGGCTGTGGTTGATTGGCATGTAACTGACTTCATGGAGGCGCGGGTACAGGATGGAATGGAGTAGGAGCTAGACCGGGGGGGGGGGGGCGGGAGATGTCCTTTCGATGCCTTGTAAAGCTGTCCCAAATATGAATCAATAAGTTAGTATACTAGGGAATATATTTTAAATAATTTTTCGTGTTAAAATATATATTAATAATTTTTTTATATTTTAAAAATTATTTTTAATATCAACACATCAAAACAATTTAAAAAATATAAATTACATTTAATTTTAATAAAAAAAATTTAAAATTTAACAAAACACAAGGGAAAACACAAAGTCAAACACTCTCACATTTGCTATTGGCTTCGGGGGAGACTATTTTTTTATAGTTTTTGGTAGCAGTAGGATATTCTATGATGGCAATGAGTCCGGTGGGGTTTGCGTCTCACCAAAACCCCATAATTGTCCTGGAGGAGGTTGCATCTAGTGATGAGATTTGAAATGATTTTCGATGGAAAAATATTTCGTGTTTTTCTTTTTTGATATATTAATATCAAAAATATATTATAAAAAAATATTAGAAAGACTGGTATTCGAGCATTATTTATATGTATAGTAATCATTAAAAAAAAAAGAGTTGGTATTGAAATATTTCTTATATGAACAGTGATCATTTTATATTTTTTTATTTGCATTATTTTGTTTATTGTTAGGTTATTTTGTTTTTATTTTTGCTTTTTGTTTAATAGTTACAGTTTGGTTTTTTTAAAATTGATGCTAGATAAATTATAAAATAATATTTGAAATTATGAATTCACGAAACAATGTTAGATAAAATAAAAGGTGAAAAAATAACACTATCTACTGTGTATTATAATATATAGTCATAGTGTTTTTTTATTTTATTTTTTTATCATTTGACTTTTTGTATTCATGCTTTAATCTTTTTATAATAAGTTTACTTGAAATTGAAATTGAGTTTAAAGTTTTATTTCTGGTGGTTTTATAATATGTTTTTGTGATATTAAGAATAAATTTTGATATTAAATTAATGTTTTATTTGTAAAAGAAAATTTTAATTTTATTTATTTAAACCATTTAAAACTTCAAGAAACAACATATCTATCTCTTCTTTTCAACTCAATTTTTAGTTGAATCAACATATTTATTATTATTAATAATATATAGAATTCTTTAATTTATTTTATTGAATATACATATATAAACTTTTTAGTCTACAGTTAATTTTTTTTATGATAATTTTTTTTTAACAATGTCCTCTCTCTTTTTATGCATTGATAATTTTTTTTTTATTAACGTGGGTGACCGGGCCAGTTTGCACGTACATTGACTAATCCCACGGGTCTTGAAGTTAACGATCATATAAGTCTTCAATAATTTTAAGATTTGTAAAATTTAAACCGGTGATTTTTAGAAAATAAACCCAGAAGTTATAGAATCATAAAATCAAACTGGTACAAAAATAATTAATTTTATATTTTTCAAACAAAAAATCCTCAATTTCGGTAACACACACACACACAAATCAGGTTCTTTGAATAGTTTGGGGCGGGTCTCGAGTTTCTACCTGGCGAGGTGAAATTTTATCCCTATCATAAAAAAATACTAATAGTTTTCAGCGTTTGCTATAACTAGGTATCGGAAAACATTATACAAGTTTTAAAATGGGGCACAACTCTACTGCTCCTATCGATTAAATTTTTCTCACACAAACAGGCACCTGCCTGGAAAACGAAAAGACTGCCCACTTTTTGCTGAAAGCAAGAAGGAAATTCGGTTTGGTTCCATGATGCTAAAACTTGCTCGGCAACTCCAAAACCAACCACAAAAGAGGTGACAGATAGGCCTCGTAGATATCCCACATGTTCCACTTAGATTAGATCCAAACACGTAAGATAATCTCTAGGGAACTGATATCTCTGATAAGAATCAAGTCGCTTTCCTTCATCATGGACTTCGAACCCATTCTGTGGATTTACCAATTTCCTTGTTTCGAGTCATAAAAACAAGAGTTAAAGCGTAGGAAAATTCTATCCCATTCCTTTATCTTTTTCAGTTCGTGGTATAAAATGCTGGTACGTGGTCCTAATTGAAAGGGGATGATGTTAGCTATACACATTAAGACATAAACCAGAAAGGTTCTTGCTCATTCGGTATTCCGACTCCCCATAAAAAAACAGTGGGAAGTGAGGAGAAGACAAGAAAAGAGGCTAAATATACATGGGTATCGAAGGGGCGACAATATTTTTTTCTGTCTGTCAGGTCTTGTTGTAGCCACAGAGAACTTGTTTGGTGTATGATTGAACGATGACAAGAACGGGATCGGCCCTGTTGGTTTCTTTATGTTTTCCTGTAGCCGACTGATTATCTAGAGATTTTATATGCCCAAAAGAAAAAGGATGGGGTGGGTGAGTGGGGACTTGCTTTCTAGTTTCTAATATGAAAATATCCCCTACGATGCCAAGAAGGGGGAAAAAAAATTAGGGTCTAAAAGTATGTTAGAAAGACAAAAAGCTTGTTGAGGCGGACATGAAAGAAAGAGCACAAGACAAGGTGAATGACTCATCTTTCTTAGGTCAGGCTAACTCAATGACGCCTGCGTTTTTCAAAGCAGTACAACGAAGACTCCTTCATATGTTTGAAGCAAGCATGGAATTGTATGGAAAAATGCATGGCAATGAGTCTGGACAGGGACCTTTTTTTCCAGCTAGTCTTGTATCTTTATAATAATTTAATAGAGTTTCTTAATCTGTCCTAAAATGATATATGTGTAGGTTAAAAAAACAATTTATTGATAATAATTTTGGCTCGTGCAACGTATAGTTGCCATAGGTCGACTGTACAAATCAGACCTGTTCGTGCATTTCAAGCACCTGGGATTTTTATGGTCAGCATGGATCTGAGCTGTCTTGACGGCAATGAGCATCCCTCAACAATGTCAAGGTAGAATGGGCGAGGATTTCTCTTCGCTTTGCCATGAAGCCGAGAGGTAGCTTTCCCACCAACCTAAATCTGTACTCCAATATATAATTAAGGTTAAATATTTTAAGAAGCAACGCCCAATTTTAAGCATTGGAATGTCCGTCGGGGAATAAAATATTGGCGATGAGGAAAATAGTGGCACCAAGGCTGAGAGGAATATTTCTCAATTGAGCTGAGCAGATTGTCGATGATGTTGCCATCAACTGTTAGGCAAAGAAGATTGTTTCGAATTTGGTAACTATAACACTCGTAAATTTCAGCATACAAGAAGCTACGACATCTCAAAGACAAGAATTCATCATTCATGACCAAAAAAATATATACATACTAAACAGACCCAGGAAAATAAAGTAAATAAATCAGGATATTCAGGGAGGTTTAAGATTTACAATGGAAATTTCATAATTCATCGAAGAAGTTGAAAACGTAAAAACAAAAAATCAACACTGATTTAATTATATAAACATTGAACGAGAAACAAAAAGAAAATCAAGAGGAAATGGCCACGTCACAACTAGGCAGCAATTTTCAATTGCAGAAAGATTGCTTAAGATGACCGAAAGTGTGAGGTGGTGGGTTACCCCCACCATAAGCCCACATGTGACCCTTACTCGGTTTCAATGAATAAACGCATCACGAGATCATATAAATTAACTACCTCAAAATTGCCTTTTACGAAGTCTTTAGATGCAATAGCCACTACCTTGGTTTTATCTAGCCATTTAATAGAAAAATCAGGATTTCGGCACAGCTTGATTTTTCTGGTCAGATCTTTAAGCCAATAAAATCCTAATAACCTTGCCATAAATTATATGGACCGGAAAACCCACAAATTTTCACTGGGTGGATGATGTCGTCATGAGGGTTTTTTTTTTTTTTTCCCGTCCAATGAAAGTGTACCAAACAAAAGCCGAAGGGCCCAAAAAAGGAATCCTTGCATATAACTTTGGAGAACAAACAAAAGATTTAACAGGGAAAAGAAAAATTCAAACCACCTGGCCTTATGACACAAAAAATCAACAGCTTTTCATGTTTCAACTAGATTAAAATAACATCAAGGATTTCAATAACACACACTTCATATATTTTTCACTGTCCTTTTCTGGGTAAGAAGGATAACTTGGTAAGCACAACTAACTACTGCGTGCAATATACGGTATCTTAGTCAACCCAGCCAGCTAAGTAATAGGGCGAGATAACAGTTTTACCATTCGAGTTCATTGAAGATAAAAAAAAACAAATCAAGAGCACGGGTAGACTAAACAAAAGCTCACCACGAACTCCCTACCCAGTAGCGTGGCAATTTCTCAAAATTAGAATGAGAAGCAAGCCAAAAAGAGCATCGAGATTCAAACTTAGCGGCTTTGAATATAAACAATGACATAACTAGGCTCCATCTGGCTGGACAAAAGGGTTGGCAATCTCATCTGTACCATCAGTTGGTGACACCAGCATCACTGCAGTTCCCCTGCAAACCTGTAGCACAATAAAACATTGTACTCATTATACTCATACTTCCAATGTGAGAGAATAAAAAATGCAAGGCCAAAGACTCTCTACTTTAAATACTACGTGTCTGAATGCTCTGAAAATGTAGAAAATAAAATTTTCACCAATCTTTTGTTCAGGTAGTGATGAAATGTCAAGAAGTACAGGCAACAACTGAATGATGGTGGCAGTGAAAACATAGGCAATTGTTACAAAAATCTAACAGGAGACAAATTGCAGAAATTACGGGCTTGTCACGATGACAACAAATTTATGAAAAAACTATCAGATCCAATAGGAACCTTAACTACTCGAGTAGTTTCTAGTAATAAGAGCATCAGAGTAAGATCTAACAAAGACAAATCTCTAAAATATAAAAGATTTGGATTAGTGTGTAGTTAAACCTATTCAAGAGTCCAATTTAAACAACTTAAAAAAAAAAAAAAACATTTCAACAACAATAAGCCCTGCCTTTATATCAACTTGAGAAAAATAATACTGCTCTGAAGGTTCAGCTTGATCTATCTTGCCCAGCACATGCCAAAATTTTAGAAAAATTTGTACCGATATCATTTATTGGTCCAAACTCATTCTATATGATAATTTTGGGTCAAATAATTCACTAGCAATCCTACACCACATGTCTGGTCATAATAGATTTCAAAACATAAGCGCCAGTTTGGGTTCATACAAAATTAGACCCTTTTTGTGAATGTATAAATAGAATAAATGAGATTGGAAGAAAACATACAATCAGGCCAAGGCGCCTTGTCTGGTCAGTGGTCTTTAGTGGATCATCAGCATCTGCAACCCAAGTGAAAAGAAATCAAAATCAATCCTTATGCACTCTCTCTCAGAAACTGTAAATAGCACACACATAACTATATAGATAAAACTTCAGCATTCATGGAGTGCCAATGCAACTTCAGTTGCACAATTCAAAAAAAATCTCGCAGAAGTTAAAACAAGTTGATGCTCGATACTAAACTATTATACATTTAACGAGAGTTGGCTCTATGCACCCCCAAAGTGCAATTCTAGAGCTAACACTACTACATAATCCAGCCCATCCAAATGAAATGATAGTGTAAAGGAGATGGCTGTTGTTAACATGAATTAAATAGAATGAAATGGTGAGTTTCCATGACTCAGGTGACAGGATAATAGAACTACCTGGAGAGATGCTCTAAAACAAGTCCAGAAATATGTTGGGTGGATGCACTAAAAAATTGATGCAAAACTACCATAAGACATTGCTAGAACAACGTAAAATGGTTACCTCTTAGAAATTCTACTGCTTCATCCAGGACAAGGTTTAGCAATTGATCATATCCCTTCAAAGTACCAGTCACTGAACCCAAAAGAGCAAGAGGTTAGCCTTACATGCCACAGTTAGAAAGTGACAATGTTCTATTTATGAAAGATCTGGAATCTCTATCTCAATTAAGTAGTGGCAGAAAGAAAATTTTCAAAAATCTGCCAGGTATATGCTGACAACAAAAAAAATTACACAAAAATATTTCTTACTTGTTGACCAAAAATTAGCCATTAATTCGATATCCACAATCTCATTCTCATATATCTGTTTCACACCCGTCTCCACTATACAATTTCAAGCATGGCTTGGGCCCCAATGCATTATATTCTTATGACAAATTACGAACCTATATCCTAAATCTTCTAATCAAAACCTAAAATCACAACACTTAGGAACACCACATAAAAGCTAGCAGATCTCTAATAGCAAAAGTGACCATCTATTACACGATCAATTATCATCCCCTGAAATACACCTTCTACAATGTAAGGTGATTTCCAGTGCCACATTTTAAACATGGTCCTTCCATAGTCCATACTAGTCATCTGCCTTCCAATTATGTCTAAAATTAAAAAAAAAAAATAGGAAATCCTTGTTCGACCCTTTACACCCAACTTGAGAAAATTTGACGATTACAACATTGCACCTAACATTCACTAGTAAATACACTTAAGTCTTCTCATTTCTCTTTTCTTTAACCTAATCACCCCAAACAACCAAACTGAACTCCAAAACAATGCGAAAACAATTCATAATCCAGAAATCCATATCCAAAATATCTACATATAAAAATAGAAGCAGAAAGGTAAAAAGTATCGACCTTGTCTACCACCAGTGAGCTTGACTTGAACACCCTTGTCCACAAACTTAGCCAAATCCAATACTGTTTCTTTCCTTCCGGACTGAAATCACATTTGATCACACACATTAAACCTTAATCACAAGATTAAAAATTTTAACACATAATCTCAATTACCATCTTATATAATCAGTTATGCAGCTCCTCTTTACACAGAAATCCAAAATCCCCTAGAGTGATACAAAAAGAAAAGGATCATCCACGGAAACGAGAAATACATCCATGATGACAACTATTAAAAAAACTAAATATAAATTAACAAAAAAAGAAGAAGCAAGAACCTCGCTTTCTTTAGGGAAGTGAAGTGTGCCCTAGATTTTCTCTCTTCTTCTGTTCTGCTGTGCTTTTCCCGCTTTGCTTTTTTACACTGAAGCTAAAACAACATTACAAGTTCTAGTCAAACTTGAACAAAAAAGTCTGGGCTGTTGGTCCATTTTTACTTGGTGTCAAGCAACGAAGCCCATATGTCAATTCCCCTTGGGTCCAGACTGGAGCCGACCCAGGAAACAAAGTCTAGCGCCTTTTTTTTTTTTTTTTGTAAATATAGAAATCCAAATGACAAAAAAAGCCTCGACGAAAGGGTATATAGGTAGTTTTGCGGAAAGACGAGGATATTTTATTATAGAGTGGTAGTATATTAATAGTGAAGCAGCTAGGGTTTAGTTGTAGCAGCCGAAAGAAAGAGGAAGGTTGTGACCTTTCTGTGAATAGGTGCGCTGCAAAGATGCCAGAGAAATCAGGGAAAGGAAGAAAGGAGGAGGTTGTTACCAGAGAGTACACCATCAACCTCCATAAACGCTTGCATGGATGGTACTTGACTTTCTTCCTCTTCATTTAGATATGATTTAAGAATTTGTTAGGTTTTTGAGTTATTGAAATATCTCTATACTGAAAGGTGTGTTTTTTCCCGGGTAATACAACAAATTAGATTGGAAGGTTGAAGTTATTTTTTTGGTTTATCAGATTTGTTAAAGAGTGAAGAGAGGCTATTTACTATTGAATTGAAAGAAGAACTTGATTAGTTGCTGTTATCAATCTTCTAAGACAATTTGAAGGAACAAACAATCATAGGGCTCGTGTATATATATATATATATATCCTATTCTTATAAGAGAGCCCTTTATGCTGTTGCTCATTGTTTTCTTATACCTATTTCTTTTTCAGTTCGACTTGATTTTATATTGCTTTTAATTGACTTGAGATTTCGGTTGTCATCTTCGTTTTTCAGCCTTTTCCTCTTGAAATAAATGTGAATATATTTTCTTCAGAGTTGCGAGGTTAATTTTCTTGTACCTGCTTACATAAAATGATTTTTCGCCATGCCGGATTACAAATCTTGGGCATTTGTTGTACATTTTATTTCTCCTTGCTGCGTTATTTGTCTTAAACCTTTATTGCAGACATTTTCACAATACATTCTAGGATGTCTTCTTAAAACTGATGTAATTTAAGCTTTGACCTGCGAGGGTTAAGAAGTTCAAACTTTGCTAGGCATGTAATTAGTGCAATTGAATAGGTTTTGCAAAGTAGTGCACATTCATTGATAGCCAACTCCATCTTTCTTCTTGGTTGGGTGGTTGATATGATTTGTTTTGAAAAAAATGTTTGATTTCTATGTGCAGCACCTTCAAGAAGAAGGCTCCAAAGGCCATTAAGGAAATAAGGAAGTTTGCTCAGAAGGCCATGGGGACTACTGATGTTAGAGTTGATGTGAAGCTAAACAAGCATATCTGGAGTCGTGGTATTAGGAGTGTCCCAAGGAGAATTCGAGTTCGTGTTGCACGGAAGAGGAATGATGATCAAGATGCCAAGGAAGAATTTTACTCCCTTGTCACTGTTTCAGAGCTACCTCTAGAGGGATTCAAGGGACTGGGCACCATGGTCATTGATGACAAAGAAGAGTGAATTAACCTGCCTCCGTTGTGTTATTAGTTTAATTTCAGTTTTGGCCATATCTTTTGAGCATTCT
>Ga0325414_1006096_pt1 | contig 12771 bp, 12 predicted proteins | sample PopdelMetagenome_8_FD_206183 | JGI IMG/M metagenome (GOLD analysis project Ga0325414, IMG submission 206183) | Populus deltoides microbial communities from Bellville, Georgia, United States - Leaf-PdKOR-R3 | ecosystem: Host-associated > Plants > Phyllosphere > Phylloplane/Leaf | place: USA... | reverse complement strand
ACGGTGACGCATCTAGCCTTGATGATAACAATACGAGGACTGAAATAATCTCAACTTAATTTATTATTATTTGATAAGCAATTTCCAAAGGCACATTTGTCATATATTTTGTACAAAACACAGATGTATAATAATGCAGAGTGTGATTTTAACAAAATTATGACCGTACATAGCATAGAAAGGGGAAATTTTATTATTTCAAGGGCACTAATTGGAATTGACTTGCCAACACTAGGCCAAGTGAGCAACACAACAAAGATCTCTATGCTAGCCAATTTATTAGATACGACCACTTCATGGTGGTTTTCATTCAACTCTATGGATTGGTTCTTCATACATAGGGTTAGCTAATAATTTAGGTTGCTTCGTGTAATGTGGAACAGCAGTCTGCTCCGTTTCCATGGTAGAACTTGGTGAATTCCATTGATGTTCTTCAATGGAACATGGGGTTATTAATCTCGCTGCAAGAAGGAAAGTATGGAACTGTTCGTGTCCTTCTGGCCTCAAGAACTTCAGCTCATCATCACTTCTTTCATGAAGCAGACACTGCATCTTCCTTCTCTGCACCTCATCCTTCACTCTCTAGAAAGAGAAAACAGAAAGCAATAAATACCCTCAACAAAACATTCTCAGCTTATTGCAGATAGAAATCCAAGATGTGCAAAAAGTGGTGAGAATATCATATGCTTCATTTTGTAGCATTGAAAATTTTTAACAAGGAGGAATCTATATCTACCGCTACTACAAAACAAAGATGCAACTCTAGAATTCCAAGAAGTATTCAAAGCAATCCTAAGATGCCCTGCACAATCTTTGCCTTCCCACAATTTAGAAACTTAATTGCCGTGGTTTTGGATCCAACACGTCCATCCTATTCAGGAAAATAGTAGCTTAACTGCTAGCAAAAAAAGTCCAAAAGGAGCAGATTCCTAGAAACTAACCATGCCTGTCATTCACATTTGGAAGAGGCCTGTCATAATCATAAAATTTCATTTATAACAACCCTTCATTTAAAATACGAATAATATAAAGAGTAGAAGAAACGCTCTTAAATCAAGTTCTCATGCTCAAGCTGAGAATGAAGTGTAAGAATATTGCAGTAACATGCCTGATGGGATTGATAATTTCTTTTAGAGACTGGTACTAAATTATTACCGGCAAATTATTGGAATCATCAGTGTCTGATTCTCTAGCACTCTGATGTAACTATCATCTTCTAAGAAAGTAACTTGATGATCTACCCTAGATGAAGCAAGCTCATGCATTGCATCTTTTATTTAAACCCAATTAAAAACCTACCATCCCTTTCCATATTTACCAAAAGTCTGCAGCCTGTCCTTCGAAACATATGAAATTGGTGTCCAGCTATAAGAATGATTCCTTTTAAAAACTTTTTAAAGCAGAAGATTTCTAAGGCAATGATTTCTCAACAGAAAGATAGCTGTTCACAGAAATCCCTCTTCAGTATCAAGCAGTAAATGCTCTGTCCGAAAATTCACATGCTAGATTATGTTTAACAGCTCAATATCAACGTATTCCACTCATTTATGATTTTCAATCGTAATTTTGTTTCCTAGTTTCTCAGATCAACCATATCACCAACTTTCAATCAAAAGATACTTTCACATCAAGCAAATGCATCAACCGGTAACTGATCATCACAACAAACTCTTTAGCAACAAAACAGTAAAAAAGTTTGGAAACAAACCTGCAACAATCTCGTGTCAAACTTAGGCAATCCAACTTGTTCAACAGAAAGGGAGCCAAACAAGTTTCCCAACAAAGCAGCATCAGGCACAGCCAATCCTTGAACCAACCCCGCCACAAACCCACCAAAGAAACTATCCCCTGCACCGGTAGGATCCTCTTGATTTGCCAAAAACGGCGAAATCCCCAACTCCCCGTCTTTCCAATACACTTTACAGCCATGTTTCCCGTTAGTCACCACGACACAACACCACTTCCTCACCTCTTCCACATCCATAAACACCGCCTCCTCCGATGACGCCTTTAAAACCCCAATTCGGGGTAACAACGGATAAAAGCCTGTCTCCTCTAATTTAACAAGATTAACAGTCCCATCAACGCCATCAAAAACCCTGATTAAAGCTTGAATATCAGCAAATACAACATCACAAATCTCAATCATTCTCTCAAGCGTCTCGGGCAGTATTTCCCCACCAACACCAACTCCCATTCCATACTTGAACCTCGTATCTGGAAGATCCGATGGCCTAATCGGGTCACAAGCACAGACACGTTTTAAGATCCGATCTTGATGATCATTTCCATGAAGACCCGGATCAAAATAAGAGTGAAAAACAGTAGTTTTCAAAGTGGGAATTACAATTGGGGTATAACTAACTGGGTATTTAAAATCTTCCCCAACTTTCGATACTAAATTACAAGAAACTGACAGTCCATTGAAAACATTGGAAATGAAAGAGGCTGCACCACCAAGCGATACAGCTTTAACGGCGTTGTTTTGGATCAAAACATCGTGGCAGTAATTGCCCACAATTAAAACACGGCTTTGCTGCTGGCTTTTGCGGGCCGCTGACTCCGCTGCTGTAACCATTGTGGAGAAGTTGATGTAATTGTCGAAGGTTTGCAGTTCATGAGCGAGAGAGAGCTGAACTTGGAAAGGTCATGTATAAAAACACGATTACGAGAATTGAAGGAGAAGGGTGTGGCTGTCTGTGTTTGTGAGCGTGAAGGGAATGTACAAAAATGGGTTATGTGTCGAAAGAAAGAGGACGCGCGCCAAACATAGAGTTTAATGCTTATTTTGGAGGGAGGTGAGGAACAAATTTGATATCTTTGCTCTTGTCTTAAAGCTCTAAAACATTGAATGGTATTGATGATGGGTTGATGGTGTAATTATACACACATATCAGTCGTTTAATAACACTAGAGAATCCTCAATCCTGGAAGTACACTATAGTTTTCAATCAAAATATACAGACATGTGCTTTCATTGAATGTTAATTTGATTTGTTAGACATCAACTATCACCTTGTCAATGTCCTTTAAGATTCTTTTCGCTGCGTGGTGTAAACCACCTTTTCTAGGTTAAAAAAACACTTTTTTTTTTATACAAAAACGTAGCTTGCACTGCTGCATAAGCATTATTAGAGTATTTAATAGAATGATAATAATTATTTTTTAAAATTTATTTTTAATATTAGTATATTAAAATAATTTAAAAATATATTAAAAAATAATTTGAAGAGAAAAAAATCAATTGTTTTTTTTTAAAATACGGTCAACCTTGAAAACAAATAGTACCATAGTCAAACATGCTATAAAAAATTGTACATATGACCTTTTCTTCTCTACGTGGTGTTTTTAATGTTGTTCACCTCTTTATTTTTTTAAAGCAAATATGCATGGTCTATTACGACATACAATATGTCTATTTGCCTAGTTTCAACAACACTAAAGAGGTGGTTGGAAAATCAGATCAAGTGTTTTAAATTTATAAATTTATTTTTCAATTTATTTTCAATTAAAATCATCTAATAAATATCTTTATAATGTCAATAAATTAACCCATCAACTCAAAACACTCCTAAAATAGTTAAAAAACAAAAAAATCAAATCATTTTTTTCTCGACCATAATCTACTTTTTTTGGATGTTTGCAATATTGCCTTTCAATATTCCAACACCGCCACCTTAGTTTAAATACACTTCTAAACAAGATATTTAAACCAAATAATATAAAACTCAAATATCTCTTAACAAGATGAACTTAAACTCTTGATTTGGAAGGAAAATCAAAGCTTACAATGAGAAGAAAACACTAAAATATGAGGTGAGCAAGAATATATAAAAATATAAAAAATTCAAGTTTGAAACTCTTCTTTCATCCATTTTTTTATAGTGAATTTTGAATGCTAAAATGTTCAAAAATTAATTCTCACCACTATCAACCTTTGATTAACCACCATAAATCAAGAATTAATTTAGGAAAACCAAGGGTTCTTTTAGGGAAAAAACCAAGGGTTTCATGATTTTAATTTTTCATTTACCTATAATTTATTTTATTAAAATAAATTTCCAACAATCCCTCGTATGAATGGAAATTATCTCATTAGTTTGAAAACAACTCGAAGATTTATTAAGAGATATTGATTTGGTAGATTACCACATTATAATATGTAGTTTTTGGCTTTGAACATTTCTTAGTGAAATACTATCATATTTAATAAGCTAAATAGTGAACATGATGTCTTAAACAATTCAGCTTTCTATGGAAACCAAAATAATAATACTCACATGTTCTTTACCTAGAGATCTCCTTTGGTTTTAATTGTTATGTTCATTTGACCTTAAATAACTCTTGAATTCATGAGTGCTTTAGAGAATTCAATCTTTATTGAAATTCTCAAAGAAAATGTCATACTTCTCACTCATATAAGTGGTATTTTATTAAGAGTATTATGCTATACTCTACTTCGTATACTAAGATATGAAAATCATTAAGAGCTCAACTTATATTTTATCACGTTGCAGTTACCACTTATTTCATTATAGGAATAAGTAGAAAAAAATAATTTTTTAATCCTACCGAGAATGTTATATTACTTAATTTACCATTTGAACCTAGATTTTGGGATCTCTAATCAATTAGGTATGGTCACCATCATTACACCACATTTTAAAGGCTTTAAACTCATTTTCTTCAATGAATTATACATAAGTTATCTTAACAAACCTTTGGTTAACAGGTCCACTATATTTTCCTTTGACTTTACATAGTCAATAGAAATAATTTCATTAAAGAGTAAGTGTTTAACGATATTATATCTATGATGTATACATTTAGATTTACCATTATACATACTACTTTGTACCCTTCCAATCGTTGATTGACTATCGAAATGGACATAAATACCTAACACTGGTTTTTTTGGTCAACATGGAATATCCTTTAAGAAATTCTAAATCCATTTGGTTTCCTCTCTAGCTTTATCAAAAGCAATAAACTCTGATTCCATCATGGATCTAGCGATACATGTTTGTTTGGAGGATTTCCATGACGTAACTACTCCATTAAGTGTGAAGACATATCCATTTGTAGATTTTGAATCCTAAGTGTCGGATATCCAATTAGCATCATTATATCCTTTTAGTATCGCTAGATAACTATTATAGTGTAGCACATAGTTCACGGTGTACCTTAAATATTAGATTATCTTTTTTATTGCCTCCCAATGATTTATACTTGGATTTCTTGTAATTATACTAAGTCTCTTAACTAAGTAAACAATATCAAACCTTGTACAGTTCATAACATACATTAAGCTTCTAATTATTCAAGAATATTGGTTTATTCATTTACCTCTATTCTTGAAAAGATGCACACTTATATCAATTAGTCTTTTGATAGTACTACTATCACTTTTCGAAACTTTGTCGATAATTTTCTCCACATAATGAGATTAAGACATTACCAATCCATCATATGTCTAATAAATTTGTATTTTTAGTATGACATTCGCAATATCCAAGTCTGTCACGTCAAACTTGTTAGTTAATGTTTTTTTAGTGAACTTGATCATGTGATCACCACTGTCTAAAATCAACATATCATCCAAATAAAGATATACAATAATATAACATTTATGTGTTTTTTCATATAAACACGTAATTAAATTTTTTGATTTTAAACTCATTTGACAATATAAACTTGTCAAATTTTTTATGTTATTATTTAGGTACTTATTTCAAACCATATAATGATTTGACAAGCATATAATTTTTTTTTCATATCCATTAAAAACAAACCCCTCAAGTTGCTCCATATAAACCTCATTATCAAGGTCACCATTTAAGAAAGCTATTTTCACATCCCTTTGATATATTTCAAGCTTATTAATAGTTGTAATGACTACTAACATCCATATGAAAGTTATTTTTGACATAGGTGAATATATATATATATATATATCAAAATAGTCCACACTTTCTTGCTGTCTAAACCATTTAACAAATATAGCTATATATTTATCAATAGTCTTATTAGCTTTCATCTTCAAAAGCTTTCATCTTTTTTTTGAAGATCCATTTATGGCTTATTGGTTTACTTCTAGGAGGAAAATTCATTAGTTATCATGTATGATTATTCAGAATGGATTCAATTTTATTATTGATTGCCTCATTTCAATAGAAGGCTTCTGGACAATATATTGTCTCAGAGTAGATTCGAGATTTATTTTCTAACATGTATGTTAAAAAAATCAGGACCAAATGTTTTGGTCATTTTTTCCCTTTTACTACTTCTAAGATCAACTTATCATCTTTTAATTAATTATGATTACTTGAGCTAGCCTCAATTATTTTTTAGTGAATGATTTTCTCATACTTCTTTTAATGAAAACACCTCCTTAAAGAATATAACGTTTCTTGATTCCATAATAGTATTAGGATGAATATCCTCAATAATTGACTTGTGTATAAGAAATCAATAGGCACTATTATTATATAAATATCCAATAAATACACAATCCATAATTTTAGATCTTATCTTGATCTTTTTAGAAATAGTTATTGCTATCTTTACAATACACCTTCATACTTTGAGGTATTTATAGGATGGTCTTCCACCTTTCCATAATTCATATGGTGTTTTTTCTAACTTTTTACGGGTACTTTGTTATGTATATAATTAGCAGCTAGAATTGTCTTCCCTCACAAGTTCTGAGGTACTCCTAAACTTATCAATATGACATTCATCATTTCTTTTAATGTTCAGTTCTTACGTTATGCAATGTTATTTTATTATGGTGAAAAAAGAGCAGTAGTTTGATGGATAATACCATTTTAGGAACAAAACTCACAAAATGGTGCTTTATATTCTCCACCTCTATTATTTTTATTACATTTATCCTTTTGTTAACTTAATTTTCAACTTCATTCTTATAATGTTTAAACATTTTAAAAGCTTCATTTTTACTTCCAAGCAAATAACTATAACAATACCTTGTGAAATCATCTATAAAAGAACTAGAATACTTATTTTTACCTCTAGTTTGCACAAACTTGAAATCACCAATATCTAAGTGAATTAAGTTTGGAGGTTCAATACTTCTTTCAATTGTTTGAAAAGAAGGTTTTTTGAATTTTGATTCTACACAAATTTCACATTTATGATTGTTTTTAAAAATCATATTTGTTAATAATTAATGGTTTATTAACCTTCGCATAGAATTATAATTCACATGACCTAACAAGACTCAAGCAAATAAAAAGAAAATGAAAACAATTTGACTTAAAAAAATCAGGACATTTTTTTTAATATTGAAATGAAAACATATTATTTCAGCTTGACTCGAGTCAACTTAATTAACCCAATATTGTAGGATAAAATTTAAAACAAAATTCATCTAAAAAAAAGTCGAGTAAACTCGGGTTAACCTACCAAACATAGATTAAAAGACCAAGATAACCTAAGAGAAAGCAAATAGAAACAAATTATGAAACTGAATTCCCAATCAACCCAATGATAAAGGGTGAAATAAAAAAAATTAATTACAAAAAGGACATAAAAACCACCAAGTCAACCAACCAAACTCATGACCCGAGTCATATGACCGAACTAGCCTCATAGAATACAAATCAAAATAAATTATGAAGTCTAATTCCCAATCAACTGATCAATATGAAATGATGTAATTCAAAAAGTTCAACTAAAAAAATAACAAAAAAACCCGAGTCAACCAACCTAACCCATAACTCGGGTCATAAAGTTGTGATATCTATATAGAAACCAAATATTTTTTTTAATATAAATCTCAATTCTCAATCAACCTAATTTTGAAGGATTAAATTGAAAATAAAACGATAAAAAAATAATTCTAGTCAACCTGGGTTAACCTGTCAAAGCTGAATTAGAAGATTATGATAACTCCATAGAAAGTGATTTGAAAGAAAATTATAGAGTTTGATTCCCAATTAAATCAATGTTGAAATATGAAATTGAAAACAATTAAAAAAATAACTTGATTTAACATGACTAATTTGCAAAATTCAAGATCTGGGTTATGAGATCAAGATAACTCCATATAAAACAAATCAAAATAAATTTATGAAGCTTTATACTCAACAAACCTAATATTAAAGAATAAAATAAAAAATAAAAAAACCTCAAATACCAAAGTAAAAATAAAGGCTTGGTTTTTCGATGAACCGCCTCGAGTATATGTTAATTAGTAAAAACTCTAAGGTGTATTTGAGAATTTTTTGAAGGAAAAGGTAAGGGAAGGAATTATGAAAAGGGAAAGGAAGAGAAGAAAGTATACTCTCTCCCTCTTTGAATTCCTAACTAGATGAATGGAAGTTAAAAATCTATCTTTGTGTGGTTAAAGAATGGGAATGCAAGATTTTCTTAGCAAGTTACATTTATGTCCTTCGGATGGATTTTCATAAGTAACTAATGAGTATATATATAATCATAAATTCTACTCCATATATATTCTTTTTTATGTATTCACTCCCTCCATATTATCCCCTAATATGGAGAGAGATATTTTTGTAGAATTAATGGAGGTTAAAAAAAGTTTTCTCAATCTATAAAACAAAATTAAATTGAAGGACTTTTCAATTTAAATAAAAAATCGAAAAGTCCTTCAATAAAATCTTTTAAATCTACTCACATAAAATTGAAATTAGCATTAAGAAATCAAAATTAAATAAAAAATTAATAAAACAAAATATTTTAGATCTATTTTGAAGGACTTTTCAAAGTAAAACTAGAACATGATTTAAATAATAGATAAAAAATTATGATCCTTTTCATTAAATTAATTATATGGTATGAGTACTAGACTGTTATCTGTATTCACTTCATCAGAACCTAATGCATCACAAATACACAAGTGCAAGTTTAAAATGGAAATGTACAGCTTAAAAATGATAATTTAATTACCTGTAGCATTTAATTCATTGAAGTTTATCTTCCTATATGTACATCTCAAACCAAGGAGTGCCATCATAGATGTTCATCTATATATTATTGTGTCTTAGTTTTAAGTAGTTATGGCTTCCAAGAAAACAAAAGGAAGGCAAAAGGTGGAAATGAAGAGAATAGAAAATCAAGATGATAGATTAATCACCTTCTCAAAACGTAGATCTGGGATCTACAAAAAGGCTAGCGAACTGGCTACTTTAACTGGGGCAGAAATTGCAATCGCAGTGTTTTCACCGGCAGGTAAGCCCTTCTCTTTTGGCCATCCTTCGGTTGAATCAGTTATTAATCGTTTCCTTGAAGATCCATTGGACATGGATAGCACTTATCATCTCGTGGAGGCTCACCGGAGGATGAGGATCGAAGAACTAACCCAAAAACATAACGATATGCAACATCAACTGGATGAGAAGAAGGAAAAGGGTCTCAAATTAAAGAGTAAGATCAAAGAAATGGATAGCAAAGGTTGGTGGGATACTGCTATTGACGAGCTTAACATCCAGGAGCTGATTGAGTTGGAAAAACAGTTTAAAGAGTTACAAATGACCTTATGCAATAAAATCGCTGAGAACACCAGTACTGTTGCTTCTTCTTCACAGGCTCCAGAAATATGAGGCCATTCATTTGCATCTACTATTGTAACTGATCAAAATGCTCCTGGTTTTCCCGATAAGAATCACTAAGGTAGGGTAAGTTCTCATTAATAACGTCATCAAGACGAAATCTATATGTATAATAAGACAGTTCATGGCCTGCATAGGGTTTGTGTCTGCAAAAGATTTAGAATCTGCTGTCTTTTGTTTATTCACTTTCAACTGTTACCTTGTTTACCTAATGCATGGGATTCAATTGCGATAAACTTATATATGTTCGTTTTAATTATAGGTGGATTGTATGATGCCTTTTATTAATAGTTCTATTCTTTTTTTTTTTTTTTGAATTCTCACAGAAAACCATGAAATCTGATATAGCTTGAAGAGTGACCTTATATATATATATATATATATCATAATAAAACTATCGGTTGTTTTACCTCTATCAAAGTGCATGTATAGTCAAACATCTAAATCCTAGAATATCTTTCAAGTAAAATTAATACTTATTTGTAAAAGGGAAAAAAAAATCTTTCAATTCATCATAGCCAACCACCCTATAAAGTTAGGTTTTCATTCAAAATTAAATTACATTTAGAGTTATTGTTAAATTCTCTTTTATCCTGTGAAAAGTATAATTCTCTTAAAAATATCAAAGGAAATTCGATAGACATTTTTTTCATATGGAAAGTAGATAAAAAAAATGACTAAAAAAATTAAGAAATACTATGACTTTTGGCAATACAAAAAAGAAAAAAAAAAGAAAAAAATGCTTTTTATTAAAGTTATAAAAAATATAACTTAAAAAAATGCTGCTTGATTTTTAAAGCATGATTTTCAGCTTTCAATTATCAAAAGACAAATTTCATGCTCTTAGTTTTGGATTTATTGTGATCGTAATATATATATATATATGTCACAAAAACTTTCACTAAAAAACCAAAATGACTTAATTAATTACTTTCATTTTACTTAATTGTTACTCTATATTTAGCACATGTTATATAAAGAAAAAAAAAGAAAAACAATATAAATAACTATAATTTAATTTAGTGAATATGAGAGATATTATAAGTATCGCAAGACATTATAAGTATTTAATAAAAAAATAAAACAAAATCCAATACTATAATTATTTATTTAATATTTTTTTATAATATAATTATTGAGCATAAAAAAAAAAACTTTACACTTACCAATTAATTAATCTTATAATTACATATTCAACAAACTTATCTATATTATTATTTATAGTGCAAAATCCAGCCAAGTGTAGGAAAACAAACACCTTTAAGGATTGTGGGTGACAAGACAAAGATTTGTTAGTATTTTTAGTATAAAAATACTTTTAATTAGTACAAATCTAGAATGTGCTTTTTAGACCCAAACTATGATCATGGCCCTAATGCTGAGCCTGCACTCTTGTGGGCTTAAGAGTGATGCTCAAGCCCGGGTATTGGGCCCATGCCTAAATTCCTTCTATTCAAATAATAACAAACCAAATAAATCTTTTCACAAAATATAAAGTCATGCATACCCTGCTTAATGCTCTACCTTCCAAAAATTCGATTCATATTACAATGAAAGGAAAACCTGGCCATGTTCAAGCATATCTTCTTCTTAAAGTTACTGAGACATGGTCTTTCATTGACTTCTAGCTGAAAAGTTTGCTAGAAATAGGAGCAACATCATAGCTCATCTATTTGGCCTATAATAACCTTTTTATTTCACTTTATTATTAACCATCTCTCACGCCACCCTTTTGTGTGAGTGATCTTACTTTCTAATATGTTTTTCATAAAGCTTTTAGGTCGGCCAATGCAAGTAAAAAACTATTGGACATCATGGGTGCCTTAGGGGCAATCATTTAAGGTATAACAATACCTAAACAATCACACGGTTGACTCTACCTTTATGATTACAAAATACTCCTCAAAAGCCTTAAGCAAGACCTATCCATTTAGGTGTAACTAGTTAATACAAATGTTGTAATGAAAAAACACATCGCTTATAAATCCTTCTAGAGAAAAGGTATATCCTAGCTCAAACATGGTACAAGGCATTATGATCTCATATAGTCCATGGCGAGAACCACTAGACTGCTTGTTAATCCTCTCCGATCTATAAGGAATTATGGCTAAATACTCCTCTCCCTGTTGGCAATTAGCCTTAGCTATTTGTTCGATGGTTAAAGTACTTTCATCGGTGTTCTCAGAAGCCCTGGGTAATCTAAGATTTCCTAGTGGACATGTACTAGCCCCTTTAGTCTTTGATTCGATCCTAATTGATCCTGACCCTTTACTTGAACCACTAGTGTCTGGTGGTCCTGGTCTAAATGTAAAATCACTACTAGAGGCTATTTGTTTTCCTCTTCTCAAATCTATTTTTAAGGAAAAAAGCCAAGTATTAGTATGTTACCTCAAGTTAAGCCCCTTTAAATAGTTTAGTGACAAGCTACCACGCTCCACACAATTACTCTCCTCTAAGAACACTTTTCACCTATCTGAATACCTTAGCAAAACAATTTAGAAAAAAGTTTTAAAGAGTGAAAATTAGAATTAGAAATGAAATGGAATGAAAGGAAGTTTTTATATAGTGGTAGGTTTACCCCAACCTTCGTCGGATTGACAACACATGTCATCACCCTTACAGATTCCCAATGATGCAATTAATACCATATAAAATTTCCCCTGGGTATTTTTTGAGTTAAGATGAGCATTTTTTTCACCTATAATGCTACTTCACGCGTAAATACTTTAGCGAAAGGTCTTAAGATACCCTTGCTTTATATATATATATATATATATATATATATATATATATATATATATATATATATATAAAAAAAATAAGGATCTCGTTAAAGAAAACAAATATATTTTAAAGTCTTTTCAGTAAAAATATCGCAAAGACTAAGGGGTTACTGATGGACCAAAAATTTATTAGTATGTTCATAAAAAAAATGATTTTAATTGGCCCAAGCCTATAATAGACTTTGAAAACATGGTTTAGACCCAAACCATGGTCGTGGGCCCAATTACTGGGCCTATACCCAACACTCTTGTGGGCTTGGACAACACATTCGAGCCTAGATGCTGGGCTAGCAACCAGTACCTTTTGGGATAAGGCATCATAAGCCCAGGTGCTAGGCCTGCACCTAACACCCCTTAGACTTGGATGTGGAGCCTGCACCCAGCGCCCTACAGGC
>Ga0325414_1006090_pt1 | contig 12777 bp, 5 predicted proteins | sample PopdelMetagenome_8_FD_206183 | JGI IMG/M metagenome (GOLD analysis project Ga0325414, IMG submission 206183) | Populus deltoides microbial communities from Bellville, Georgia, United States - Leaf-PdKOR-R3 | ecosystem: Host-associated > Plants > Phyllosphere > Phylloplane/Leaf | place: USA... | reverse complement strand
AAAAAAATTTAAACTTTGATTAGTTATAGCAACTCGACACTTTTATATAGCTACACTTGTAAAATTATATGGTAAAATTTAATACCGTTTCAATTATTAAATTTAAATTTATAACTGTTTTTATGATATTGCCCGTTTGATGTATACAAGGGCCTTGTATAAGTTTAAAATTATATATGAACTTGTATATATTTTACTTCTCAAACCACTATGCTATTTTCTTAATAAATTCTGGAACTATGCTCTTTTTTCCAAACTTTTTGGAGGTTAATGTGTTATTTTGAAAAAAAAAAAAACCCAAAATTCTTGTACCATAATATTTCCAATATTTTGTTGTAAGAAGTTACCTTACCGATCTGTAATTAAATTAATTACTACAATATCGTTATGTTAATTATCGATGATAAAGCATAATTAGAATTCAAAACGTATATCATTACTTTAAAAAAAAAATTAATAAAAAAGGTATGTATGTTTTTTATTCTGTTTAATGGAAGGTCAACTGGTGTGATCATACTACACAGTGTGAGACTGATGAGAGTACCCTCCGAACCTTTTCTATTGTTTGAACCAAATACCTTTAAGTCAACATCATAAATAGCAATGGCAGAAATGTGTGTGTGCGTGTATTACTAAAAACACTAAAATATTTGGGTGAAGACTTCTTCTCTATGAACAGTGAAAGGAAAATAATTTTTTTTTCACTTTACTTTTCTCCTGATTTGATTCTTTTATATTAAATTGATTTAGATTCGTGGTGGTTGGAGATTTATTTTAATTGGCTTGATATGAGTTTCTCATCTGTTTGAAAACAAATCAAACTCAACTTTGATTGATGGTTAATATGGTAAAATAAAAATTAAATTTAATTGTATTAATTCTTTTTTCAATTGAGTTTTTCTGTGGCCAATTTAATGAGTTAAATGTGTAATATAAAAATAAATTTCAAAGAAAGAGAATCGAAAAATTTATGTAAAATGTCATTTTAGAGTGTGTTTGGGAATGTGGTAATGGTTACCTTTCAAAGTACTTTTAACACATTAAAATAATTTTTTTTATTTTTAAAAAATTATTTTTGATATTAGCACATCAAAATGATCTAAAAATATTAAAAATATATTGATTTAAAGCAAAAAAAATTAAATTTTTTTTTCAAAAGTGCTTCTGAAACGCAATGCTAAACACACCCTTAATCCAAGAAATTATTTTTTTATTTTTGGGTTGAGAGAAGAGAGAGAATCTTACTGAAAAATAATGAATGTAAGAGAAAATTATTGATTAGTCACATTTCAGCAATCAAAACAAATGATCTTGATATTGAAAATCTATATTTATTCTAATTCTTTATATTTTTTTTATCAAATTAAAAACCCATGATGAAAAGGATGTTTTTTAATTAAAAAAATATATTAATTAGAAAAGAGGAATTATACTATATTTTTTTTTATGGTGTTTAAATTATTTATTTTCTAACAAAAAATAATTTTATCATTGTATAATTAAATAAAAAAAATTTTAAATGCTCCCGCAATATGACATCTAGATAGCTTAATGTGTTTTTATCTAAGCTTCGCAACTTAATTTTTGGTTGAAATTAATATATTTATTATTATTTATTGGCACTTATAATTCTTGATTTATTTTATTGAATACATGTACCAACTTTTGCTTTTGTAGTAAAAAGTTTTCTTGATAGTGCAAGAAAAATGTTAATCCATACCTTTTTTTGCGATGAAGAAATTTTTTTATTAAATTTAAAATTTAAATAAAATATTACAGATGGAATCACAGTGGACTGATTAAAAATATTAATATTTAATTATTCGTTGGTAAAATTCTCCAATTAAAAGATTAAAAATCCCTCACTTCATAATCGACATACCTCTTCTTCTTCTTCTACTGCTGTAAAAAGCACAAACATCCTTTTCTTAACGAATTTGTTTGAGTAGTTTTTTTTTTTCCAAGCAACTCAGTTCCTAAGTATTATTGAGTATTATTATTGAATATTGATTTATATTAATTTATTTCATTTTAATTATCTTCTACTCCTGTTAAATAGGTTTTTTTAAAAAAAAATAAATAATTACTAACGAGATATCCATCGGTATATTGCAGAGAGTTAAAAAAAATTAATGTGAATATCATCGTGTCACTGTTTAATCACTAAATGAATTGCATATGGTATTTCTGACGGTTATATGAAAAAATTCTCGAGAAAAATACTGACAAAATGAAAAGAGTAATTTTTTTTGGTGTGTTTTTGCCATCATTAAATCTATTAGTAATTTCATTACTGATAGAATAAAAATTACCGAAGAGAGTTTTAACGATAAAGAATTTCTATCCATGAGTATATCAATAAATTTATTCCCGACAGAATAAAGATATAAGTACCGACAGAAAATTCCATCAATAAATCTAACAATTCTTACCGTGCATGTTTGAGTTAATGGTTCTATTTTTCCTCTTATATAAGTATTTTTTTTCTTTCAAACTGTTTTTTATTATTATTATTATTTTATTTGTAATAACTAATTTAAATATACGTTAAGCTCTTAAAATATTATTATGGCAAGAAATTTAGGTACTTAGTCACTATATTGCCAACGTGTACTTAGTCATTGATTTGCATATGAAAAACAACCTTATTTAAAAACTTAATTTATATTTAAATATAAATTTATTATTACGTGACTAATCTTGGTATGGTAAGAAAGAACAGATTTATTGTATCATCTAATCAGTATGTTTGTTTTCATCTTAATCCCTTAGAAATCATTACTTGACTACCAAGATCTTCAAAATATTTATTTTTTTAACTATTCCTAAAGCTTACGATTTTTTAACAATTTAGTCCACCCTCCATTGCTGTTGACATATTCCACAGAAAACCTCGAAGGCTCGATTTCTTCAACAAATGAGTCTATACGACATGGTTGATGACTAGCCTTCATAGTGGATGATGCCTGAAGAAGGCATCTACGCACATAATTTATTCATCAGACGTCTATTTCACCTAGCAATAAACACAACATAATAATTGGAGATAAATGTGGACATAATCATTTGGCTTAAAGGTAAAAGCAACTAGCAGTAAAGTTTGTGTTTCTTTAATCAATTTGAAGTTCATCCTAGCAATCCCATTAATTACTACTTGTGACTGATGATTGTTTCAGTTAACATCTGATGATCAAAGGCCTAGATTGATTGCCTGGTGACTTCGTGACATGTCGTTGCCTGCCTCAAATGAGTGGCCACTGTAGAGTAAAAGCAACAAGGCATTCGACAGGGGACGGGGTTAGAAACAAATTGTTCCCTGAAAAGCCTACAATTGATCGATCATGGAACTAGATTTGGATGCTCAATGAAGCAACAATTATGCTTAGTGTTTTTCCTTTTCTGTTTCTTTAATATTTTACCAGCAGTGTGGTCACCATGTTACTTGAAACTGGCTGGTCAGGTTGTGTTAATTTCGAGGGTTTTTTTTATTATTATTTATATAGAAAACAACCTCATATCTGATTATATATCAAGTAATAAATAACAATGAATATGGTTTGAATCCACCACCTTGCTTTTGCAAAATTAACACTGGATATCTGGGGTAAAACATCATGTATTGATTGTTGCCAATAATGGATCCATGAGAAGCTGCCAAATGCTTCTACTGAGATAAAACTGTAATCTTTTGCTCCTCATTTATTACTGGTAACCTGGTATCCTTCAAACTTCCAAAAAAAAAAAAAAAACAGAGAAAAGTTGGGAGATGGTGGAAAGCTGTAATCTTCCTACTTGCTCTCTGACATATTATGTGATTCCAATCCATGAATCCCGTGTACTAGGTGAAAGAATATGCTTATACCAGGAGTTTGTTTTGGTTAAGAAAAAAACCTTCTTCCATTTTACGCTGCTATTTGCAATTTAATAGAAATTCTGAGTTTATGGTGGAAAGCTGGTATATCTTATGCTCCAGCTATAGTGGAGATGAGACTCAAACGTCGCTTGCTTTAAATGGAATAGCCATGGGAGGGAAGTGAAAAGCAAGTAGTACATTTCTGCTTCTATTTTTATTTTTTTTTAATTTGTCCTGACACCACACTGTTCTCAAGTCTTAAATTATGCACTGTTGAAGTTCCTTGAAAATCAACTAGAAAGAGATCATCTTGTTTGTCGAGATTAACGATTAATTGGAAAATGATTGGTTTCAAACTGGACAAATGAATTAAAAACTGGAAACCCTTTTTGTAGAGATCACTGGTTATGAAGATCCAGACAGGGGAATACAAGTCTGATGTCCTCAAGACTTTAACAGAATAACTAAAGGCAATGTTAAAAGTTAAAATGAAAGGAAAGTAGGAAACCAGTATCAATGTCGTCAAAGAATTTCACCTTAAACCCCTTCTCTCCCAAGAACTGGATCCCACTTCCCAAAATGAGTGCACAAAGAGGCAGAGTCAAACTGCTAAACACAGTGCAAAAACGCATGGACAATGTGCTTTGGTTAAAGCAGACTGCAATGTTTTCATTATTCACTCCAACAGGCTAGAGTTTACTAAACAAGTTTTATCGTGAAGGAGAATCCCTCTGGGGCAATAGATAGAACCAACATGGCTTGTCAAAACGACATTTTATGTTTTAACCAACTGTTCATTCCCCCATTTTAGGAGTCCTTGTGGTACAACCATTTTGACAAGGTAATACAATTGAAGATATATTTAATGAAGTACACCTCCCTAAACATTTTCTACTGGATATTGTATAACTCACATATGTAACCTAAAGCTGTAACCTTAACCAAAACATGGGAAAAAAGAATCATAATTTACCTAGATGAAGTTATGAACCTTAAAATCTCTCTTTGCGATTTAACATTTCAGGATACTTACAATTCAGAATTTGAAGGCCAAGCAACTGGGGAAGAATGAGAAAACAATCCTGTGACTTCAGTTTTCAGGAGTTTTCCAAGCAGCATTGGCAACATTGATCCTTCACTTTGATTCCTTGATGCTAAAAGGTTAATCCAACTGCTTTCTTCTCTTCGGTTCAGGCTTGCCTAACTGCAACGAAAAACACATCTCCTCATCAGAGTCACTCCTTAATGCCGATAGGTTTTTCAGTTCTGGGGTTTCCTGAGGTTTGTTGTCATGCATCAGCGATCGCCCTGAGAAACTTGGGATGAACTGGTGCTCCACATTAGGAGCTGCTTCTGCCCCATCTTCTATATGAAATTCAGGGCCAATGAAGAGTGGAGACTGTCCTTGCTGAGACTCACCTTTGACTACCCCTTGCTGCATGTTTAAATTAATAGGCTCAAAGTTCTCTTCAATTTTTTCTTTGGATGGCACTCGGTCTAGAGGAGATGACTCTCCAACTGTTGAATCTATTGCCGGTGCTGATGCATTTCTTTGATCTTGAACTGCAGCTATATCAACAACTGAACAAGTCAGACAGTATCACAAGTTGAGATAATATGCACAGAATTATTACTAAAGAGTGGTGTTCAGCAGGCTCTCAGTTTTTTTTACTCTTTATATTTCCCAAAGATTCACATGTCAGGCCTTTGTTTTGAGTCAAACTATTACATTGTCACCTTTACCTTCCATCCAGAGTAACAACAAATATGCTCAGGCAGGTTCAATTTAATGGGAGAATATTTTGTCCTCGTAATGAAATTTTTGCTCTCTCTCCTCTTGCATATTGTACGTGTGCAAAGTATAGCTGTCAAAGGTAACGGCTAATGAACTTACATAGGCTGGCATCCCCTCTTGAAGAAACAAATGTTGGAAACTTGATATCATTGCTATTGGAAATTCAGAGAGTATAAATGCCATTCAGAAAGCAATAACATTAGATTTTATTTAAAAGTAATTTTCACTTTCCAAAAGTAACATAGCAAAAAATAAAAAACATTATTTGACCCTTTGTTCCTTTGATTGCTCTCTTGTTGATAATAGTTTCATTAATACAATGAACTCTTTTTTGACACTAACCAAACAGTGCTAAGTAGAAAGCCATTCATGGTTCCACACTGACATTCAAAAGGTAAAAAAGTTATCTTCTAAACTTGATACCCAGAATTTGACAACAGTTTCTTTTTTGGTAAATTAATGGAGGGTCATAATAAACCCCTCTATGCTCAACAGACCTAGTAGAAAATTTTATGATCAGGCACCATGTTATTTTGGTACCTACGTAGTTTATTTAATTTGAAAGCAAACTCCAAATTTCTTCTCTTCTTTTGTTTTTTGTTAATAAAAATCAGGAAAAGTTAGCCAGCAGTTCCCATCTGAAACAAAGCATGCATATCATTTGTTACTATAATATCTTGATTCTGGCAATACGCCCTCCATATATGAGGGGAAAAACACAAATGAATTCTGAAAGTAAGTGCATTAATGTAGAAGGAGAAAAATATAGGATTGAATTGAAAGCACAAACCTTGAAGCCCATCATTGGTAGTAATGAGATCAAGTTCAAGGAGGTCAAGCAGGCGACCAAGATCAACTCCACTGGTCCAATTTTCTGGGGGCAGGCCAACTTTAAGCTTCAACCTACCACGGTTAGCTGTCCCACCCCAAATGATCCCAACTGGCCGTGGCTTCTCACAATCCTGACCCCATAAGAGAATGAGGCTTCCACTATCACCTTCAAGATCAAAAGTCTGTTGGTTCTCACCAACAACAAGAAAATCGGTAAAGAAACAAATCCCTTTCTCATCATTGTACTCTAGTGCATAGGCCATTATGGTCCCGGTAGTCAAGCCAGAACTCCTTCCAACTTTGACAACTTGCCTTCCAATGAGACTATTGATTGGAGCTTGCAAATCTATAACATGGACATCACCAACCTCGCCAACACCTTTGACAGTTGTAGTTACATTGTTCATGTTAAAGTCTCCTGCAAAAGGAATGAAGGCCCCATCTGCTCGGACAAATGTTTCTACAAGGGTTTGCAATGGGTAAGTGTTGAGGTCAGCAAGCAAAGAAAAAACAATCAACACAATTACGCTACATATTTGTTCTTCAGCACTATCCATCTATAAAAAAGTCAAATTCAACTATTAGGCAACAACAATGAAACCACATATTCCAAAGCCTGCAATAAGCTTAGTCTGCGAAGACAAGCATCTAGCTCACTTGCCTGGATGAACAAGGATTATTTTAAGTCTCTCTAACATTCCCCGGGGAATATCTAATCCTTGGACATGACCCATGGTTCATGCTCCAGTAGATTTCATCTAAAAAACTTTTATCCAAGACAGAAATAATCCTACCCAGCATCATGATTTTACAAACTCCGAGAAGCACTCTCATGGAAAATCAGCCTTCTCATAGCATATTCAAAAATTTTCAAGATTGTAATCATGACTAATGCAACAATAGCATTAACAAATCCCAGCCTTTTCTTCCTTACAGAATGCTAGATCATTTCAAGATTGATAAGATGCTAACTACTACTTTGAGTTGTGTCAGTAAGGTTTAAAAGTTCCATTAAATTACTCTGCTAGTATCGTATATCTATTAATTTACTTGGCAAGTGCAAGTTGGATTAATTTCAGTTTTAGTTACCTTCTCAGAGCAGAAACACCTATTATTCGCAGGCACTTCTTTGATTAAAGAGGAAAAACCAAGAAGTCATTTGGGAGCTTGAGGATGCAATGGTGACCGACACTTAATTGGTTAAAGTTGTGCAGCTATAGAGTTACATATATTGAGTGAAAGTAATCCCTGGTGAAATCCACAACCGAAAATGGGTAATACTTTATACTCACCTGAATTAAATCTTTCAAGCCAACAAACACAAATTTCAACAAAAGGAAAAAATTATTGATTTATCTCTCAAACTATTTTCTTAGTTAAACATAATCTATGAAACACAGCAAGATAACATCTTCCCTTGGATTGACAGGTGGATCATTAAAAATATAGTCTATGAAGATGAAGAACATAAACTGCAAAACACGTGGTAAATCAAAGTATACATTGGTATGACAAATTTAATATGGAACTGCATTACCTGGGTTTGTTCCAGCAAATATTCCATACCAAAGATCATCAGTGATAAATGACGTTGCTCTCTCCACAGCACCCAAATACACCCCAGGTCCAAGGCTTGGTGGCAAAGGATGAAACATTTTCTGGTTTGGGTAGTCCAGATCAACTGCAACATGCCGATTTGTGAGGAAACCAACCTGGCGGTTACCTGTTCTGCTTTTCACAATCGCACCCAGGGTTCCATATGTCTCTTGGTTAGCAACCTAAAATTGTAAGGCAATTTTGTAATTCCCGCGAAATGAACAAAGAAACAAGTATTCAAGTGCATATCACAGAATACACTGCCTTAGCAAAATCAAGTTGCAGGACATATATTAGGACAGCACAAAAAAGAACTCAAACCATTCCCTTAAAAAATTCATAATACTGCTAAACAGATCAAACTGCAATTGCATATTAATAATAATAAAAAAAACTTTATGTGCACACAATGGTTGGATAAAGATTTCCTGAAAATTCTCACTGGATTTTGGAACTCTCAGTATGTACAAAAGAAAATGCAAAACCATTCTAGAATGGCAATATATAATATACTTGACCAAGGTTCCTGGCTTAAAGACTTGCACATATCCAACTCAAAAGCAGGAAAACTAGTTCAGACATTTAATGTACTTGCCCATTTATCACATCCTACAATCAACAGGAAGAACTAGGAAACTGTCTATATATCAACTAAAAAGTTTATTAAGTAACCAACAAATAGTGCTATTTTATTATTCATGCATTCAATCCCTACCATTTAATCAACACAAAAACCACAAACATCACTAAAGTGTCGATACCTGCGATCCAGAACCAATGCATGGGTCACTTCCTCTCAGGCCATCCACAAGATCAGTATACAACTGTTCCTTTGGAGTTGCTGCAGGAGCACCATAATATGAGAATTCTACAACATCTACATCACACCACACTCCTCCTGGTCCCTGGCCCATACAATGAAAAGGCAACTTAACTTCCTAAGCAAACTGAAGCCAGTCATAGATCAAACAAAATAAAATAAACCAAATGTCTTTAGAAGAGAAATAGAGGCCAAAGTAAAGCTGGAAGCACCAGTTTTCTTACCTCAAGGGCTGTAGGTAGGCACTGGACATGGCTAAGCCATTGCCTATGAACTTTACGGGCAACAAAAACAAGAATTGCAGGAATACCCGTCAAAATACCCCTTCGGATTCTAAATCCAATTGCTGTTCCAAGACTAAACCGCCTCAATATTTTGCTATGAAATGCCCTAATGGTCATTAGCTCAAGCAAGGTGGTAGCTTGCTGCCCTTCTGGCAACCTCCCAAGAGTTTCCGGAAGCACCCCCTTCTGAAGGTTTCCAAAATAGTTTGCCCTGTCTTCTGCTGCATCATTTAGTCGACTCAATGTGGGCCAGGAGAAGTAGGCAGCATTACTCTCAGAGTGCTGCCCGCCTGAAGTAAAGGGTTGAAGTGGCGACAAGCTTGACCAAGGCAAATGATTGCAGTAGTTTCTTTCCAAATCTAAAGCAGATTCCTCTGATTGTGAGGATCCAGAGTGATGAATCCTTAAACCTAATCTGTTCCTTTCCATCTGTCAGCTCTCCTACACATAGACATATTGACTGTATAATCTTAAGAACAAATTAGGCAGCTATAATTCTCATAATATAAAGAAGCTAAAGAGCTTTGATAATTGCAGGAGAAACTGTAGTGCTTGAACAGTAAGAATAAATACTGAAACTGAAGAACAATCCCACTATACAATAACATGAACACTTTAAAACAATATTTCAGAAAAAAATATAAATGGATAAAAGAAATAAAAGTTAACCAGAATATAGCTGCTCGACACAAACAAATTTGCAAAAACACCTGCAGTGAAACATCTCAAATAGGAAACCATGGAGGTTGCAGAAAACAAGGACCATGATTAAATATATGACACAAGCATTCTGCCCCTTAATTTGAAGCTATAAGCGCTAAAATAACTAGATGTTTAGCTTATAGACTAGGGAGCCAATGAAACACGGAACAAGCCATAATAATAATAATAATAATAATAATAATAATAATAATAATAATAATAATCCCTATCCTAATAAAGGATCCAAGAGGAATCAAATTCTCCAAAGGGTATCAGGAGAAATGAAGAAGAACACGAAAACATAGAAGCTTCACATAGCAAATGCAGAATAGGTAGGGGAAAAGTGTCATCCTTTTCCATGCAGAAAACTATAATAAAACAGAAGCTAAAAAGGACACACAGAATCATCCAGAAGTCAGAAAATAGAGATACAAAACAGCAACTCAATGCAAGTCTTTGAGAAACGAATACAAAGAAGCTAAACCCCCATATACAATCGATGAAGAAGGCAGCAAACAGGCAATTAAATTTGAATCAAGGCAAAAACTTTGAAATGATTATTTGAAAAACAGATTAAATACTTCATAAAGACCATTACTTTCTGAAAAAACTGAGCTAAAACAATCAAGAACCTTCTTTTATGAGCTGAAATTGATCAAAACCCAGATAGAAAAGCTCAGATTGATAAAACAAGCAAACCCCATATTTAAATCAAGACCAAAACCAACAGATTAAGCAAAACCCAGATAGGATATACAATCAAAAACAAGGTTTTTATGCAACACTCACCAAGCAAAAAAGGTGGAGCTCTGATGGGGGACTCCAAAAATAGCCCCTTGAAGCTGTTCATGCCCTAGTACACAATCTTTTTCATTAGTAATTGCTACTCTGCATAGTAAAAAAAAAATCAAAACTTTATGCGCCTATAGACATGGAGAGAGAGAGAGAGAGAGAGAGAGAGCGAGAGGGAGCAGTGAGCTATAGCAAATTAAAAAAAGACTCAATGTTTTCTAGGCAGACAGAGAGAACTAAGTATTAAAATATTTGGAGAGAGAGAAAGAGAAAAGCCAGCCAAATATCTATAGTATCTGCTACAATTGATTTCGCATTAACATAATATATATATAAAAAAAACAATTTAATAATTAATGGGTTTTTCCCATTTTCTTACAAACACTTTTCATTTGCTTTCTTCCTTTATGATTTCTTTATCCCTTCTTTTCATTTTCTTTAGCTACATATAATTTATGGAGGGAGGGAGTGAGTTGAGTGATCACATTTCTTGGTGGAAAAAGAAGTGCAGCGGGCATAAGGGAGGGTTTCAATGGAGGAGAAATTTTTTTCTTTGGGTCCCATCCATATTTGCTCCCTAAAAGGAGCACATTCTTCACCCAAATAATTCAATTCCCACCTATCTTTAGGGTGATGGGTAGTTTGAGTGATCTTCTCCCTTTGTTCCTGCATTCTTACTTGCCTTTGGTTTATCTCCAACTCATTGATAGATATTTTGTGCATTGTACTGTATGCCTTGAGGAGGGTTTTGAATGATTATATATTGATTTTGTAATAATTTCTAAAATCGATATATATATATATATTATATCATATATTATTTCAGGGTTAATAATGATGAATTTTTTTTATTTATTTATCTCAAGACTCTTCGCCACTTCCTCTTTCTGCTTTCTCTCACATGAATGATGATGTGCTCTCTCCTTCTCCTTCCATTATTTTCTTATCCTTCCCTGTGGAAAACGTTTGCTTGGTAAAGAGAGTTGGCTTTCTAGAAGTTAAAAATCATTCAGACACAGCCCGTCTTTTATTCCCCAATACATTATCTTCACCTTTTATCACCTCGTCACATCACTAGCATTATCTTTATCATCCATGATTCAATTATCAAATCATCACAAGTCCACACCTCGTATTAAAATAATGCGACATGCAAATTATTGGTATTAAATTCCATTTTTTTAATTGGGTTTCACATAATCTAGTATACATGTGTGTATGTATTGGTATATTCAAGAAATTACGTCTTTCTATATCTTTAAAATTTAAAAAATAATTATTTTAAACTAAAAAAATTATTTTAATTTTTTTAAAAAAATACAATTAAATTACAATATCACACACCATCTTAGTTCAGTTGGACTGTTCTAGTTTCAAGTATGGAAGTATGTATATGTAATCTTTGTTACATGTATTTTATTTGTAGCGTATACTTTCACTGATGGCCACTAGCCACGAGATGATGAAATTTCCCAAGAAATTTCTACAACGCAATTATTGTATCAATACCAAAATGGTTACACCACCAATCAGGCATTCCCAGAGAAGGAAAGGGGAACGGAAGATATTGAGGGGCACTCAGATTTGAAGAGTTTTGTTGGAACCTGACTCGTCATAACTCGACTCATAACTTGAATAATGAATTAAACAAATTAATCTTGTAAATTACAAGGACATTATTTTAAAAATAAAATTTAAATGGTTTCATCCAAGTTTTAACTAAGTCATAAATTCATAGCACTTGAGTCTTACAGAATTAACTTATAATTTGACCAGATTAAATCATGATAATAAATCTTAAGTTAACCAATCAAACTAAACCGGCCGGGTCAAACTAAACCGGCCAGGTTTTAGAAGTATGAAAATACTCTTAAGTAGTTGCAAGGGCATGTAGAAGACATACAAGAATAAGTAGATTGGTTCTCAGCTTTGAATGCTGACAACTATCATTAATGATGCAAGAAATGGGGGTGGTGATGTGGCATTTGCTAGGAGAGAACAAAATGTGAAAAGAGTAAAAGGGCATTTAAGGAAATGGGCCATAACTCGATTTTGCCACAGATAAATCTAACAAGGATGGGGTTCACTTGTACAGAGTGCGTTG
>Ga0325414_1006083_pt1 | contig 12782 bp, 12 predicted proteins | sample PopdelMetagenome_8_FD_206183 | JGI IMG/M metagenome (GOLD analysis project Ga0325414, IMG submission 206183) | Populus deltoides microbial communities from Bellville, Georgia, United States - Leaf-PdKOR-R3 | ecosystem: Host-associated > Plants > Phyllosphere > Phylloplane/Leaf | place: USA... | reverse complement strand
GCATGGGCGGTAAATATTTCAGAACTCTCTGCAAATTACCGATGGATATATTCCATTGGTAATATCAGCAGTAAACACCGCCGGATATATTCCATTGGTGATTGTGGCATTGGTGGTAATTGTTTTGCAACTCTTAGTAAAATACCGACGGCTTGGTTTCGTCTATTAGGCTGTCGGTATTTATTTAAAATATTTTTAAAAAATATTTATTAATAGTAAAAAAAACTAATTAACCAAATAAAATTTTATTAAACATTAGAAATATAAAAATAATGTTAATATTCATCCAAATATTCATTACAAATTTAATATGTTTCAAAAAATTAAACTAGATTAACAGCGGAGTTGAAGGAGGAAGAGGAGGTTGGTTGTTCCCGGGATCGTACGACTAAAAAGAGGCTGCACATGTATCATCACCCATCCTTGATCTAATGTCCGTGACTATTTGACGTAGCTGATCATAATCCGTCGAGAGTTGTTCATATTGTTGTTTCAAGGCCATGAACTCCTCAGACTAGGTGCTTGATACTAATGGAGAGCTCCCAACAGTTGAGACACTACGGGCCACCCGCAAGTTTTCGGCCGTAGTGTTGGAGAGCCCGTTGACCCAATTTTTTAGGTCCAACAGACGATCCTACCTCCATCCATAAATCCGGATCGAAATTCGGATGGGTCAAAGGATCGTCCCCATATCTCTCCCTCTACTGGCTATTATAGGTCTCTTGAAAATTTTTAAAAAAAACATTATATTCAATTTAAGAAAATAATAACTTACAAAATAAAATGATTGAATAAACATACCATGAAGTGTTGAGCACGGTAGTCCACGAACTGTTGCACTCCCTTTTGGCGGTCTTGACTTCATACGTGCATCTCTACAAACAGCTCCATTGGGCTTGGCTCACGTCCAATAGACATAGCCTATAAGGAAAAAAAAGGTTGCAAGTTAAATATATTTATAAGCAACAACAAATTAATTAACGATATATTTCATTTAAATTAATTTTATCATCCGCTTCGCATGTGCATTGAAAGGGATAGAGCCGCCGATGTGCGTAGTCAACGAACCATGAATTTATCGGTTCTGGTTGTCTGCACCGAACTGTGAGCGTCGTGCGAACCGCTCAGACGTCACGTGCAAAATATATTGCGTCCATATATCCCCCGAGATGAATGGCAGTTTGAATTCCCGCCAAACCGCCACCTCATTCCAGCCTTCTAAACCGTTATTTCTCACATATCTTTTTTTTTGTGTCATACCAAAAATCACGCAACCTACTTCCACAGTAACAAATTAAAATTTAGAACATAAAATTATAAAACAAAAAATTATATTATTTTTGTTGTTGCCTAGTTACAGCGTGATTCTCCCATACCCTACTCACAACATTGTTGTTCGCGTTATCCCACTCAAATTTATGTTGTGTATAAATAATTCATTTAAAATAAAATTAGTACAAGATATAAAATTACAAAAATAATTTATTAAAAATAAGCTAGAAATTAGAAGTTAACACCTACCTAAAATCTTCAAAACCATGCATCGATATTAGGTCTCCACTCAGGATGTCTGAAAATCTGACTCCATTAAAATAATGGAATCTCCATCGACGATTTAAACGCCGATGTTATTGTTCGGGCAACCTTAATGTTTGTGAACCTAAAATTAATAAAATATTCATTAGTTGTTTATAAATTATGTTATAAGTAAAAAACAAAAAACCTAAACAAACTAACATTGAAAGGTCATCCTTCCATTGTGTCTGGTACTTGCTGGTGAATTGACCCCGCTGTAAAGGCATATCGCCTCTGCGCTGTGAAACCGCGCTAGAAAAAGCAACATCACAAGCTGGCGTAGGTGCCTCTTCATGATAAGCACCTAAGGATAAGTCATCCTCACTGTTAGAAGAACTAGCTGCAATCGTCTGCTGACGACGTCCTGTTGATTTCATTGTACGCATCTACAGAAATTTAAATGAATAATTACATAATTAACTTTGATTATTTAAAAAACATTCGACAGCACCTCCCCTATACTGGAGACTACCCACAGTTTTCAAACCTGCAAATCTTTACAATAACCACAAACCAATTGACTCCATTGGAAAATTTTATATACAACCTAACATCTATAGAAATTTAACATCTATATATTTTCAACTAATATCTATAGAAATGCATAAATTACCATTAAAATTAATGGAAATAATATAAAACATAACAATCAATAATAGAATAAAATTGTGATAAAACAATGAAATTTAATTCTTCATTTCTAATTACCATTTCCATGGAAAATTCAACAATAACAATTAAAAGAGACTAAATTTTCAAATAATTATTACAATACAAACAATAAAATAATTAAATTTTCATTCTACACATCTACACAAATTTATACGAATAGTTAAATAATAAAATTCAATTATTTTAAAAAAAAATTTGCTAGCACCTTCTTTATATTAGAGACTACCCACATTTTTCATACCTACAAATATTGATAATATCCACAAGCCAATTTTTATTTTACACTTCTACGCAAATTTATACGAATAATTACACAAATATCGTAAAATCAACTCTATACAACCTAACATCTATAGAAATTCAACATCTATATATTTTCAACTAACATCTATACAAATTCTTAAATAACAATTAAAATTAATCAAAATAATAAAAAACATAACAAGCAATAATATAATAAAATTAAGATAAACTAATTAAATTTAATTCTATATTTCAATTAACATTTTTAAGGTAAATTCAACCATAACAATTCAAATTCAACAAATTTTTTTATTATTATGGCAATACAAACAATAAAATAAATTGAAAAAATAAAAGAAAAAACTAAAGACTTTAGGAATGAAAATTGTTTACCTTAATAATGTATTGATTTCAAGATTTTATCTACAAAAAATACACAAAACAAAGAACAAAGATAAAGAAAGGAGAATCATACCTTTTAATATGTTGAAAACTACAATCAAAACAATAAAAATACAATGAGAAACGCAAATGATTTGCAGGAGGAGAAGAGAAGATGAATGAGAGGAGCCGAGAAAAAATGAACCACAAAGGGGGGGTCGGTTTTTTACTGTAATTTTACCGACGGAATTACCAATGAAAAGTAGAATAATATTTTTTTGAGCGGTGGCATTAAATTCTGTCAGTAATTCCCGTCGGTATTTTTTGAATTTCGCACTAAAATTTTGAAAATCCCTCCAGATTTTTTGAAGTCTGTCGGCACATCCGTCGGTAAAAAGGTGTCAGAGCATGGGCACATTGGATTTGCCGCGTCCGTTGGTGATGCCGTCGGTAACTGTGCCAACTGACCAGGCAGTCTGACAGTCGCCCGCATTGGAATGTGGACCATCCGTCTGTAAACTCATCATTGATTATGGCAGGGGCTGTAGTTTTTTTGTAACTATTAGTAAAATATCGATGGGACACAATCTGTTGGTATAGCCGTCGATGATTGTGGCACAATGATGTATGTTTTTTACAACTCTCGGTAAAATACTTACGGGACAAAATCCGTTGGTCTATCCGTTGGTGATTATGGCAAAATGCTGTAATTTTTTTACAACTTTCGATAAAATACCAACGGGACACAATTCGTCGATCTATCCGTCTGTGTTTGTGTCAAGCTTTTGTATGTTATGTTTGTATTGCATGTCTATCCTCCTACAAAACACTTAAATTGCAAACTTACAGCATGCATGACACAATAACAATAGCAAATAATTATGAAATAAATATATATTTCATGTTCCAAAATATAATCTATAATATTACATTATAAAAAAAAGGCTTTACAGCATATTTAGTCAGAATTTTCATCTTCGTCCTCAATTGAATTGTTATCAGCTTCATTGCACTCTTTAATGTGGTTATCATCTTCTTCATCAACATTCTCTAGTCCATTAGAGCTCAAGACAACATTCAACTCCTCTACATCAACATCAACATCAACAAGACTATCATCGAAAACACAAAAATTCAAATTTTCTTCTAAGTTAATCGAAGAAGCAACTCGGTATGGTTTAACCAACTCACTAGCTTGAAAGACTTCATCTATCACACTTGTGTTTTCGTTTTCATCCTTTACAAACCAACTCCATATTTTTACGATTACAAAACAACGTTATATCCAATCTAGCCTTGATGTTGTCCTTAGTCTTCCCCTTCACATCCATGACGGTGTTGAAAATATTCTCAAAAACGTTCTTTTCAATGTGCATGACGTCAAGGTTATGGCAGAGAATATTAGTCTTCTAATAAGGAAGCTCCCAAAAGATACTTCGTTTTACCTAATTATGAGTCAAACCAAAACCAAGAAATTTCTGCTTACCTGATTGGAGACCAAACACAATGTCACCGTACTGTGATACAACATCATACAATTCTTCACCAGAAAGACGCGAGGGTGCAACATCCTTTTTAAATCTGCCAGCAAAAAAATCCTTTATGTTCTTTCTGTACCTGTGATTCAGTGGCAAGAAACGACGGTGACAGTAAAAAAGAAGAAGCTTTACCCCTGTTTGTTAGCGTGGATGCCTTGTTGTTTTCCATACAGTATGGACATGCTAGTTTTCCATACGTGCTCTAACCAGAAACCATTTCATAAGCTGAGAAATCATTGATAATCCACATCAAAGCCGATGGAATGGGTGGTTGGCTGCAGTTTGGAAGGGGAGAGTTGGGATGGGGAAGAAGAAGGAGAAATAGAGAAAGAGAGAGTCGGTAGAGTGAGTATATATTGGCTTTTACCGATGGAATCATACGGACACGTCCCGTCGATATACCCGTCGATAAGTCCACCGGTGACTGTCCCATGTCATTGTACGGAGATCTCGATTTGAATCCCTCGGTCATTCCGTCGGTAAAATCATCTGAAAAAAATTCACATCATCACACTGTTGCAACTTTTCAAAAATCTATATAATCCGTCGGCAATAAGGTCGGTATATACCGACAATATTAGAGACGGAATTATTTCCATCGATAAAAATTACCGACGAAAAAATTTCGTCGGTAATTCCGTTGGTTTTTGTCGATTTTCAGATAGTGAATTTTTTAAATGATTATGTTTAATTTGATTTGGTGAATAACTTGTTGGCTTGAGTTATGGTTGTTATTTTTGTGATTCTGTTATCTTTAAAATTGTGTTTTTGCTTGGTAGGGAGTTGAAAGTATCAAGACAAATAGCCAAAATGGTATTTTAATAGGTTACCCATGTAATACATACGCGACCACCGGTCACATATGTAGGGGTTATGCATGTAGTAAATGTGCGACCAATAATCGTGCATGTAGTAAATGTATGATCTATACATAATGCATGTGTTACATGCATGACTATTGTTTTTATGGTAGAATAAGAATTATTTTCTCAACTATGCTACTTTGAGAAATAAGTTTGTTTACTGTGTTGATGTGAAAAAAATCTCAGACCAGGGAGTAACCTCTTTTCATTTTGAAGGATCATTTTGCATATATAACAGGGACATTCTTTTTAAAGAACTTCAAATTTCAAGGAATTTTAAGAACTTTGAGAAGCCAAGGCCGACGGCCGGCAGCACACCTAGCTCCGCCCTCGAGTGCAGGGCATTTAAACCTTAGAACGTGCTAATAGCCTCGCTGGCCCTTGCGGTTTATAAACGATGTAATTTCACTGGACTTGTATATGTCAGCTTCATGAATGCACTTGTCAAGTGTTTTAATAAGATAGAAAACAATAGGCAAAACAAAAGTATCAATGAAGACAATTTAGGACGGTTAAATGGAACTTCTTTTATGTGGAAATAAATTCCTTTTGTGATAAATATAGATAGATATTTGCATGCCCACCTATATCATAATTTTTGGGACAGGTTTGATGTGACCAGTCCAATTTAATCCACCCAAATGCCATCGAAAACTGGGCACCGATTTCTCACTATGTTTATTTTCCTTGTATTATTATCATGCATTTGAAAGAGAAGATCTGTTGTCTTGGCTCTGAAAGTTACCACTTGGTGCTTAGTGCTTGTTAGCTGAAGACGAGAAGATATAATATCACCAAGTTGGTTCAGGTTGCAAATAGAATGCTTAATCAACCGAAATCAAGGGGTTAGCCTTAAGCACACCTACATAGCCTCACATCAAATAGTAAGATTTAATTTGATGCAAGACTCGGTGATTGGGTCTAGGGGGCTGATGTGCTGGTAGTGGCAGTCAATTTCAGAGGAAGATGATAGGTAGGACCTACCCACCCACAGTCAGTCACTTGCTACCCCCACCACCACTGGACAAGAAATGCAAATTTGGCAAGCATGAAAGAAACCCAACGCGCACGTTAAAGCAAAGTCTGTGTCATTAGGGTTTTGGGGACCAAAGCATCAAATCCAGCCAACTGCACCCATCAAAGGCTGACCACATTGCGCCCTAAACAATGTGCAGACAAAGATCTCCCTCTCCATCTTGGTTTTGTTTTGCTTTCTTTGTTCAGGTCCCTTATGGGCACCCACATGAACAAAATGGAGGACACTCATCTTCCTGTTGTGAAATTATGAAATTGCCATCCATCATAGAAAATGTGCGGAAATTAGGAACTGAAGCAAGGTTAGATTAGACATTCTAGTATGATTTTGGTGCTCTGGTTACTGAAGCACGGGTGCCTAGACGAGAATGCTTCTGAACAATCCTTGTATAAGTTTATGGACGAGTCATCCATTCATAGGCTAAGACGTCCTGGGCGGCAGGACGCGTGGACTCATTGAAGGACCATGTATTCCATATCGATCACTGGTCATCACGTACCATCCTGTACTTGTGTGTAATGTCATGGAGGTTGATAGCTGTATATCATGTTGATGATAGGTCAAGAGATGAAATCGCAATAACAGTACTTAATCCAACCAATTGACGGAACGATATATTTAATTGAAATTATTAGATATCATGCAATTGTAAAACTCACTTGTAAAGGGATATTCGAGGAAAGATTGAGGCATCTTTGAATCTTGATATTCGAGGAAGCCATACCCATTCCATAGTAATTCTAGTGATGCCAACATTTCTATTTTTTGCGGTTTTAATTGTCAAATGCTCTCTTCTTGTTTTTTTTCTTTGTTTTTTCTTTTGCATCGAGATTAATTCTTTCCCTTATTAGGTGTTAGGCATAATATCAATACCTAAATCGATTTTTGAACCTTTTTTTTTACCATTTGCTTAAATTTGAACCTATGTAATATTAAAGGAGGAAAAAAAATACTTTTGGAACTAACATCTCAAAGGTAACTAACTATGTATAATTCTGTAAACAAATATTTTCTTCTTAAAAAAAAACTTCATCCGTAGAAATGGATTTCTCGTAACTAATGTTTCTTCACAGAAAATTCATAGGTCAAATGAAGAACCTAAAGGTGGATTCATGGTTGTGAATTTCTTTTGAAGTTCATCTTTTGGTTTATTCCATTAGCCTAGTCTTTTTGTAAAACAACATTTGATGTTGAAAGTTTATATATATGTAATTTTATTTGCTTTTTTTGTTTTATAGAATCAATTTGTTGGTTAAACTTGCAATTAATGATGATAAGAAAAAGCATATAGTTATAACGGGCACTTGTATAATTATGATATTGTATGATAACATGGGCCACAAAATTTAAGGTGGATATCAAATTTACTGTAGAGGGTCAAACCCAGGGAGCGGAAACCCAAGAAGCAGGAATTAATGAATGAGCATGGAAAAATCCAGTGAGGTTCTGGTCATGTGTGGCCTTCAAAGAATCTTCACCTCTATAATTCCAACCCCTTTTAACACATGGTTAGAAGGTAGCTTGTGGACTGTTGCTTACGGAAGTTTCAGGTTGTGTGGGGGCGTACAGAATGTTGTCGGGGACAATTATAGTGTATTTTAATAGGGTGTCCTAAAAACAAATCATCTCTACTGAGGTGAAAAGTCAAGAGTGAGTCCAAACAGAGTGTCCAAAATGTTGGCAGATTCAATTCTATGTGAAATAAATTGATTACAGAGTGAGTGATTGTTGAGATTCCTCTGCTTCGCAAAATTAATGATAAGGAGCTGTAATGGAGTCAAAATCCAGTATGAATATACTGACGAAAACTCTACTGGAAAGACGCAATAGGCAATAGTTTGTGAGATAGTATCAAATTTGGCAGCATTGGCCTATACAAGCAGTGGACTGATGCAAGTTTGAACTTGGATGTTGGACAGTCCAAGACAGGAAGCAAATACAGCATATTCGGCTGCATAGAATGATAGTTACGCGGCAGTGTAATGAGTTGTTACGACAATTATAATCATGGCTTTAAGGGAGAATAGGTGTCTAGATCATAGGGGCATGACTGCTAAACATGGAAGCATAATTGGGATTGCTCCTCAAAACACTAAGATCATGGGATCATGGGTCAAAACCAACCACTAAATTCATGGGAACATTGGGAAGAAATCACTCACAGTACGATTTACGTCCTCCCCACTAAAGCTGACACTAAACGTAACATAGAATCATTTGCCAACTTAGTTGAAAACCAATTTAATTGCAAGATTAAAATTCTGCGAAGTGATAATGAGGGGGAATTCCACATGAAAGATTTCTTTCATACCAAAGGAATCATTCACCAAACTAGCTGTGTCGAAACACCCCAACAAAATGGGATTGTAGAACGCAAACACCAACACCTAGTTAATGTTGCCCGAGCTTTAAGATTTCAGGCCAATCTTCCCCTTCAATACTGGAGTGATTGTGTCTTAACTGTCACATACCTCATCAATCGCACACCTAACCCCTTGCTTAAAAACAAAACACCCTTTGAACTCTTATTCAATAAATCACCCACTTATGCCAATTTAAGGGTTTTGGTTCTCTTTGTTTTGCTTCCACTCTCTCCTGCCAAAGAAAGAAATTTGAATCTCGTGGTTGCATATCTGTTTTTCTTGGATACCCTTTTGGCATAAAAGGCTACAAATTGCTTGATCTCTAATCCAATACCATTTTTATATCTAGAGACATCACCTTTCATGAATCAACTTTCCCATTTCACTCCTAACCTCACCTCTCCACTAATGCATCTAATAACACAACATGTGTTTTCACTAAACCATTACCTGACACTCTTGATTTTCCTATCATCTCTTCTCCATTTACACCCGATGATTTATCTCCTTCCAACATACCTCACATAACTTCACCAGCACTAAATGACTCTGTCATCTCCACAACAAACCCCTCATTTGATTCTCCATCTCACACTCCTGCTATCCTACCTTGTTCCTCTCCTGATTCAGCCCCTCGCAGAACCACCAAAGTCAGAAGAGCACCACAATATCTACACGACTTCCATTGCAACCAGTCCTCACTTGTTGTGCCTTCTCAATCATTGTCCAAATCTAAGACTTCAAACACCAATAATCTCTACTCATTGGCAAACTTTATTTCTTATAAAAAATACTCCCCATCATTCACTGCTTTTTCTAGCTTTATCTCCATTCATACTAACCCCATCACATACAACCAAGCCATGAAATATCCTTGCTAGTGCAAGGCCATGAGTGATGAATTGCTTGCCTTGGAACAAAATAACACTTGGATCGTCACTGACTTCCTCATGGCAAGTCAGCCATTGACTGCAAATATATTTACAAGACTAAATTTTATGCTGATGGTACTATTGAGAGATTGAAAGCCAGACTTGTAGCCAAGGGTTTTACGCAGAAGGCAGGTATTGATTATACAGAGACTTATTCTCCTATCGTAAAGCATGTTACTGTCAGAGTCTTACTCTCTATTGCAGCAATCAAAGGATGGTGTCCCTTACAATTTGACGTCAACAACACATTTTTTCACGGTGACTTGAAAGAAGAAATATATATGCTCAAGCCGCCTGGTTATTCTGTAGGAGGCACTAATCAAGTCTGCAAGCTTCTTAAAAGTTTATATGGACTCAAGCAAGCCTCACGCTTCTCTCTTTCTCTCATTGCCTTTGGTTTTACACAATCCGAAGCTGATAACAGTTCATTTACTAAGGTGGATAACAGTTCATTTACTGCCTTACTAGTTTATATTGATGATATAATTGTTGCTGGAAATTGTTCATCTTCCATTGAATCCCTTAAATCCTTCCTACAAAACCAATTTAAAATCAAAGACCTTGGCTGCTTATGCTACTTTCTTGGCCTAGAAGTTGCTAGATCCTCAAAAGGTATTCATTTATGTCAGAGAAAATATGCTTTAGACATTCTGGCTGATTCAGGAACCTTGGCTAGCAAACCCCTCAAGCTGCCTCTTAAGCAGAACTTTAAGCTCAGCAAGACTTTTGGAGATCCTTTATCAGACCCCCAGCTCATATCGTCGTTTTATTGGACGCCTTTTGTATCTCACAATCACTAGGCCGGATATTTGTTATCCTATCCAAGTCGTCAGTGAATATATGGATACACCTATTAGCATACATCTGACCACAGCTTATCGCGTTCTTCATTACATTAAATCTACACCTGGACAAGGTATTTTATTATCTTCTTCCTCACATATTCAACTCAAAGCCTTTTGTGACTCTGATTGGGCTTCCTACCCTGACACTAGAAGATGAGTCACTGGTTATTGCATATTCCTTGGAGACTCTCTTATTTCTTGGAAGTCCAAGAAACAATCTGTTATCTCTCGCTCCTCAATTGAGGTAGAATACCATTCTATGGCTTCCACTTGTTCAGAACTCATTTGGCTTCGATATCTCCTTCAGAATCTCTGTATTTCTCATCCTCAAGCTGCTCAACTTTACTATGATAACCCAGTTTTTCACAAACAAACAAAACATATTGAATTAGATTCTCATCTCATCTGTGACAAGATACAGGAAGGTCTCATCACCACTGCTCATGTTGCTTCTCAAAGTCAACTAGCAGACATCTTTACCAAAGCTCTTCCTTCTTCTCTTTTTGAGCAGCATTTGTCTAACATGAGAATAGTTAATCTCTATTCTCCATCTTGTGGGGGGTATTAGACACCACATCAGCAACATGCCATTTAGCATGCACCAAGCAACAACCTGTAACAAAATTGCAACAGAATAGCCAATACCACACTAGCAATAACAGCAGCACAACATGCTGCAACCAAATGAATTATTTGTAATTATTTCTTTTCTGTTTTTTGCTTATTTAGTTGAGGGCCCTTTATCATAAGGAAATAAACAAAATGGTTTATTAGATAAATTGTGTATAAATGATACTGTACACAATTATTCTTTTTAAGCATAATACTAAGAGGTTCCCTTATCCTTCATGCAAAAGCTGTCTCTCTTCGTCTTTTATTTCTTCCTCCAATTTGTTACATGGAGAGACTTCAAATAACCTGATAGATATGAAGTGAATGAATATCCATACAATGTTAAGGATTCTCTTACATTGCCAATTTGAAGCTACACAACAAAAGCTTATTATTCCTACCAAAAAAATATTATAACAATTTTAAAAGAAGCTTTTAGCATTCAATGCAAATTGTATTTCGAAATCAACAAGATTGTATTATTATTAGTTTTTTTCTTGCAAGAAGAAAAGGGAAAATCTCAAGGTTCTCTGTCATCATTGTCCCCTGGCACATGGCTTATTCTACATTCAACACTCAACCGTAACATAATTTTGAAAGAAATATAAGCTTACCATTTTCAACTGCCTATTATTGCCAAAATATTCAATTGTAATTATTAATTCCAATTCTTTTAGCATAGATAATCTCTCTATTTAATTATTTAGACCTGAAAAACTCAAACAATTGGCATAAACATGTTCTCAACAAATTGAATCCAATTATGCTCGCACATGGGTACAGAAGAGCTTGCTAATGCCTTAAAGAGCTACGGACATTCAAGAACTAAAATGTAAGTTTTTTTTTTTTCCAGCATCATTTTTTATCTTCTAATTATATAGTGTTTTGAGCCTACTCTCTATTTGCATATACATAAACAATTAATTACTGTATTTTCAAAATTTCATACTCATTCCAAACACTTTTGGATATTGTTTGTACAGGGTTTTGATTTCTCACTAATTTACAGCATGCTTTGCTAATGGGGTTTGTATCAATTTGTACTTAATGCATGAAGTCTGCAGGAAATTTTTGTGCATGAAAAAGGTTAGTTCTCTATTCTGTGTTTATCCTGGCTAATGACAGAAAGACAGTATTGTCACATGACTTCAACTGTTTCATTGTCTGAAATTTCTGTTAAGATTTATGCCTTTCAGCTTTGTTAGAGATTCTGCTTTATGTTTGGTGATAATTTTTGCATCAAATCACTTCATAATAACTTTCCAAGGTATGCTAGGTGGATGTATGTCTCACATAGACAGAAAATTATGCAGAGCAGATCATTACATGCTGGAATATTACAAAATGATTAATGTGATCGCAACCACATATCAAACTGCTATATATTACTATAATATAGATCATCATGATTTAAAGATTTTGTTCATAAATCATTAATAGGATATTTAAGTGCCGGAGCTCGAGGGGCCAGAGTGTACAATTACTGTGTTTGATAGGCATCAGGATGTTATGCAATTCTTTAGGCATCAGGATGTTATGCAATTCTTTCCTGGCTATACATACTAGGTTTTTTCATATTTATATCGAATTATAATATCTTGAACAGTTGTATAGAATACATATTGATGAATAAAATGCGTGTATATTGCCTAGTTCTTTTGTGTAACCAACATTATGTGTGCATGATTTTTACTACTTCGTCTATCAAATCTGACAGTATTT
>Ga0325414_1006082_pt1 | contig 12785 bp, 9 predicted proteins | sample PopdelMetagenome_8_FD_206183 | JGI IMG/M metagenome (GOLD analysis project Ga0325414, IMG submission 206183) | Populus deltoides microbial communities from Bellville, Georgia, United States - Leaf-PdKOR-R3 | ecosystem: Host-associated > Plants > Phyllosphere > Phylloplane/Leaf | place: USA... | reverse complement strand
ATCTAGGGTTGCAAATTAAAGAATGTCTGATCATGGCAGTGGAGGTTATTCGATGGATGGTTGCCTGACTGTAGGGTTAGCCATTCTCATTAATGGTCGCATTTTTTGGGTTCCAGAGCCCTAACTACCTCAGGCCGGCCAATACAAAAAGATACAGTTGACATTGACAATCCAATTGTACACTTCAGGCTAGAAGATAGGGTCACCAGTTCTAAAAATAGAAGGAATTCCATCGAATATTTACATTCTTCGGGTTTTATAGTTTATTTTTAAAGTGTATTTTTTAAAATATATTAAAATAATATAATTTTTTATTTTTAAAATATTATTTTTTATATCAGCATTTTAAAATATCTAAAAACATTAAAAAAAATATTAATTTAAAATAAAAAAAATAAAAACATTTCAATTCTTTTTTTAAAATATTTTTAAAATATAAAAACAAACATCCATAAACTTACTTTCATCTAATTTAAAAACAAAGCCCAAAAGGATTTGTTACTCTGTTAAGCTATTAGTTTTTAAAATATATTTTTAATATTAACATTATTAAGTTAATAATAAAAAATAAAAAAAATTAATTTTAAATAAAAAAAATTTAAATTCTTATCTTACAACATCTCTACGTGCTTCCGATCACTACCTTCGACTGCTATTAAATTTCCCAGAGCCGACTTTAGAGAATGCAGAAATATGCAAAGTAGCTTAATTAAAACATTGCAAAAAGTTTTATCCAATATTTTTTCGAATACTTTACATATTAAAATTACCTCAACTGAACATTCCAAGTAATTGACCAAACACTAAATCTTATAGTATTTGAAGCTGACATAGAAATAAAGTACAAATAACACGTTAATATATACATGGCTTTGTTTCAAAAAAAAAAAATATAATGTGATGATAAATAACTTGAGATCTGTATAATAGATTTTAAGTTTGAGTCAGGATGTATATTTTTTTTAAAAATATAAAACAACCAGAGTTTTACTCGTTTATTTAAACCTATAAAGTATATATTTTGAGAGATCAAATTTTTTCAAATAAAAAATAAAATATACATGGCTTTACTCACGATAAGCCTAAAGTCCCCTCGGAAAAGAAAAAAAAAAAAAGAAGGCAAATCCAATAATTTTATTAAGCTAACTATTCTTTTTTTCTTTTTTTAAAAGGGTGCATATATAAATAGGCTAACTGTACACCCAATACGGCAGGTGTGTCTTTCACACCTACTTAAATTCAGAGGCATACCTATGCTAGGACAAAAGTTTAGAACAACTCATGTTCATATCAATTTTTTAATGTAAAAAAAATATTAAGATTTTATTTAAGATTTTGTCAGGCATTTAATCACCATGCAACTCATATCTTAAATGTATGTTGCTAGGTTCCTTCAAAAGCTTGCATTAACCGAGAGAACCGTTCCATTATCCACGACAGAACTGCCACCCACCTCACCCTCTACAGCGCCGCTGACAACTACCAAACAGCCTCCGACCAGCCATCAAGAACCCAGTACATAACGATTCCCTCTCCAACGAACCAACCCTGTAGCAACAGCCATCCCCTTCTCATAGCAGCACTACACCCACGCAAATCACCATTCCCAGCAACCTCCCGATCATCCTTTCTTCCCCGTTTGTTTTCCTTCTCACCAAACAAGACCCAAAGCTTCATCTCCACTGTGTGCCACCTTCGTCCAAACCAACATAAATCACAACCGCTATTAGCCTTGAATCATCACCAATCACAACTCCAATTAACCCGAAAAGCAGAGCCAAATCAACCAACTTTAAACCCTCGAATCTCAATAAAAAATACCGGAACATGTTAGAAAGTAATTTAAACTATTTTTAAAATCTTATATAATATATTAAGTTTTTAGATTCAGATGAATCTTTATATAATATTAGAGTTTTGTTGATTAAGTAGTCACGAGTTCAAATCTCACCATTCTCATTTGAATTAATAAAAATTAAGCACAAGATAGTGTCAATCTCTGTAAGTTTCAAATTCAAATTTATTTTAATTCAAATTTATTTTACTTGAGAAGATATGTTAAAGAGTAATTTAAACTATTCTTAATATTTTATCTAATAATTTAAATTTTTAAATTATGATAATTCTTTAATAAATCCATCCATCCAAAACCAACAAGCAATAAACCTGAAGTTATTGTTTACCAAACCAAGCTCCTCCACCCGAACTAGCCTTCCACTCTAAGCAAAACATTACAGAAATCACCAGTCACGGATATTTGTTGAGGAAGAAACCGAATCTAGCAAGGGAGAAAGAAACAAAAATAAATCATACCTAAAACACCAATATCTACTACATTTTGCTATTCTACAAACCAGTGAGCTATTATTTGTTTACCAACATCAGTTTGCTTTGCTATGATTGTTTTACAGGTTGAAGGGGTCGCATGAGCTACACGCGCTGCTGCTGCCACTGCCGCAAACAATCTCTGGCCGCACGTAGCTCCACTCGCTGACACTGCCTCAATTGTTGCAGCCGCTCCGATATACCAAATTACTTCAGAAAGGTTGATTGTTCTTGACTGGTTATATCAAGATTTAATTTATGATGTTGAAATAATATTTGTAGCCAATGTGGCCGATGTTGATGCATTGATTTGTTAATTTTAATGTGTTTGCCATTTTTAAATTGTGAATTTTAACATGTTGTGTTGTCCTTAAACTGTCAATTTGAAAAAATTTAAATCTTAATATATATATATATATTGTATAGTTTCTAAACTTTCGATTTTAATATGTTTAACATTTTAGACAAAGTTTTAATCTTAATATATATATTGTATAGTTTCTTGTTGTTTATATACTAGAAAGAAGAAGAGTTGAAATTAGATGCAAAGGGCTCACAAACATTTAAAGAGAAGAAGACATAAGCAAAATAGACTTTAGGCCTCAGCTAGGATCACGGGGACTGCTTCGGTTTTAAGCCAAGAGTAGGTATGAGTTTATTACAAAAATATTTTTTAAAACAACAAAGAATTATTTTTTTTTTCTAATTTATTTTATGGGCTTGAGTTTATAATTATTTAGCCCATAATTTGTCTTTTCGTGCTCATTAATTTGTCTATACGATGAATAATAGTTTTAGTCTTTTTTGTCATGAACCTCAACAATTTTTTCAGTACATAAATATTAGATTTAAAGCTAAAATCATTAGGTTTAATATTGTTTTATGGTGTGTATTAAGGATGATAATAGAGGAAATTTGTTTTTGTAATTACCATTATTAATTTATATTAATTTTGGTTACAAAATTTATTATAAAAAGGGGATGAAGGATGCCAGCCTATTGAGCTTGAGCTTGGGTTTATAATTTTTTTGGCTAATAAATAATTTTTTTTGTTGTCAATCTTTTAGTTTGGAGTTAGTCTTCTTTCTTCCTAATTCTAAATAGTTTTTGGAGCACAAAAAATTAATATAATATAAAGTCAAAACTGTTATGTTTAATATTAATGTTTTATGAAGGGTAATTAAGCCTGATAATAAAGAGAATTTATTATATTAATCACTAGAATTAATTTTATGTAAGATGTTCAAAGATTCCAACGTATTTTCTAGTCTTGAGTTTGGATTTATAATTTTTTAGATCATAAAGAATTTTTTTTTTCAAACCCAATAATTTATCCATCTCATGAATAAAAGTCCGATCGTTAATAGTTTTTTCAGTATAAAAAATGTAAGATTTAAAACCAAAATCATAAGATTTAATACAGTTTTATCACAAGTAATTAAAGTTGATTAGTAACAAAATTTATTTTGATAATTACCCGAATTGATTGCATATAAGTTTTGGTTTAAAATCCACTATAGAAAGAGTCCGAAATACCGATCTATTTTCTATGTCTGAGTTTAAAATCCTTTAGCCCATAGAAATATATTTTTTGTTAGCCAATTAATTTATTCAAACCATAAATCAAATTTTGATCATTTAATCATTTTCATTACTAACCTGAACAATTTCTAGTATAAATAGTGTTACATTTAAAAATAATTTTTTTAGGTTTTATATTGTTTTATGGCACGTAATTAAAGTTAACAATGGAAATAATTTATTCTAATAATTAGCATGATTAATTTTATATTAGTTTTGATTCTAAAATTCAATATAAAAGGGGGATGAAGGATGCTGACCTATTTTCTAGGCTAAATATGTGTTTATAATTCTTTAGCCCAAATTATGTTTTACTAGCTTATTAATTTGTCCAGCCCAGGAATAAAATTCTAATCAATTAGTCTTTTTTTCTTTCATAAATTTGAACAGTTTTTCAATACAAAATATATCAGATTTAAAGTTAAAATTGTCATGTTTAATGTTGTTTTATGGTATATAGTTAAGGTTTGTAATAGAGGGAATTTATTCTTTTAATTACCATAATTAATTCTATGTTAGTTTTGGTTTCAAAATCTACTATAAAAATGAGCTAAAAGATACTAACCTATTTTTCATACTTGAACATGGGTTTATAATTATTTCCCTCTAATTTTTTTTTCTATTTCTAGACCATTAATTTGTCAGACATGTGAATAAAAGCTTGATCTATTAGTCTTCTTCTTCTTAAACCTGAATAGTTTTTCTTGTACAAAAAATATTAGATTTAAAACTAATATTGTAAGGTTTAATACTGTTTTACAATGGGTCATTAAAGCTAATAATGAAGAGAATTTATCTTGATAATTACCAAAAATCATTTTATATTAGGCCCCGTTTGTTTCCAGGAATTCACTTTCCTGGAAACCATTTCCCTCACTTTTCCATGTTTGGCAACTGCATGGAAAGTTAGTCAAATGAAATTAAATTCTGGTCAAAGAAAAATGTTAACTTTAACAGCCGGAAAGTGTTTTTCCCTTTTTATTCTTGGAAAACACTTTCCTTTCCTTTTTCACTTACGAATGAACCAAATCTCTCCGAAGCTTTATAACTGATCTCTTTAAAAAATTACTGTGTGGCCTCCCTTTCTCATATCTCATTATTGGAACAAAAATCATCTTTCTCAAACGGGGCTTATTTCTTCAGGTAATTATTTTCCTCAAATATTTCTATATATTATCTGTCTTTTTGTTTCCTATTTTTTATTTGGATTTTTATTGTGATTGTGCTATAAATCTTGTGAGCTTGTTAATTCTTGAGAAAAAATCAGAACAATTTCATGCTCTGTTTTGTATAAGATCTGAGATCTTGCTTGCTTGTTTAATGTGCGTGTTGATAATCTTTAGCTTTTCATCCCATCGCCACATTTCTGCTCTACCACACTTTTTCAATCTTTAGCTTTCTGTTAATAGAATTCAAAACTCAACAACTTAGGCCCCATTCTTTCTGGGTATTGGTCTGAGAAGAGATAGCGTGGCTTCTATCTCTGTTCCATGCCCCAAGACTGTCTTGATTGACAATACGTATAGTCTAGGCAGTAGAGGGAGTTATGGCTATTGCCTGGAGAAGGAAAATTGCTTTGACGTGGAGGGAACCCATTGCCTTGGCATAATAAACTTTTTTCTTTAGTTTATCCCCTTCAGCATGGTGAAGACAGCTAGAGAACCATTGATATTTTGAAGGGGGGGGAGAAGTCATGAGAGAGGAAAGGGGTGAAGAAGGTTGTTGTCAAGGATTGATAGTAAGGGACACGAAGAAATTGAGGTGGGGATTGAGAGGAGGAGAGTTGTTGCAGTCACGAGACATGACATGGGGCTTCAATGTTTCATGGAGAGAAAGGATTGAGAGGAAGCTAGAGAAGGCGCCGATCAGGCTTTGAGGAGAGATTATTGAGAGAGTTTTTGTGTTGTTGATTTGGTTCGGACAAGGGAGAAAAAGACAGAGTGAGAAGAGAATAATTTATTTATTTAAAACAGAAGAAGCACAGTAGCCAAACAGGAAATTGTTGAACCGAAAATTTGAAGTAGGGAGTCAGAGTCTGCTTTAACTTTCTTTTAGCTTGTTTGGACCGAAAATTGTAAGTCAAGTTGATCTGTCAAAACTTTCATACTTCCATAAATTCATTGGTCCTAGATTGTTCAAGTAGCACTACGACTTTGTGTCCACACTTTCCAAAGGGTCTATAATTCTGCTACTTGATAGGCTGGAGCTGGAATAGAACAGTTAAGTATGATTCAGAACCCTTGATTCCTTGCGAAATGCTTATCTAATTGCTGGAGAGCTAAGGCAATTTAAGAAATGCAATGAGCTGACAATAAACAAGAAAATAATAAAAGTGACCCATCCACCGCAGCTAATTAACATGAATTAACACACAACATGATGGAAGCAGTATATGAAACTGTTGAAACGCAGGGTAGTGAAATATCACAAAACAAAATTCAAATCGCAAAAGCCAACCTACTTCTTCAAGAAAATCAAAATCCACAAAAGCAGTCCCTGCTTGAACATTTAAAGATCCATCTTTCTTTAAAGCTTCCAGGCTTGTAAGTGTATAACCTCTTGGAAGGATGCCCACCATGTAGGCAATCAGGAAATGGCCAAATTATCCAACCTGCCAAATTATCATGTTATACTTCATGAATCATGACTAATTGAATCACAGAGAGAGTCTGCTGAAATAGAATATGTCCCCATTATATTTAATGAATTATTTTAAGTATCACCATGCGAAATATTAAACATGTGATAAAAATAAGAATTAAAGAATTTAGGAATCTGAACTTCGTACGTTAAAGGAAAATCCGATTATAAATTAAACTGAACCTGACATCTAGAATTACAAGTATTTCTAGCTATCCAAATATATATTGATTGTGTCAGTTTGATCATAATTTCTTATATTGATTGTGTAATTATTTGATATGCTTTTTGAATGTTTATTTCTCCATACTTTTTAGGTTTCATTATCAGAAAACTTCACTTTCTTATCATGGATAGTAAGATTAATCATGTAACATGTATGGGAGCAGCTGTAACTGTCATAGCTGTAGGAGTAGCTATTATTGAACGAGAAAGAAGTAGAATTTATATACCAAGAGAACCACGTATAAATGCAATTGCTCAACGAGAATTCTATATTGATAGCATTTTGAATCGAGGTGATAGACATTGCGTCGAACAAATTCGTATGAAACCAATTGTGTTATATAATTTGTGTGATGTTCTCACAAGTCGTAACCTATTACGATCAACTCAAAATGTGTCTATTAGGGAGCAAGTAATTGTGTTCTTACAAATTATAGGTCGAAACCAAATATTTCGTTTTATTAGTGGTGTATACTATAGGTTTGTTGAAACTATCCATCGTTACTTTAAAATTGTATTAAAAGCAGTTCTTAAGTTATACAAACATCTTATCAAAGACCCAGGGGATACAGTTCCCGCGGAGATAATGAATAATCGCAGATTCTATCCTTATTTTAAGGTATGAGAACAATATCAATATTTTTATACATTAATTAATTACATCTAGAAGAAAATGTTATATATTATTTTTTTCATGTTTATATAGGATTGTGTGGGAGCAATTGATGGTACCCATGTTCCTGCAAATGTTCCTGTTGAAATTCAGGGAAAGTTTCGAGGTCAAAAAGAGGGAACAACACAAAATGTTTTTACAGCTATAACTTTTAATTTGAAGTTTATATATGTTTTAGCTGGATGGGAAGGAAGTGCACACGATTCCCAGGTTTTAGGTGATGCACTATCAAGACCTAATGGACTAAAAATTCCAGAAGGTATAATTTAAATATTTACAATATGCAGTAAACATGTAAATTGTCTAATTAGATAAAGATAATAATAGGTTTTATTTCTTATTTGTAGGGAAATATTATCTTGGTGATGCTGGTTATGGTATTCGAAAAGGAATCATTACTCCTTTTCATGGAGTTTGATACCACTTGAATGAGTTTACAGAACATTCACCGGAAAATAAAAAGGAGTTATTTAATCTTCGACACTCTTCATTACGAACCGCTATTGAGCGAGGGTTTGGTATTTTGAAGAGTCGTTTTAGATCAATTGATGGAAAACCTTTTTGGTATTATGAAACACAAGTAAATGTTGTGTTTGCATGCTGTATTATTCATAATCACATAATGGGAGTTGATCCTCATGACTTTCTTATGGAAGAAATATGTACGGAAAGTGAACCAATTAGAAGAACAATCAGCTTAAGCCAACGGGAGGAGAGGGAAGAGAATAGGGAGTGGATAACAAAAAGAGAAATGATTGCATCAACCATGTGGAATGATTATAATACTCAAAGAAACTAGTAATTGAGTGTTAATTATATGTGTTTGTTCTTATTATGTCTTTCTTGAGTTTGTATTGTCTTTGTTATATATTTGGATTGTTTGTTGACTTTATTATAATTTATTACGTATTTCATGTGTTCTTCTTTAAATAGTAGTTGTATTTTTTTTTTATAAAATTAGTTCAATCTAAATATTGTATAATTTTATTTTGTATAAATTTGTGGATTTTTTTTATAGAAATGAATACTGCGAAGAATGAAAAATGCAAAGGTAAGCACTTCACATGGTCTAAGCCTATGTCTCACATGCTACTTGAGATATTAGTCGAGGAGGTACTTAAAGGAAACAAGCCTTCTTCCACCTTCAAAGCGAAATCTTTTGCAATGGTAGCTACATAAATTAGTCAAAAGTTCAACGTGCAATGCAAGCCGAAGCATGTGGACAATCATCTCAAAACTGTAAAAAAAAAATGGGGAATAATAACCCAACTTAAAAATAAAAGTGGTTTTGGTTGGGATGATTGTTTGAAGATGATTACGGTTTCGAAAGATGTATATGATGAAGAAGTAAAGGTATGATAAATAGTGTATTCTATGTAATTTTTATATTTACTTTTGTTTCCAAAACTTTATACAAGGAACTGAAAATTGTATATTCTAATTTTTTATGAACAGACACATCCGAATCATGACAAGTATCTCAACAAAAAACTCGATATGTACGAGGCAATGACGATTGTTGTTGGAAAAGACATGGTAACCGGAAATTATGCCAAATCATATGCTGATATCAACCTGGAAGAGAACATTGAAGTGCAATCTATTTCAAATGAAAATGAAGGAGAATATGAAGAAACTTTAAAAGGTAAAGAGACATCTTCCTCTAATACCCAAAAGAGGCAACATAAGAAGAGATATCGAACGTATGAAGATGATAGTGTTGAAAAGTTGTCTAAAAAGATTGGAGATGTAGCGTTTGCAATTCAAAGCCTAAGCAAAAATCAACTTGATATTAATGAGCTATATACAGAAGTGATGAAAGTTGAAGGCTTTGAGGAGATCGCTCTTGGTGATGCTTTTGATCACTTGGTCCAAAATGAAATGTTGGCAAAAACATTTATGGTAAAAAATGCTAATTTGAGGAAAATTTGGGTTCATAATTTTGTGAACCAACACTGCTACAGGCTTGATTGCTAGATAATTTCACTATGATAATCCAGTTTATGTTTGTTATTTGACAAGTATGTTTACTTGTTTAATTCGGTCTAGCATGTTTATGTTTGTTAATTTGAACTAATATGTATGAGTATTATAATAAAAATTAATATTTATGCATGACTATGTTTGATGTAAGATATTTATATTTATTTCTTAATGCTTCTTTGATATATATTAAAGGGATATTACAGGGATAATTGTCTATACCCGTAAAAAAAAAAGCAATCTTTATCCAACAAATCTATCAAAATATTTTTGTATTTATTTATCTTTTAAAAAAATCTTCATACCGAAAAACCCAAATATCAAACTTTTACTTGGTTAAAAAAATCTTAATACCATAAAATAATTTGGCTTTTTTCATATGAAAAAAACATATTTTGAGCTTTTAAAATTGAAAAAAAAAAATTAATAGGTTTTATTTATGAAAAATTTCACAAGGTTATATCTCTATAATATTATATGACATATATAGTTATATTTTATAAAATAAGCTATATATGAATATAAGATATAATAAAAAAATTCATCATTACACTTTTTATATTTTATTTTTTATTGTAAGTGATTAAATATTTATATTTAATATTTTTCATATATTAGATAAATTTAAAAAAAATATTTCATTCATTAATAAATTATTTTCCAGTTTATTTTCCATAACATAACCAAACACTGGAAAGTGTTTTCCAGTTCATTTTCCATTACACTACCAAACATTGGAAAATACTTTCCCGGAATTCACTTTCCAAAAAGAAACTACTTTCCTGCAAACAAACGAGGCCTTAGTTTTAATCCTAAAATCTACTATAAAGGGGGATGAAGAATTCCGGTCTATTTTCTAGGCTTGGGTTCGGGTCTATAACTTTTTAACTATAAAGAATTAGTTTGTTTTAACTCATTAATTTGTTCAAGTCATTAATAAAAATATAATCGGTTAGTCTTCTTTACATGCCACTACTAATGTAACATTTGAACAATATTTTAGTTACATAACACAAAATAATAATACAAGTTTACAATACAAAAAACTTGTTTACACAAAATTAGGAACAATTCCCAGTTATCAATTACAATAAAGTAATAATGATTGAAAATTACTCATGGCAATCCAATGTAAACCTAAAATAAAAATCAACATTTCATTACATAAATCTCTATTATTACAAAATACTTTAAGATTTTTCATGAACTACATTATTTTATGCAACTTTTCTTCGACTTCAATACCATTCTATTGATTGAATAAAAATCTCATAAGACCCCCAATGATCAATCACTTTGGCATTTCTACGTGGAAGTTGCTAAATATAGTAATCTTAACTAGATACCAATCAATCCGGCTAACCTTTATGGTTGCCAATCATTTCATCATTCTTATACGTAATCCATTCAATCCGATAATCTCAACTAGATACTAATTAGTCTAGTATTCCTACTCGAAAGCCATTTAATTTGGTAATCCCAATTGAATATCAATTAATCCTTTATAGTATTTATTTTATTCTTTTCGACTATCTCATCAACTCTCACTATTTAAGTCGTATACACTAATACAATTGAAAACAAAGCTAACGAGGACTTATTAAATAGAGTTTTATCTATGAGGTACATAGCACCTACTTGAAATATGATGTTATCTAGCTCCTCCTCCTTGTTGTCCCACTTCAAAGTTCTCTCTTGGATTAATAGGTTATCCAATTAGTTATTGTCTTAACCAAGCATAATTCATTCCTATCATGTGTATATACAAAAACCCAATTCATTTATTTATCCTCACTTGAATCATGCATTTCAAGTTCTTATATTAATTCATTGTAAATACACAATCTAACATCCAACCAAGTATATGTTCAAGGAATTCAAATTTGTAAATTATATGGAAATTCATCCTATCATGAAACAGTGGTTCAATTCATTTGAAACTACTATTTACACATAAATACACACATAATACTCATGTATAGCACAAATTTCAAAACTCCCAATCCATCCCTTTTATGGTCAACCCTTAGGGCTTCCTTGGGTTATCCTTATTTCTTTATGGTTTTACATTTCTTATATCCTTCTATAGTTCTAATAGCTTAATTTCAAAAGAATTTACATTATCCTAAATTTTTTCATTATAAACTAGCTCAACTATCATAATTCTCAATTAAAACCAATTAAAACCAATTAACTTGTTCAAATGTACTTACAAGATAATTATCTAAATACCGAAACCAACTAGATGAATTTTCCTTCTTTTTCCTTAAATGAACATGACTTTCTCTCTTTACTAACACACTATCTCTCAAAAACTCTTTTCTAAGCCTTTGGTTATGTGTGTTTGCTTTCCAATCCTTTCTATCACTCTTAAACACAAGATTCCATATTGTTTTATGAGGAAATTTGCAAGGATAAAAGAGAAGAGAAGAAAGGAATATTTTCTTTCTTTTTGGTCCTCACTTTATAAAAGAAGAGCTAAATGCTTTTTTTTTTTAATTTTTAATTTCCATTACATCTTTCTCTCATGCCTCTTAATTGATTTTGGGTAATTCCTTTAGTTTTAGTATAATAAAGTATAGACCCTAATTAAATTATTAGTATTTGACCTTTATCTTAGTGAGTATTTCCCTTCCAATTTATATCATTTATTTTATTTTATTTTTTGTCATAATTTTCCACTTCTCAAAATCATTTCATGTATTTCATAATGTAGGATCTTTTATCTCATCGTCCTTCCATTATATATCTAAACATATTTATATTGTCAATTATACATTTTTCATGAATTCATTTCATTTTAGAATTTCATATAGTTTTAAATTACTCGGGGTTTACATTTTTTTTTTATGAAAATGAACGGTTTTCATAGTATAAAAATATTAGATTTAAATCCAAAATTATGTTTAGTATTGTTTTATGACAAATAATTAAGGCTAATAATAGAGAGAATTTATTTTAATAATTATAAAATTAATTTTATATTAGTTTTAGTTCCAATATTCACTATAAAGCCGGTTGAAGGAAGAATGTTCTAGATAGTTTTTGGAACATATATTTTTCAAATTTGCTTACTCTTCTTCACCTTAGTTTTTTGGTCTTTTATCCCATGATTTAAGCTTTGTTTTTATTTTCAATTTAAAGTTTAAGTTTGATTTTTTGTAGAGAGATACCTGAATTATATTTTCTTTAGTTATTGGACTTTGTTTATAAGTTTAAGGAGGTTTATTGCATACATCTTGTTTGCACAAAGTGATAAGCAATATATAATTAATGCTTTATTTATCTTTGATAATAATAAATTTTCAGCTTGATTATATTCTAAGTATTTCAATAAATACTCTATATTGTTTTTGTT
>Ga0325414_1006080_pt1 | contig 12790 bp, 5 predicted proteins | sample PopdelMetagenome_8_FD_206183 | JGI IMG/M metagenome (GOLD analysis project Ga0325414, IMG submission 206183) | Populus deltoides microbial communities from Bellville, Georgia, United States - Leaf-PdKOR-R3 | ecosystem: Host-associated > Plants > Phyllosphere > Phylloplane/Leaf | place: USA... | reverse complement strand
CATATAAAAAAATACTTTAAAAAATATTCATTACACTACCAAACAAACACTTAAAAACCAATGAAGTGTGGTTATGTTCGTGTTTTTAACCTTCCAAACTATACTTCATAAGTCAACACCATTTATATCATGTATGAAAAGTATGCTACTAAGATCAATGTCTCTCTTTGAGATGACGAGGCTATCTTGATTATGTTCTAACTATTTTATATAGGACACCACTACAATATATATTTGATTAAAAACCAGTTACATAACAAAAAAATATTTAGGATATAGAGAATTATTTGGCATTGTTATTTAACTCATTCTAGTGAACCAACCTTGAAATTTCTTTACCTGACTCTTTACCTAATATAGATCTAAAATTAAACCGTGTGAGAGTTGTTTCGGCGTAACCCGTCGACTTGACCGGTACAAAGACAACCTGACTGACCAGTAAAAAAATTAGGGATGAAATTGAGAAAAAATAATGAAATTAATAGAAGAAACCTCCTAACTTAACTTCTTACTTGGGTCGGGTTTAAAATTAAATTATGTGAGGGTTGTCTCGGGTGTGACCTAGTCCACTTAGCCATTCTAAAGATATCCCGAATGACTAGTAAAAAAATTATGAGAATGAAATTGAAAAATAAAAGAATGAAATTAACCAAAAAAAACCTTTAACCAGATTCTTTGTCTACTCGAGTTTAAAATTAAATTACGAAAGAGTTGTCTCGATATCATTCAGTCGATTTGACTAGTCTAAAGGTAACCCAGATGACTATTAAAAAATCCTGAGAAAAAAAAAAGACGAGATTGAAAGGGGAAAAAAAGAGAAATGGAAAGAAAAAAAAGAGCTGAACTAGAAAAAAAAGAAGAAGAAGCTTCACTATTCATATGAATAATGAAGCTCCACTAAATATACCATATCTTTTAATAGGGAAAGGTAATAGGACCTAGAAAAGATGGTTATATATGATGGATGACCATATAGATAGATAGAAGATTATCATATTACAATTATTTAAAGTCCAAAAGAAGGCATTTGAACACAAGCATAACTTAGTGTATTAGATGTATTATTCTAGTGAAACAAGGTTGGAATCCTAGGACTTTAATTTTTCCCAGTATAATTATATAATAAAAAATAAAAAATAAAAAATTGATCATTATTAATAATACCTAAATTAAAAAAAAATCCTATTTAGGCTGAATTCTAGCCCAAATAGTAGGGATTTTCAGCCCAATACCAAAACCAACCTTGATATGTCTAATAATGTCCTGGCACACCCTTCACACATTTTTTTGGGTTACTAAGAGCCACACATATAAAATTTTCAAGCACATATTTTTTCTATGCATACAAGACTTTTCATATGCAGAGCAAACCATTTTTTATGCCAATGAGACTGCTCATCACTAATATTTCCACCAATAGCCTGCATAAAACAACAACCAGGGCATAACATGATAACCAATAAGCAATCATGACTAGACAATGGTAGCTCATAAATTTCTTCATCAATGATACGTTTTTTTTTTATAAAAAAACCTCATGATTTAGGTGTATAAATGCACTTAATCACTAGGTAAAATCCAGATCCCATCATTGGCTATAAGCCAACAATGCGAAGGTGCCACACCGTGCCATGTAAGTTCTATCCACTCAAAAGATAGAGCTTGACTTAACAATTGAAAATAAGGTTTAACAACACACAATCCCACTCTAGGCCATACAAAGCTAGCCATGCAAGACCATATCATTATAGGCCATAAAAAACCAACCATTCTAGGCTCACTCTAGGCCATAAATTCTTTTTTAATACATTTTTCTTTATATATTTCTTTTACACACACCACTCTCTTTTTAATTTTGTTGACTTAATCAACAGAAAGTCATCTGTTCCAACAGGGGACTTGTTTTATAGGAAAGCTCGTGGACTCGCGGTTAAGCCTAGTTACGCTAACAGTCGGGGATAGAGCCATGTAAAATCCAATTTCTGTCTAAATTTTTTCTAATTTCATTAGCAGCACGGTCTATAAGGAACTAAACAAAAGCTAGTTCATTCCCTCTCAATCATCATACTTTCCCATGACTAACAAAACTTTAGGACATGAAAAAATAATTGATCTTCCTGCCACATAAAATACAACTCCTTAAGCTCTCTAACAACTATCTCATTAAGTGCAAATGCTCAATAATGTTCTTCTAAACATACAAGAAAAGCATCGCACTTTCCATTCCATCAATAGAAAATACAAAATATAGCTTCACTATGTGCACTAAAGGTCATAGAAAGCTCTAGTTTGATAAAATTTCGGGAAAATAACTTTCGAAGTATACCCGATACTCATACTTTATGAAGAAGTCGTCGTGTCAATAAAAAAAAAAACTCATCTAAATCCTATCCACTAGCATGACTATCTCCATCAATAATGCTCATCAACAAAAAGACTCAGACATGAGACAACATCAATGATTGTATGTCATTCTAAGAATGAACACCATTTCCACCATAATAGAGACTCTCCACTCTATCATAAAGTGTTACACACTCATCTCTTCAAAGATCGTGTCACCGCGAAGGCCAACGTTGACAATTATGATGGTTTTACATATCCCAAAAGGCATATCCAAAGTGTCACAAACATCCCAAACCTTGTCGCACAAAAGTGTAACACTATGTAAAAAGTTATCCTAATAATATTTCATGGATCTACTAGTATATGGTATCATAGCTTGAACCCAACTCTATCATTAGCTTTTATGATTTGTATGTTAAGCTTATCTTTTATTTCAGCACTAGCATTCCAGCTAAAAAGAGCACGACCAAGCTTTTTCACATCATTTAATGACAAGATGAAAGCATCAAAATTTATCTTTAGATACTCAATAAGAAAATGCTAAACATGAAAAATCCACTAAAAGCAATTACCACTGAGGACTTGATTAGTGGAGTCTACAACTACTCATTATAGGAACACTTGTTATCATTTTTAATAGGACTTTTTTTATATATATAAAACAAGTAATAGATAATCATATTTGAGTAGAAGAAAAAAGTGTCACCAGACACGGACAACCTCATTTTTAAAAATTAGAATCTCTACATTGTCATTAATCTTCTACTAGGGCATCATTTAAAAGAAGCACCAAGGGATGCATTTGTAATTGCTTAATATATTTTGAGCTCCTAACCACTCATATAATTACTGCTATTTTATACGGTATCTACCTCCAATAAAAAGTGGCACAAACACAAGAAATCCTAACAAGTTTTGACATTTTTATTATGACCACAATCATGACACTGAAGAACATCATGCCCTAAAAAATGAGATTGAAAAATTGATCTCTAGAGGATACCTTTAACAATTTATAAAGAAGAAAATGTAACATAAACAAACATTAAAAAGTCTTTGTCATGTACCACCCAAAATCATATAATTTTCAAAATTATATCTCTATCTTTTGAAATTTTTAAATGAAAATAGTAACTTTTTTTTGTCTTAAGTGACAGTGAAAAGTCTACATAGCAATATCTCTATGACTCTATTAAAATCTCCAAGACTCCATGAAAATCTCCATTACGAGATCTTCATGTCTTTAAATGTATCTCTATGAAAAATATTCATGATGAGATATCCATGTCTCAATTAAAATCTCCATGACTCTATAAAAAATCTTCACAGATGGGATCTTTATGTCTCCATTGACATCTCTATACATGACTCCATGAAAAATTTTCATCGGGGATCTTTATTCAAATCTCTACATCTTCACACAATATTTTCTTATATAGTACTTTTTATGATGACAAAGCATTTTTTTTCTAGATAATAATGTTCTGGAATGGAAATTGATAAAATCATCTCTCCTTTGTAGGAAAAACTCTCATGTTAACAAAAGCCATAAAAATAAAACATTTATTTTTCATGATGGCATAGTTACAAAGGCATAGCCATAATGAAAACATTTTTCATACATACTTAGGCACAAATGTAATGTTTATATAACGAGTTTTTTACTCTTGCACTTTTATTGGTTAAAGTCTTTGAAACATGATTGTTTAAAAGTCTTGGAGGGGAAAATGATAATACCTAATTTGTTTTACAAAAAATATCTAGTTGCCAAAACTGTCACAATTTTCAACCCAATACCAACATCAATCCCAGCTTGTCCAATCTTACCTCGATATACCTTTCTATAAATTTTCTTGGGTTTCCTAGAGTCCTATGCTATGTGCATAATCTTTTTATGAACACTTTTTTTAATACATACACAACTTTTCATATGCAGAGTAGACACCATTTTATACGCCAATGATACTACTCATCATCAATAGCACACATGAAACAAACAACCAAGGAATAACACAATAACCAACGAGCAACCATGACTCAGCTATAACAACACATAAATTTCTTCACTAATGATACGTCTCATTGTCTATAAAAAAAAATCCAAGATCTAGGTGTATAAATTCACCCAGTCAATATGCAAAATCCATCTCCCATCATTTGCCATAAGCTAGCCATGCAAATGTGTCAGACCATGACATTCAAGTTTTAGCCATACAAAAGATAGAGCTCGACTTAGCCATTGAAAGTCAAGCCTAGCAACACACAATTCCACTTTAGATTGTACAAAACCAACTATGCAAAACCATGTTATTCTAGAAAATAAAATCTAAGTCATTCAAGACCATGCTATACGAAGTCTTTCATACAAGGTCATGTCATTTTAGGCCAGCTTTAGGCCATAAACTCTTTCTCTTTATACATTTTTATTTGTATTTTGTTTTTCATACTCACCACATCCATCTTGTGCTTATTGACTTAATTATCAGAGGATCTCTTATTTCAACTAGGGACTTGTTTTGCATGAAAACTCATGGACTCGTGGTCAAGCTCAATCACACCAACATCCCTAAATATAACTATAAAAAAATCCAATTTCTATATGAAATTTTCCTGATTTCATCAATTATATAATTTAAGTTTTATTCATCAACGACGTAGAAAAACAAGGCAATATTAAGGGTCTTAATTATTAGATTTAGGCATTATTGCCTTAATCATGCATTAGCATAATTTCATTAGGCTTGTTAAGGGACTTAAGTACTTTGTTTTTTTTTTTAATGAGATTATAGTTTACATTTTCAATATCAACAAATGATCTTTTTCTGTAGCCTTTTTTTTCATAAATTTTTTCCTATCTTTATTACATATCCTATCATCATTTGATTAAATAAAAGAAATATTCCAAAGGTTTCTTTGCAACAATGCACAAGCAGTGTGTTTTGCTTATTTTTTAAAATATATTTACATCAAAATTATCAAAACATTGTTTTTTTAATTAAAGTTTCCTTTTATGATTTTTATAAGTTGTTGTCTATCAAATAAATATTTTGGTTAAAAAAGTACCAAAATAAAATATGTGGGTTAATAAGTTGAAGGGATTTTGGTTAAAAAGATACCTTTTTTATATATATTTATATATATATATATATATATATATATATATATATATATATATATATATATATATGGAGAGAGAGAGAGAGAGAGATAAGCAAGGAAAAAACTTGAATGAAATTCAAATTGTTACTTTTCTTAAACAAAATTTATCAGCATATAATTACATAAAAAGATTTATTTTGCCATACAACATGAGATTAAATGTCTTAATTTACATTTGTTTTTTAGTTTTCCAGTTAAAAGAAAAAGATCTCTTTAAAAAAAACTTAAAGTTGTAATTTTCATAATATTGTTTAGCATATACCACTAATGAACAATACCACGCCAAGAGAAAATTATTGATTTTATTAAAATGACGTGTCTATATATATTATCACCCTATTTAACTTGTTTTTTTTTATGATTTAAGAATTACTTTCATAAAAAATATGTTCACGTCTTATATAAGTTTAAAAGATCATAAATTATTTAGTTTTTAAAAAAATACATTTGTTTACATATATTTAGTATAGTCTTTATTGATATTTTATATATCTAAAGCATGCATAACAATAAAATATAACCAAATCCTATTAACCTGCTTTAAATATTTATAAGCATTACATAGTAACTAGTACAACATAATTGTACAACATATTTTCTTAAACCTTTTTTAAACTACAGAAAACAATTATAATTATAAGCACAAATTATTTTATCAACTTAAGAAACCCATTTCAAGCTTCAAACCAATTGATGGAAATTTCTAATCCATCAATTTACAACTAAAGCTAGCATAAGTATATATCCAAGCTCGGTGACCCGTTGTTTATACATAAAGATTAAAAAAAATCAACGAAAATAATTATAAAAAAACCTCAAAAGAAATAATTATTTCAGATGATAATTATAAGGGAAAGTGATGAGGTCCGACTTTATCTCATGGGTTTAAAGGCCAAGTCAAGGCTTGAGATAAGATTATCAATGTCTTGGTTCTGACAATCTAATCTATCTTTTCTTGATGAAATAGCTAATAGATTATTCTCAATACCCACAAAAGGTTTCCTCCTTAGAGTTTTGAAATTCTCTAATGATTATGTCAATATCATATGAGAGAAAAATAATCTTATTTTAGAAGAAAGCCCTAGAAATAGATTTATATTATTTGTAATAGAGAATCGAACCTCATTAGTGTTGGTTACATTGGTTTCTTTTATAGCTCCAGAGATCCCTTCTTTCATGAAAGGGAGAAGGTTTATATATCAACCAAATATCTTTCACTTGCCATGATGAAATATTTCTGACTTATTAGAGTAAAATATCTCTGATTATGGGTTTAGTGGTTCACCAGAACCACACACAAGCCTGGGCTCATCGCTTGGTAGAGCCCAATAATAATAGGCCTGACATTTTGTTAGACCTACACAAGCCTAGACTTAGCATTTGGTTGAATCTGGAGACGATGGGTCTGCTAGTTTGCTAGATCCATACATATTTGAACTCAACACTTGATTAAGCCCATTAATAATAGGTTATCAGCCTAAACTTTGTTCATTTATTCATAAAGGAAGGATTTAGAAAAAAAACAAAAAATGTTAATCCGTCATAAAGTAATTAAATAGACATGCAAATCCATATAAAAGGGAATGAAAATAAAATTTAATAAAAAAGTAAAGTGTGAGAGCTTAAGTAAAATTAAAAATAGAAATGTAATAATTATACTAAATATTAAAATGTGTGGGATATTCATTACAGATGCTAGCAGTGTTCACGCACACACAGATCATTATGGATGACCCTGATCATTTTTTGACAATTCATTTTGGTCATCAAACTTTTATTTTAGGCAATTTGATCCAAATTTAAGGCTGATCTCTTCTGATTTCTTAGTCAATGGTGGGATTGGAAGAATAGGTACCAAAATAAAAAAAGGCATCAAACATGGGTGGTGTTCTAGAAGTTTTGGGAAAAATACACTTTGGTCCTCTAACTTTTAAAATAATGCAAATTATATGATTTTGGTGTCTCAATTTTTTTCAAATTCAATTGTGGTATAAAAATTCATTTTTATTAGTTTTTAATCCCTAGTTGAGAGTGCGGAGAGAGAAGTCACTGAATTTCAATAGTAGAGAGAGAAAAATATCATTGACACCGATTTATACCATCGAAACGATCAATGTTTGTGTCAAATGGTTTCATTTGATGAGGAAAATTCATATTAAGTGTTTTTTCTACCTTTAAAATTCATGACAGAAACATATTTGAGTTCGGTTTGATTTTTAGTTTCGAGTTGATTTTGGTTTTTTGGATGATTTTTTGATGTGCTAATATAAAATAATTAAAAAAAATAAAAAATATATTATTTTAATTAAAAATACTTTTTAAAAAATCTTTATCGTTCTCTCAAACTCACAGTGATATAAGTAAGCAATCAAAATTCAAAACCATCAAACCTTTTAGGAACCAAGTTATTATTGTAACTAATTTCGGTAATGAGGAGAGCAGCTGGCATAGCTACCACATGCCTTGAGACCGTGAACTCGTCATGTTTTTTTGAATTTCCAATTAATGTTGCGTTGCCCCCAAAAGAAGCTACATTAATTGCAACTCCCACTCCTCTACGTACCTCCTCCTCCTCCTCCTTCTTCTAAATCCGTACCGCCCCTTAATATTTTTCAGATCTAGAAATACCCTCCCGGCCCCCTGGATCGTTAGAAATCAAACCGGAATCCGATGAAACTCCTACCTACATTTCTTATTTAACAACATAAAAATTGCTAAACTCATAATTTCCTCTTGTGTTATTAATTAATTTCACTAAACCAATATTATACGAAGTGACCTTCTTTAATATTTTAGTTTATTGATCTTTCATTATTTTTTTGTTTAATAATATGTATAAGATCACAACCGACATGATTTATCTATTGTTAATATGTCCTTCAAACAATTTCTTTGCATTTCTTTCTTTATAAACAGTAACCCCGCCCATTTATTTTAGTATTTTAATTAATTATTAATTGTTAATTAAAACCTTTTAATGATCAAGGAATGCAATTTTCCTCTAAAATGGGACCAACCGAACAATATCTTCCTCTTATCAAGATCCTAACGAGCTGCATTGAATTAGTTGAACCAAAACCAGATCCCAATATTACTTCTATATGGCAATATGTGGGATGAGAATGGCCCCTTGAACACTGTCCATGCCCACATGACATGTTTCAGAACTTGGATGGATGCCCGTGCTTGCTTGCTTTTAGATCAAACTGGAGCCGCAGACATTGTGCTCTCTCTCTACACACTTATTTCAATTATCTTGTCATGGCAGGACCCATGTATACAAATAATTGCATGGTTTCACTTTCACGGAAGATACCGTTTGTTTTTATATATATAAAAAAAAAATATTATTTTTATGTATTTTTAAATAGAAAAACACTTTAAAAAACCGTTATGCACTAGTAGCCTTCAATTACACTAAAGAACAATTTTTGGATTTGAATAAGCTGCTGCTGCTCGTTTTAATTAAATTGCAGGAAAGAAGATAGATAGCGTTGCTGTGGTTATACTACTGTTCCGTGGATCTTATTATGATGTGATCTGTCTCATGGCAATAACTCACATGTTATGTTCATGCCTAAAACCTGAAAATGATGGACCTAACCTCTCCTCCATGAAAACCTGACCCATCGAGTTACTATTTTGTCTCTCCAGGAAGGCAACGTTCATGTTTTTACAGTAATATAAAATGATAGAGAGAGAGAGAGAGAGAGAGAGAGAGAGCTTGCGTGGGCATGGTCAATTAATATACGTACAGGAGACTTGGTGCATGCCGACTAGCTGCCAACTACGGTGCATTTACTCCGTTGTATAGCACAATCATCCTGGACTAAACTACCTTGTATCCATGTATCCTAGCTTACAAGAAAAATTAAGAAAAAAATATTAATGAAAGAGATACTTTCATTACGTGGTGCACAGTCCAACAGATTACACACATACAAAAGAATAATTCCAAAGATTATAACTCGTTAAGATTCTAAATTTTTTTTTTTTTTGAGATTGTTAGTTTGAATAAATCATTAAAAATTTATATAATTATTAATTTCAGAGAGCAAATTAATGTGTACATCCAAATTAATAAAAAAAAAATAGAATAGAAGGTCAATCCCGTAATTAGGTGCTACATGAAGCCCATACTCTAGCACCATTCCCTTATAAAATCCATCTGCCATAGTAATTGCATCACTCACTCTCTCTTACACTACTACAGCTAGCCACATATGAAAGAGCTAGAAACAATGTCTCCCCCTTTCTCTCTCTTTAACCTTCTCTTCATCTTCATTTCCTTCTCCACATCTCCTTACTCCGCCGCTGCAAAGTCCCACAATGCACCGCGAGATCTAGTCCGTTCATCCTGCGTCCACGCTAGTTACCCGAACCTCTGCCTCCGCACCCTTTCCTCTTATGCAGGCCCTGCCAACACCCCACGTGACCTGGCCCAAGCAGCTGTCAAGGTAAGCATTGCACGTGCCAGGAAAGTGTCAAACTACTTGAACACACTCTCGGGTCTTAAGAAAAAGAGAGAGCGAGATGCACTGAGTGATTGTATTGAGCAGATATATGACTCGGTGGATGAGCTGAGCAAGACACTGGGTGAGTTGAAGCATTTGAGAGAGGAAACGTTTGGGTGGCAGATGAGTAATGCACAGACATGGGTCAGCGCTGCTTTGACTAACGAGGACACGTGTCTTGATGGGTTTCACGAAGTTGAAAGCAAAGCCAAGGATGATGTGAAGAGAAAGATCACTAATGTTGCTAGGGTTACTAGTAATGCTTTGTACATGATTAATCGTCTTGATGAAAGTCGTGGGAGGCCAAAGCTGGGCCATTGAACATGGAAAGCTTTTGTGATTTGTAATATATCTTCGTATTTTGTACTCCCTTTTTTTTTAGTGTTTTTATATATGGAAGCTGTATGTAAGATTTCACCGACTTATTAATCCAGTTTGTGATTATAGCTGGGGTGATTGAGATTTTTTTTTTTGAAGTGTTTTTATTTAGAAATATATTAAAATAATATTTTTTTTATTTTTAAAAATTATTTTTAACATTAAAATGATAAAAAAATATTAATTTAAAATAAAAAAATATTTTTTCTTAAAAACATTTTCAAAACACCAAAATACACAGAGCTCGTGTAAATCATGCCATCGTCCTCCCTTTTCACAATTTATTATGAATTTTAGAATCTATCTGAGATACGTGGGAGCAAATTAATAAATAATTAGTTACCAACACATTTTTGTGATATTGAAATATTAATTATTATTTTTTATATAAAATTAAATTAGTTGAAATTTGTTTATTTTTAAATATATCAAATCAAATCTATACCAAGAATAAATCTAGTTTCAATTAATATTTTTATTGTTAAAGAGAAAAACAGAGAAAAAGAATATATATATATATATATATAGCTGAAACATTTAGCATATATTTCTAGTGGTCCAGCAACGACATAAATTTACATTGAAAGTCGAAGACAAAAGATGGGTTGGGCGGCTGAGATGATAAATAGGGTGAAGCTGAATGCTGTCTAGTCACCGACTACAGGGTGTTAGTAGTAAATTAGTTACAATTTGTTTTTATATTTTAAAAGTATTTTTAAAAAATAAAAAAATTATTTTTTATTTTAAATTAATATTTTTAGTATTTTTAAATCATTTTAATGTGTTGATATTAAAAATAATTTTAAAAAAATAAAAAAAATATTATTTTAATACATTTTCAAGTAAAAAACACTTTAAAAAAACCACAACCATACTTTCAAAAATCCTCTACTCTGCAAATATGCTTTTTATATATGGTATCTGATCTGTTACGAATTTTATTAAGGGTACAGAGATTTAATTTGATACGCAAAAGCCATGCTAGTTACCCTACGAGCGTGTTTGGCAGTGTAGTTGCGGGTGCTTTTCAAATAACTTTTCGTGTCAAAATGCATGTTAATGATGTTTTTTCATTTTTTAAAAATCATTTTTGACATCAGCACATCAAAACGATCCAAAATATATAAACTATATTAAATTTTAATAAAAAAAAATTTCAAATTTTTAGAGAACGTCACCGTAGCCACGTTCCCAAACATTATCTACGTATTAAAAAGAAAGAAAGAAAAAGACAAACGTCCCAATAATTGCAGGCACAAGGACATGTATGTTAGCTGTTCTTCGGATCTAAGTTGGATTTTTCAGTTAATTTCAAGGAACAAAACTATCAACTAATTAAGGGAAACTCACGTGATTTTTATTTATTTATTTATTTCTTAAAAATCAAATTCTTTGATGTCTACTTTTTTTTATCACATGAAACTCATTGATAGATGGATTGTATAAGAAATAAAAGCTCCTTGTCGTGTTTTCTTTACCCAATCTGTTCTATTAATTAATTATGCGAGTTTTAATAAATTCATGGTTTTTTTAAGAGAAAAAAATCATGTGAATTTAAAGTAATTATTTAACAATTTTATTATATGAAACTAATTGTATTGGCTTTTTCATTAATTATACTAATAGAAAAAAACCCTTATTATGTTTGCACTTTGATTATATGGTATTGAATATGTCGAAATTAAATGGAAGAAAACAATGGACGGGCATCGAACCCACGACATTGACTACAAAAATTAGCTAATGAGTTGTAATTACAATTCATTAAGAACTGAACATTTATTTTAGGTTTGCAAAACTTTCGGTCCCCCTGCAGCATATCACATGTTTACAAACTAGTTACAATCTATATTAAAAGGGTGTACATACGGCCAAAAATCTTTTTATATCATGATGCTATAAAATTAAGCTTGAAACTATGAGGGGAAGTGTCAAATTAAAATATAGATGATTGAAAAGTAAAATGTGGAGAAAACACATTACTCCCTTCATATTTCATCAATTTTTTTTATATATAAAAGTTTATTTTATTTATTTTTAAATTCTTAGGTTTTAGAAAGAAGAGAAAAACTCACTAGAAAATGATGATGGAGAGAAAAAGTTGTTTTTTATCACGATTGCAGCCACCAAAATAATAAATCTTGGTGTAAAAGGGCTCTATTAGATGAGGGAAGTTCAATGGTTATAGTTTTTTACCTTCATCTTGTTTGAAAATGTATATCTATCTTAGAAGAGATTTTTTCTTGTTTTGATTTTGGTTTTTTGAACCATTTTGGGGTTTTTGAGCTTGATTAATTGGTTTTAAGACTGATTAATAGGTGTTTTTATATGAAAATAAGTTGAAGATATATTTTTACATAAAAAAACAGCCTCAAAGATTTTTCAACCACCAT
>Ga0325414_1006078_pt1 | contig 12791 bp, 15 predicted proteins | sample PopdelMetagenome_8_FD_206183 | JGI IMG/M metagenome (GOLD analysis project Ga0325414, IMG submission 206183) | Populus deltoides microbial communities from Bellville, Georgia, United States - Leaf-PdKOR-R3 | ecosystem: Host-associated > Plants > Phyllosphere > Phylloplane/Leaf | place: USA... | reverse complement strand
TAGGTTAGGTTGGTTTCTTGAGTTTTTGGCTAAACTTGGGTTTAGGTTTGATGAGCCACAACATTTGTTTTACATAATCTCAAGGATATTAAAAAGAAAATTGCATTCCATCTTATATGTTCGACCAAACCCATCTTTATCGTTCTTCATACAAACTTGTTATCTATGGATTGATTAATTAGAATTTAGAGTTCAGAACACGCATTTAATATTTCCCTATGGTTTAAGAAGAGGTAAAATAACCTTGAATTGTGTTGTAAGAGTAGTTCTAAATTGAATTCAATTTAAAGGTGATGAAAGTGATATAAAAAATAAGATAAATAGAATTTTATTTTTTCTAAACATGTTAATTCAACTTATTTATTGAATTTAAATTAAATATTATAATTATATTTAATTATATTAAAAGAATTGATTCCAAACCGTATATTAGGGATCTAGGCAAGCATGGTCAAAGGGTTTAAACCAGACTTTCTTACGGTAATTCTGGACTTCAACGGCTAAACAATTGATTTTACTAACTAAACAAGTTGAGACACAGGCCGTGTCGTGTTAACAAGAAGTAAGGTCATGGTTAATATTCCTGAGCTGTAGCCAGCTGCCCAAACTATATAGCCCTGCAAGTTATGTAAAACAAAACTAATAATGACTTGATACCTCTTATCATCAAAATCAAAAGAACATGTGCCACGTGAATAAATACTAGATGGAGTGAGCAGAAAAGGAGAGGGAGCTGAATTTCCCTTGAATTTAGCTCAAGAATTTTTACCCCCTGGTTCTACAAATTATCGAACAGGGTGTGGCGTTTGGATCACAGTGAACCTTGTAAGAATAAAAATTCTAGTAAGTGTAAGTCATGGAACTACAGATAATTCATTACAGGCATTGAATGAGAAAAGGTACACTATAATACAGTTGGAGACCAGTGTGATGATCAAATCATTTACTTAAGCCGCTGTATAGACTATAGCTGCAACTCCTGATGATCACCAACTAGCTTGACTCCCCAATCCAGATCCTCGCAATATTTCAAATAAGGAAACAGAGAACCAGCATTCATCTTGGTCTTTGTTCTGCAGTCATAAGTTGGAGGGAAATGAAAACAAGGCTCCATGGATAAGTCTCTTACACAAGATGGATTTCGGGTGTTCCCTTGCTCTATCTTGTACAGTACCCATGGTTTCAGACCCCCTAGACTTTGGGCCACATATCCAAAAGTAGACCAAGCACTTGTCACCAGCACCTCACTCAAACTTAGCAGATACATTTCAGCCCATGCCTTCATGTTGTGCATATTATCCCCAAAGTGTTGAATTTCTTCGTGGCTTGGCTGGTAAACCCCTATGACTTCACCTGTCACAGTTGGTTTAGCCCAGTATGTGCTGCTTATGTTTTCGTAGAACTCGGTATATAGAGATGTTACTAGAATAGCTTTCGATCTTTGGTTTTTGGATGGAGTAGCTACAGGACTTTGTGGATCCACTTGTGGCAACAATTTTTCCTTCTGTGTGCATTTTAGCAGTTCATCAAGAACAGTTTGAACTGTAGTTGTTTTGGTGTTGAATACTCTAATTTGGAGGCCAATCCTCTCATCTGCTTTGGCTAGGTATGCCTGGTAGAACCTGATGATTAGCCCCCATGCCTCATTTGAAGGATGGAAAAGATAGCGACCCAAGTGATGGAAAACAGTTTCTTTCTCAGGGAACATTCTCTGTACTTCTTTTTTGAAAGTTGGCGTCAAGAAGAAAGAGGGGGCAAAATATTGATCTGATATCAGAAACAACCAAGGTACCTTTCGGAGAAGAGTTGGATTTTGATTGCAATAAAAACTTAGTTTATCCAGATCATAATGAGAATGATCTAGATTCAGGAATGTATAAGACGGCAGCGATTCCATCGACTCGTTTATAATGCCATTCTTTAACTGGTTTCCATAGCCACGAGCATGTCTCTTGTCAGGACTGCGAAACTCAACCTCACGGGGGAAGTTCTTGGGCAGCATCCATGATGAATTTGGAAATGGCTCGCAAAATAGATCAGACATGTCATTTCCAAGTTCAACGAGTAGGACTCGATCTGTGAGGATGGCATAAAGAAATGTGGAAGCCAAGCTTATCATCCTGTTTCCCAGACCATTAACAGGTATCCATACAAGGTAGTTACATCCTCCACTACTGCCATGGCTATATTTGAGTCTCTTAAAGGCTTTGTTGTAGGGTTTGGTATGAGGTCCACAACGTTTATGGAGATCTTCGTACCTACGTAGTTTTGAAAGTAGATAGGAAGAGGGCTTATGGGGTGAAGTTTTGCGAAATAGGTAAGACCGGTACCTACTTAAGCAAGACCTTTCATCAAATCCAGGAGCCAGAAGTCCATCAAGCAATTTATCATCAGGCATTCTTGTACTCTGAGAGGAATCGTTTCTTGAATCTGATTCTTTCAGAAATTCAGGTGCCGAAGTTCCATTATCCTGCTTCTCGTCAGGCCTGCCGGCATTCGGCGAGGAATTATATTTTGAACTTGCGCCATTTCCAAAGGAATCTTTTCTTGAGCCTGATTCTTTCCGAAATCCTGGAGCCAAAGTTCTGTTAAGCTGCTTCTCATTAGGCCCGCTGGTATGCGGCAAGGAATTATTTTTTGAACTAGTTCCATTGCCGAAGGAATCATTTCTCGAGCCTGATTCTTTCCGAAATCCTGGAGCCAAAGTTCTGTTAAGCTGCTTCTCATCAGTCTCGTTGGCATGCGGCAAGGAATTGTTTTTTGAACTAGTTCCATTGCCAAATCCAGGAGGCAAATGCCTCTTACGCAGTCTTCCATCAGGGATGAAGGCAGGTGGTGAAGAATCATTTTTAAAATCTGTAAACGGTGAAAGGAAAACAAAAGAATAAGCAGATCAGAACTAAATTTGGACAATGATTAGGAAAAATCTGAATGTATCAGCACCAAGAGCACAAGTATTGGAACTCAAGCATGAATGAATGATCATGGTGTACTTGTCTTACCAGCATTGATTATTGGGACATTTCCAGATTTCTCAGCCTTGGCTAATCCTCCACTTAGATCAAATGATGGGTTCTGATACATAATCAATATCATGAAAGACACGGGCAAAGCAATGGCACACACAAGTAATAATGTTGAGTATCTCTTGGAATCAAACCCCAATTTATCCTTCACTACTTCAAAGATTTCCATGATTTCCTGTCTGAGCTTCACTTGTAATCCCCACCTGCATACAGAAGGCGTATTGAAAACGTTAAAATGCTTGAGGTTTGATGTTTGAAAATTAGCTGTTCTTGACAAGAACTGTAAATAAGGATGCTCAAAAATCAAACTTCCTAAGAGTTAGTACAGGAACAAGAACATGGGTCTCTTGACATTATTCATTCTTGGCAAACAAAAAGTCGGAAAACCGCAGGTTATGGTGGTGACTGCATGTGCGTATCGATCAAGTTCTAGATTAGGAACTTGACTTCAAGGTTTTTCAACATCCTTCACATGTGATGATTCATATATATACTTTAAGGTGGCCTAGCTTGTAGACTTTTAGCATGAAGAAACCAATCACATTCTTGATCAGATTCTCTTCTCCACAAGAACACGCCATGAAAAGAAAATGGAAAATAAAGGAAGTGTTTATGCAGAGATGGAAAATCACAAAATAAATAAATTGTGCTCAACATGGGCAATTTTGAGACATGAAATCATTTAATTTGCTAACAAAGCACAAGAACTTACTGAAATATTTCGTACTCAGTTCTTTTAATTAATAAAAAAATAAACTAAATTTTTCAAAAAAAAAAGAAGAAGTTATCGGAAGAAAAAAAATGGGCACTGCAAAGTAAAAAATATATATATAATCCTTCAGAATTTGGTGAAAAAAATGATCTAAAAATTAAAATTAAAGAACACATGGAATGAAGAAAAATCTATTTTGTACCACCTGTTAGAAAATTGAATTTATGAAAAAAAAAAAAACTCTCAGCCTCTCACCTTTGTTCTTAATCTTTGAACAATCCAGCACAGTTGTTTGCTTTGAAAAATTACAGAGCCATGTAGGAACGAGGGCCTGATATGGTTGTCCATAAAGTAAAATCTGGGAAATTTTAGCTATTTAAGGAACTGAAAAAAAACCTTCCTAATTAAAATTTCTTGCCTTCAATTTCTTTCTTTGGTTTGTCTGTTTAATGGTGTCAGCAAATCAATTCAATTAATTCAAGAAATCCCTTCTTTAAATAGAATTTAAGCTAATAAATACCTGATCCCACAGGTAACTTATAGATTGACAAGGGAACAAAAATTTCCCAGAAAAGGGATTTGTATACTCAGTTTCTCTTACATTTACAGGTCTAGAGATTCTTATGAGGTGGAGATTTTAATATAAATCTAATGCATTTTAATTTGATCAAGTGCATTATGCTTTGTGTAAATGAAGATAAGTCATGGTTATAATGCCAATGAATTTGGTGCTAATAGCTCTGGATGCGTAGTTCTTGCTTATAGACGCCATGGATCTCAAGCCTTTTTTTTTATTATTATTATTAAGGTAGATAATCGAGTTAGTTTATGTGTATCTTAACTATTACTATGGTTCTGAAGTTAATAACCATATAAGTCTTCAGAAACCCTGAGATTTATGAAACTCGAATTAATAATTTTTAAAGAACAAACTCAACGTCTGACCGGATGAGTTACACTTCTCATAATTATTTCAAGCTTTTCTCAAAATTATTTCAAGCTTTTTCTTTCTTTTATGGATGGTAGATATTATTTTCTTCCTTTCTAATCTTTAAATCCTTGACACCTAGCATGCCATTTTTAGGAATATTTAATAAGATTAAATATATTAAATTGTTGTGATGTATGGTTGGTAAGTCATTTAAATTAAATTTATTATTATTAAAAAATAACTTAAATTAAACAATTTAAAATATATATATTTAAAAAAATTAAATGAATTATTTTAGAGGTGATTTTTTTCTTTAAAATTCACAAAAAGATCATAAAAATATAAGTAAAATAAAACAATAATCAAAATATTATATATTTTTAATAACTATTTTTTAGGTGGATTGCTCCACAACTAAAATTTTAAATCTAAATACCGGGTATATCTCTGAAGAGGTCAAGTTGATGTGGCTTAGGGTGTTTATTAAATGTGTTTGGTATTTATATACAAATGTTTTTTAATTAAAAATATATTTAAATAATAATTTTTTTATTTTTTATATTAGTACATTAAAATAATTTAAAAACACTTAAAATTATGTTAATTTAATATTTTACAAAATAAAAAACAATTTTAAAATATAAGTTATAACGCAAAATAAACACTCGTTGAGAGGCTAACTCCTTTTGCAGAATAGCATGTAATTCATTGTTTTAAAATATGCTGCTCCTTTCTCACATTATTTTTAAAGAAAATATTGAGAAGCTATAAAAAAAATAAAAAACAATAGAAAAAAAAAAAGAAAAAAAAAACCGAAGATGGTAAAATAAAAGGAGGGAAAATAGAATACTTACATGTAACTTCTACATGATAGTTATCAATTGCAGATTTAGGAAAAAAATATATATCAAACCGCTAGTAAACCCAATAGCTCAGTACCAGCTCAATTTGGATTAAAAAAATTATTTGGAGTTGACTCAACATCATCCAATTAAACTCGAGGAAAATCAGAACTTCAAACGATGAGTCGTTGATAATCAAAAGGAAGCACGCTTCCCGTTCTTTGAAACTAAAGTTCATCCATTTTCGGCATCCTTCAACATCAATACCTGGATCAACGATCAATTTCCGTAACCACCAATTCAATTTTTTGCAAAGAATGATAACTGTCGTTTTTGTCAACGGATGCATGAATGAATATTACAAAATATTGACACAAGAACATGCACCTGCAGCAACATGCTAAAATATAAATCAATTTACCACTCATCGTTACAACTTACAAGTAGTTTCCGCTACAATCGTTTATGATCATTAAAAAGCTTCACTCCTGTCTGCCGATCTGCACAATGCCTTACAAAAGGAACAACAGTGGAAGAATCAGTTTTGTGCTTCGCCTTGCATTCATAACTGGGAGCATAGTGGAAACAAGGGTCCATGGATTTGTCTTGTCGACAAGGCGGATCTGGAACCATTTTATTCTTTGGTCTAATCAACATCCATGGCTTCAAACCTCCTAGACCTTGTGCAGCATAGCCAAAGGTTGACCCGGCACTAGTGACTAGAACATCACTCAAGCTCAGCAGATAAATTTCTGCCCACGCCTTCATGTTGTGCAGGTTATCCGCTTTGTGTTGATATTCTTCGTGGCTTGGCTGGCAAACCCTGATCACTTCACCTGTCACAGTTGGTTTTGACTGGTACATGGCACTCATGTTCTCATAGTAGTCTGAATACAAGGAAGTTATTAAAATAGTTTTAGAAGAATTATTTGGAGGAGAAGAACGTACAGCGTTCTGGGTATCAACTTCTGGAAGAAGCTTTTTCTTCAGCATACAGGATAATATCTGACCCATGACCACTTGAACTGGACTAGTCTTGCGGTTAAATACTCTTATTTGGAGGCCAATTCTCTGTTCTGCCTTCGCTAGATTAGTCTGATAGAACTTCGTAATTACTCTCCAAACCTGATTGGAGGGGTGGAAAAGATAGCGACCCAATTGATGGAAAATGGTTTCTTTTTCTGGGAACAGCTTGCTTACCTCTTGCTTGAAAGATGGGCTCAGGAAGAAAGATGGGGCAAAATATTGGTCAGACGATAGAATAAACCAGGGAACTTTTTCGAGAAGAGCTCTGCTCTGGTCACACAGGAAAAGCTCATCAAAATCATAAGTACCGTGAGGTATATTAACATATACAAATGATGGTGGGGGCGACGACTCCGATATATCTCTGAATCGATCATGTCTCTGTTTCAAGGTATGGAATTGTTTTTTAATGGGGAAGTCCATGGGCAATATCCATGACGTGTTGGGAAATGGCTCGCAAAAGAGGTGAGTCATGTCCCTGCCATGATCAACAAGTAGGACTCGATTTGCAAGGAGAGCATAAAGAAATGTTGACGCCATGCTTATTATCCTGTTCCCCATCCCATTAGAACCCAACCAGACAATGTAATTACACCCACCAGTACTACCTGTATGGCTAGATTTGAGTCTCTTTAATGTTTCATTGTAAGATCTGGTGTATGGTCCGCAACGTTTATGAAGATCTTCATACTCACGTAGCTTGGAAAGGAGATAGGGAGAGGGCTTATGTTGAGAAGCTTTGCGGTATAGGAAAGAATGGTATCTACTCAAGCAGGATTTTTCATCAAACCCAGGGGATAGAAGCCCGTCAAGAAATTTATCATTAGCCATTTTGGTAGGTTGCGAGGAATCAGTTTTCAAACCTAATTCTTCAACAAATCCAGGAGCCAATGGTTGACCGAGCAGCTTATCATCAGGCTTGCTGGTAGGCTGAGAGGAAAGAGGTTTATCATCAGGCTCGCTGGTAGGCTGAGAGGAATCGTTTTTTGAACTTGATCCATCACCAGATCCAGGAGCCAAAAGTCCATGAACCAGCGTGTCATCACGTATGCTGGTAGGCTGAGAGGACTCATTTTTTGAAATTGATCCGTTGCCAAATCTGGGTGGCAGCTGTTCATTAAGCACCTTCTGATCAGGCAAGCTAGTTGGTTGAGAGGAATCATTTATTGAGGCTGTAAAGAGGGGAAAAAGTGAGGGGATAAATAAACAGCCGATTAGCAGATGAAGAAACCATGACAATGAACTGAGCATTCAAAACCTTAAAGGAAGACTAATCAGATAATAGTATGGTGAATCAATACACTTTTTCTCTGATAGCTAAAAGGCCCAGGAAAACAAAATGACATGCCTAACCAATAGGAATCTATGGTAACTTTTAATACTATCACTATGGGGACATACAATAGAACCCAGAAAAAGAAAAAGAAAAATAAACTGAGCTGGAAACAGAATTCAACCATCAAAACCTCCTGAAAGCTGGTAGCTTAAACTGGAAAATGGATTAGAATTACATCAATTGTGCAGCTATGAAAAGCAAAAACTACAGTTACGTGAACTGAAAAACAAATTCCATCATTCTTTCCTATAATGGATGCATTACAAGGAGCTAAGAGCAATATGAAGTACTTAGCATAGCATGTAGTATAAAAACATTGACATTTGAAATTTAGAGGATGATAAATATAAATTATTTGAACATTTACGCAAATAAATTGTTTAGTTGAACAAACACAGAAACGAGTTTCAGATCGCTTGTTATCAAACAAATTACATAATAGACACAGAAAATTGAAATTGAAAATATTAATGCTTTGGAGAGGGGGGGGGGGAACCAGAAGTAGTTTAATGACTCGAAAGCTGAAAATAACATTAATCTAAAACTCCTTTATAGCAGGAAAAATGGAATTAGCAATATGAAAAAAAAAAAATTAAGTAACAGTCTTACCAAAACCTAATGCTGCAACATCTTGAGTATTTGCTGGAGAAACCTTAGCTTTAGCTAAACCCCCAATTAGATCAAATGCCGAGTCTTGAAACGAGACAAAGACCCTCACTAGCACAGGCAAAACAATGAGAGACAAAACCAAGATTGTCGTGCACCTCCTGAAATTAAATCCCAATCTTTCTTCTGCAGCTTTAAAGATTTCCATCATTTATACACTGAGCATTGATTTTAGTATTCACCATGTAAACTTTAAGATGCAAGCTAATATCTTCATGAAGTTCAAAAAACATCATTTACTCCTGCAATATTGTCCTGACATCTCAGTTCAATTTAAGACTTCATGAGCATGTTAGAGCCTATAAATGATAAGAAAGGATAACAAGCTTTTAGTAGAAGGTTGTTCAAAATCATCTTGTGGCTTCCCATACACAACAAACTGCCGACAAATGAGCTCTGGTTTAGCATGCCAGTCGATCTATTCCAACTTGCGACAATGATCCCTCCCAAGTCCCGATAGTAAACAATAACACGCATGCCAAGTAATTTGCTGCATTCATGAACAGATATTCAGCTGTTCACCAAACATTCAATATGGTAGGATCTCTGTTGTCCCATAACAGATATTCAGCTGGCTGATACAAGATTTCTAGCTATAGCTAGCATGCACCCTTAATCCGAATTGAGAACTAACTCCTTCCCTGAAAGGTAAATTTTACAAAATACATCACATGCTATTAATGTAGAGTTCCTTTTAAACTAACACATGCTAAAATATATTTGGCAAACTAATAGCGCCCAAAAAACATTTAGAAAAATAGCACAGTTTCGGAATTGAGCTGTTGGGAACAACACAATCTAATGGGTTGCATTGTTCCCAACAGTGCAATCCATGAATTGAAAAATTAAGCTACAACCCTTGAATTTAATTCATCAACCCTAATTAAATCCCAAACCATAATTAAATCCCAAACCACAAACCCTAACCCAATCTCTAAACCTTAACCCCAAAACCTAAAGCCTAAGGCCCAAGCCTAACACAAACCTAAACCCCAAAACCAAACTGTAAACCAAAACCCAAACACAAACCCTAACATCTAAACCTTAAACGTAAACCTAAAACCTAATACTAAACCCTCCTAGACACTAAACTCTAACCTATACACTCTTAAACTCTAACCCTATACACTCTTAAACCCTAAACAATAACCTGAAATCCTAAACCTTAGCTCTAAACCTTAAACATATATATTGGCACATTCTATTAAGCCATCATGTGATTGTGCTAGTTTTAAGATATTCTATTATTAAAGTTTTATCACCATTGCTGCCATGTTCATTCAGTTATCATAACAGCACAACCTAACCTATAGAATGGTAATAGGTTTAATTATCTCTCTTAACCTCATTGCTTCATTCAACCCTGTTGTCTTCATTCACTTAAAACATCTCGTTTGAAATTCTAAACAACCTAATTATAAAAATTCAAAGTGTGTTCAACAATAATAAACTCTCATTGACAAGCCTAAAACAATTATAAAAATAAAATACAAACTCATCATCAAAAAATTAATAAAACAACATACAATGACTACATGTAACCAGCTATAGAGCTGGTACTTCTCCCCTCCTAATGCTTGTTGGTGGGTCAGCTTCATTGGCATCCATCTCATTATGCAACCAAGTGAATCTCCTTCAATCCTAACTAGTTCTCCATCTCGAGGGTTCTGGTTTTATCCAAGGCCTATTATATTCATTCCATAATGATTTGTCAGGAACATGATGGAATAAAGGCGCATATGAGTTTTGATACATATCAACACTATAGAATGGGTCAACAAATTGGGCATAATCAACTCAAAGCGTCTTACAACATGCAAGGAGGAGAGAACATGGTTGATGGAATATTTTCCATTTACCGCATGTGCAACTTCCTTCTTTTATGTTAACTGTGTGCGAAATCACTCTTGAAACACCAGGTTTACAAAGGGTGTTGGCCTCAAAACATCATATTTCAGCATCAAAGAGAATTGTTCTATGGCTTTTAGATTTTTTCAAATCTTTTCTGATTTCACAAAGTACTTGCAGAGGCCACAATAGATGACGTGAAATGAAATCTTGTGTTCGGGCTCTCTGATGGGAAAAATACTTATTGGACCTGTAAAAAGTCAGCTGGATTAGAGCAGTAACAGGCAATACATGTCCATCTTTCAAGATACTATTAAGGACTTTTGACATACTAGTTATCATATTACCATAACAATGCCCTCATCATATAAAAGTGTCTATTTTTCCTTTGGTTCATGTTCTAGCCATTTTTTGATTCATGGGTCCTTATCAATTGTTTGACTATACAATGTATTAAATTTCCACTTGGGTGTTTCACGAAACATCATACCCAAAACGTTTTTCAAAGTAGGATCTTTGAACCTCCTGTTGAAGTTACTAACAAAATGATGAAAACAATACCGGTGAAATCCAACCAGCTCGGGCCATATCTTTGTCACGACACTCTTTATAGCCATATGTTTATGTGATAATATACATAAACTGGTACGAACACCGATAATATATCTATGAATGTAATCTAAGAACTATGTCCAGATGTAATCAGTTTCTTCTTCGACCAGAGCAAAACACAAAGGAAATATCTCATTGTTAGCATCAAAACCAACTACAATCAACAACTTCCCAATAAATTTCCCATGTAGGTGGGTGTTACCAACCATTATCAGTGGCCTACAATACCTCCAACCCTCAATTGCTACTCCAAATGCCTAGAAAACTCTCCCATTTATTGTTGTAACATTATTAAAATATCCCATGTGATCACATTGTACAATTGTATCAGGATTTGATTCTTGGAGAGCCAACAACAATCTAGGCAGAATTTTAAAAGACTCCTCATGTGAGTTGAAAAGCCACTCGAGAACCTTTTGTTTTTCCCGCCATTCCTCGTAATCATAGTGTATTTATTGCTGCTTTAATGGCAGCAATTTTCACACTTATATAAATTGTCACAAATGTGGAAATCACTGATGCAACAAATTCTGAATCTAGGCAATGGTAGTCTTCTCCCTCATCTTAATCGTCACTAGGTTCGAAGACATTATTGATGTATGCATGGCCATGCATACTTGGAACTTCCCTCTCCATAATTTCTGGTATGAATGCTGAGTTAATTGCACCACTGATTGTCCTAGACGAACCGGCAGGCTATGATGCTTGATCATTATTGACATATGCACAACCATGCATACTTGGAACTTCTCTTTCCATAATTTCAGGTATCAATGTTGAGTTAACTACCCCACTAATTGTCCTAGACGAACCAATAGATTGTGATGCTTGTGTACCCATTTGAGTATAAGTTGGGATTTGAGTATACTTCATAGTAGAAGAGGAGTGTACTCGTTTAGGTCGACTATTCAAGTACAACTCAATTAATCTCAATCCATATTGGACGGACAACCCAGCCACGGTCTTCAAACTCATGTCACAAGAAATTGGGATGGCAACATAATAATGAATTGGACGTTCCCTAGCAAGTCCTCCAAAAAATATCAACTTCAACATCATTATAATTCCACCTAGTTCTTCCACATGTTACTTTTTTAAGTTCGGCTAGTGACATATCTAAACTAGCATTCAAAACCACAATGCTTCCTCCGTTGTAAGTAATGCTATTGTTCATACCATTAACAATAGCACCACCATAATAACATAACAGCATCATCTTATTAGAAGACATATTCTGTAAAACAACAAAACCCATTTTGATCAATTCTTACAAATTCTCATCAATTCAATCAAAATTTATAGCATCAATTGCTTTAATTCATAACTAATTACATCAATAAGACAAAATTCCCCAATTATCCCAAATTGTCCCAAAATTCAACATAAGACCCTAATTGAAGTAATTTATAGCATCAATTGCTTCAATTGATAACTCTAATTGCTTCAATTCATACCTAGTAAAGAGAAATGGAGGGGGGGGAAAGACATAGGGGACATTTTAAATGCGTTATTCGGAACGCAAACTACATGGATTGTGCTGTGGGGAATAACGCAATCTATATCCGTGACTAAATCCCTCCTGGTACGTGCATCTATATTAAAATATGAAAAATAAAGCTTTTACAGCCTTCAATTCTTAGATTAGACCAATCAGCATAGATTAAAAAATCTACATTACAAATCATTAAGACCACAAGCAATATGAAACTCGGCCTATTTCGAAAAAGTAATTTCTCTACAGAATCAGAGGTTAAGCGGTGAGTTCACCTAAGGAGCACAGTAATGCCACACA
>Ga0325414_1006077_pt1 | contig 12791 bp, 12 predicted proteins | sample PopdelMetagenome_8_FD_206183 | JGI IMG/M metagenome (GOLD analysis project Ga0325414, IMG submission 206183) | Populus deltoides microbial communities from Bellville, Georgia, United States - Leaf-PdKOR-R3 | ecosystem: Host-associated > Plants > Phyllosphere > Phylloplane/Leaf | place: USA... | reverse complement strand
TCCTGTTGTCTGAGGCTTACATCTTTCCAAATCCACATAACACATTTTAGAAAACAAATGCAATATGCTAACAAGACTGATTAGATCTTTACAGATACATCAGAAAAATTGCAGTCATTTTAAAACGGATTAGAGTTTCAGGGTCCAGATAAATGCTGCACCTTCATACCAGAGGAAAAATGCACTGAATGACCAACAATCTAGTAGCAGTACCCATTCATATACCCATTTCCCAACAAAATGGCAAGCCAAGATATCAAGGGATAACAGCTACTGCACATCCTTCATGTCAAAATGCAGCTAAGCTAACCTTCAAAATGGAATTATTCCAACCAGGGGAGTCGTTTGATGGATAACTTTTGACAATACAGACCTACGAGTAATGTAAAGTCACTTTGCTATTCTTGGTATGCACCAAGTGACAATTATCCCAGGTTCTATTCTACTTGGATACAACAAGAGATGACTCCAGACCTCAAGAGCTTTACCGTTCTTGATAATAATAAGAAAAAAGGCCTCCATACTTCTAATACGAAGACATGAACAGACATTTTACAAGATTCTAAGTACCGCACTCAAAAACCCCAAATCAAACTACCAAGAAAGGAAGAACTTCCAATCTGTCTTAAAATCAGATTCCCTAAAAAGAGATCTTTCCAACACTAAAAAATATTAAAAACAATAACAAAACAGAAACTCATAAATTCCTTAACAAACTAAACAACACTAAAAATACAACAACATTTACCTGCTAAAAAGATTAGCAACCTCTTCACACTCGCGTGCATTATAAAACCAAATACCATTCACTTCTTGGGCTGCATTTCGATACAGAAGATACGGAACCTGAACCTCGTACTCAAAATCTCCCAAAAGATTTTCCACCAAATTATCTGATTCATTACACCATCATAATTAACAACCCTTCCTTCACTACACCAGCATAATTAAAAACCTTTCCTTGATAAATCCATTAACTAAACAACAACTCATAACCCTAACCTGTATTCCGGCGATTCATCACAATAAACTGAAACCTAGGTTGCATATTCCTGCTTCAATCATTACCACACAAAACAAAAGCTTAATTTTCTCTCTTAAAACACACAAAAAAAAACATTAAACAAACAAATACTAAAAAAAAAAACCTTTTAACTACAAAGAGAGATCCTTCGACATCTTTCCGACTCTGAAAATAAAAAAAGAACAGAAAATCAGAAAGAAGAGAAAAAAAATTTAGAAAAGAAGAAGGAAGAGGCTGGTTGTTAACTCACCCATTGGGTAAGGTCGATATTGAACTGGTAGAGAGTGACATGAGCAGCAGTGATGAGAATTTCTTCAACTAAAGGATCGATTCGTTGAAGAACTGTTAAATTAAGGAGCTTTGTGCTCTGTTGATCAATGTTCGGCATCAATTTCCCATTATGTGGCATTCTCGTCGTCGTTTTTGTCGAATTGGAGTAATTCACAAACCCTAGAATTTGGATTATAGATAAATAATAAAAAAGAGAAATAAGGATGGGAGGTAAGAAGAGGGTTTGGTGGTGACTGTTTTCTGTTAAGAGTTCGATTTTTGTGTACGTGGAACATTAACCACTTGTTGCTTGCCTACCAAGGATTCTGTTAAATGACGGGATTAGCCCTACTTCTACCGCTTCCATTTCATCACTTCCCCAAATTAATCTTGATATTTTCGGAATTTGTGATGACTTTTTTAATGTTTTCAACAAAATCAATTTAGTTTTTAACAATGATTTGGTACTAATTAAGGTATTAAGGTGAGGGTGTACTTTTATAATCATTTAAAAATATATTTTTAAAAAATTAGGTTTGATTGACTTGTCAATTAATATATATATATATATATATATATAACTTTGATTGATTTATAAACGGGTTTAAAAATACGCTTTTATCATATATTCGTTTGGCAGTACCAAAATTTGTTTCAATTTTTATTTATGAAGTTCAAATATTTGGGTGAAATATCTAAATAAAATCTATTTTTTAAGAAAAAAATAAAGAAAGTAGAATTGATTTTATATAATTTTATCTTGACAAATAATATTTAGCAAAAAATATTTTCTAGAATAGCTCCATATTGACTCAAACCTATTTAATGGATAATAAATTTTTAAACCCAATTAGGATAAGATTTAAATGTAAAAAATGAAGTTTTTTGGATATGAATATCAACCCAAAACCCAATCCAAAATAAATAAATAAATAGTTATGCACTAAATAATTCTAAATTATAGCAATCAAATTTGAATTAGATTCAAGTTTAAGTTTAAAGTTTTAATTATGGATACCTTCATAGTTACCTCAAATCCAATAAGATGAAGTTCAAATATAAAAATTCAATAACTATTCAAATTCAAATTTAAATTAGAGTATAAATAATACAAAACCCGATCCATTGATAATCTTCCATTGCCATCACCATCACCATCACCATCAACATCGACACTAGTTTTAAGCATGCCATCTGCTTCCCCTGTTTAGAACAGATCACGCCGGAAATAGTGAATTCCGACCAATATTTAGCTCCCTAAATCCAATCTTAAACAGAGGATTGCGGGAATTAGTGAATTCACTTTACATGGCTACATTTTGACAGCCATACCAGCTACTAGTTCATGCATGCCACAACATTATAACATTTCAATGCCTGGTCTGAATGATGTCATGCTACACATCATAGTTTGAAAAGGACATCGTAACTTCGTAAGGGTTAACCACTATATCCATTTTATCATTGATCAAACTTCAAAAACAGATTCTACAGTTCTGGAAGTTTGTGTTTCAACTGGACCAGTTTTTTTTTTTTTCCCCTTAATCTGAGTACATTGCGCCAGCATTGAGAGGTCAAAGTCTATCTTGACGGGAAAATTCCAAATCTTATTTACATTTTATTCGGTTGCCTTGCCTTTCCGTCTGCTGCTGCTGCCAGTTTCCAAGAGGTAACAAACCATTGAATCCACATCATCACCAAATATGCTGTAGGCCTCGATCACTTTCAGGTAACTGAATCCCATTGACAGCACCATCTGCATACTACTGCTAAGAACAGTATCCTGTGAGCCATGTTCTCTTACACCATCCGCCTTAGACGTCTCACTAGCTGATGATCCTGCTTATCCAAGCTCATATCATTGTCAGCAACACAGCAATACAACGATAGTTCACCCTTAAAGAAGGTAAGAAAAAAAAGTGAAAGTCTCTACACTTCTTGTGGATCAATTAGCATAGCAACGAGGAGTATATAATGATGACAATAACAACCAGATGTGCACCCTATGTTGGTCCCCGCAGTTTCATAAGTTCACAAATCATTCACATGTTTTAACCGAGTCCCATACCCTGTGTAAGATCTGACTACTTACTAGCACTAGAAGATGATGGTTCTGCACCAGCAGTAGAAGATTCTTTACAACCAAGTTGTGGTTTGAACTTGTTGTCAGCAAGATACTCAGCTCTAGAAGCTTCCATCACCATGCGCTCGATCTCCTTCTCAGTAAGTTCAAGATCAGAGTAAAACCGCCCCTCAGCAAGAAGTGCCTGTGTAGAGTTTAGTTAATAACCTATTAAGCCAAAGATTAACATAGAACATACTGCAGAACTATGTTAGAGATACTTGCATTATTAATCTGCTGGTCTTGTTGAGCTTTAATAGCAGCTTTGATCTGATCTCTGTCCACACTTGCCTGCAAGCACGATTGTTGCCAGTGTCAGCAAATTCAACCCCTTAGGCTACATTAGCCTGTTATCAAATAAAAAGATGAAGAGCAATCCTACAACTAATAAGTCCAGTTACACTTTTAACTTATCCGGTAAAAGGCATGTTCATATGGCAGCTTTAAAAGCGAGTTCATAGTTAATAATCATCAACCCATTACCTCCACAACCAGAAAATTGACGGTAAAAATAGCGTATAGAGATAGTTCCCATAAACTAGCTACCTAGCTGCCCCTATTTTTCATCCGCATGGACCTTGCCAACACTTCACCATCCTTTACCTTAATTTCACATATCTTAAACATTTGATTTGCAGGCAGGATAATGGCATATTCAACAAATCATGAATTGGTGAGGAAAGGCTGGAATGGTTATTTGAGTCATTACACAAATCCACTGAAGAGGAATTAGCATTCAACAAAGACAAAAGGGTACAAAAGTCACAGAAACGCACCCCTTGAAGACAGCTGAAACCAAGTCCGGCACCAATTGTTGAACGACGAGGGTTGACAAGAGAGTTGTAATGATTACCATGATGATAACTTAGACGTATGGGCGGTGTGTCAGTATTGTAGCTCCCATGAAATATGTTGATAGGTTCTACATCAGTGATTTAGGTCAGGAAGAAGTAAATAGTGAATGGCTCTGCATAATTTAAACCATTACTTCATCTCAAGTAGATACCTGTGCTATAAGAGTAAATGTGGATTGGTCGATTGTACATTTCTGATAAAGCTTGAATCTCTACATTGTTTCCATAAACCTGACAAATGAGAAGAAGTGAATCTTCACATCCATTCATTTACATTAGAAAATCCAGGGCATGAGCGGTCCTTAAACATGCTGGACCAAATGTTTACTTCCTACCTACCATAACCCGAAAAAAATTAACACAAACAAAAGGGTGGCAGCAAACAATAGAAGCAGGGGTTGAAAGAAGTGATTGGATTTGGTATTTGTTCATGTTCACTCAATCAAAGACAGGAGAAAAGCCTCCATGTCAAAAAATTTGCAGGCAGATCCTTATATTCAGGAGATGATATATGATATGAAAGTATGCCAGGTGCCATACGCTTTTTGTCTTGCAGGATATTGAAGACGTGAAAAGCGAACTTTGATATAGTATTCATACCTTGTCTCTTCTCTTCCTCTTACAGTAAGATGTAAAACCTTCAGTTATGAATTGAGAAAAGTGATCCCTTTCCCTTTCCTGAGTGAACCAAGGACAAAAATACAGCATTGTCATGGGTGCTATTCACAATGTCTTTACTTTCCTATGAAACTCGACACCATTCTATCAAACTGTCCAGATATTTATCTCTGTGAAATATATTGCAGACATAAAATAAACATTATATTGTCTTCCTCAATTTCTGTTTTTTTTTATTCCCTATTCTCTCAAATTGTCTGGGAATTCATCCCAGTGAAACTATTTATCACAAAAAATGAAATGGCATAGCAACAATCATGAATCAAACTCTATTTCATCACGATCAATTAAATACACCTCATAAAACTAAAATATAAAATGATTAATAAACAAGACTAGTGGCTAGTAACATGGAGTGTATTTTTACAAGAGAACTCATGACACTGCTTAACTGGATGTGCAATTTATTCGAGTAGATGTCAAGCCACAACAAAATGACCATGAACTTGAACAATGCACAATCAGAAAAATTAAAATAAATAATAAAATTACCATATAGTCTATGCACATTTGTCGGGCCAAATCATACATTTCAGAATCCCCGTAAACCTGATCAGCCACAGCACGAAAGAGACAATTCCCATCCTCCAACATTTTTTTGACTTCTAATCCTTTGGACCTTCTGATGTCAATCTCAAACTGCCGTTCTCTTTCCTGCAACAGATACAAAAGGCCAATTTTAGAGAAATAAATGCAATTGAATCATTGAGATGCTAAATCATATCATTGGGTCAGGATTGCAATATCAGGAAAATGAATGAAAAGGCAACACTACAAGATCTATAGTGCTAAGCAATAAAAAATAAGAGAACCACAGATTTGTGACAACAAATGCTTTCCTAAATACAGAGAAGTCCACCAGCCCAAGGGAAACAAAAGGCAAATCAAACTAAGCCAGTGAACATTAATCAAGTAGAGATCATACCACAACTACAAGTCTAACTACACCAAACAAATTTAAAATGGCAGCATAGCATGTGAAGTAACATGATACAACCGCACACAGCTGCATCGAGAGTTACATGCTTGTGGACTTAATTTTAGACTAGACAAGACTTATTACATAAATTGCAATGGTCAAGCCATATCCCACCACATATATTTAGCACTGGAAACTTACAAAATCATCATAGGTGGAAACAAAGCAAGAATTCTGCTCATCACCACTATTGTACCCCTCATTTTCACCATGAGACCTAGGAGAGGATGGCCGTGATCCAGTTGGTGAAGACCTTGTTGAAACAACAGGCCAAGCAACTGCTCTCCTAGATGATCCAATTCGCACAGAATTTGAAGCTCCTGACATAAATATTCTTGAATTCGAGTTTGTTAGGGCAGGTTTGGGAGGTGGCACAGGAGGAGGTGGTGGTTGTGGGCTTCCACTACCAACCTCAGGATAACCAGCACTTGAACCTTCACTCTCCACCAGAGATCTCTCCAAAATCAATCCACTCAATCCTTTAACCAAATCCCCTGAGCCCACCCTTTCATCATTACCTACTTTCTCGTTATCAACAATGTCGTCATTCAAACTCTCAATTCGGTCATCATTTATACTGACTGTCAAAAGTTCATCACTTTTTACCACTTTATTATCATTACTACCACTGTTCTCCAATACTTCATCAACCACTACCTGCTCTTGCACCTCCTCGCCAATTTCTTCATCTCTCACAGTTGACGCAGACCGGGGGATGCTAGTACCCTGTGTATCTGGCCGAGCAGCCGAAGAAGAAGACCCTGCTCGGCTCTGGTTTGAAGAAGAACCACTGCCTCGCTGAACTAGAATCCGAGTCATCTAGCTTCAATATTTATTGTCCTCAAGTATATAACGCCGAGAACCAATTCTTCTTCCCAGACTTAAAGACTCATAGGTTTGTCACGCGTTCTTGCCTTAGGCGCAGTAATGCCAATTCCGTGGCTGAAGGAATTCTTCCAGCCCAGTGCGTTCAGCTCCTTCTTGTCGCAGCGAAAAGATTTCTGCATTCCCCTAACAATTCTCATGAGACCAAGACCTCCAACTTTTAAACAATAATAACCTTCTCTAAGTTGTCGAATTTTACCCGGAAAAAGAAATCCAAAGATTTACCTTCAAAAGCCCAGGCTGCAATTACCACACAAAAATCAAACAAATAAAAATCACAGCTTTCTTTAAAACATAACACTTCCAAGTTTCTGAGGTTTTTTAAGTCTAAACCCTTTAGCCCTTTTGCAATTTCCAAGAAAAGGTGGTAAATTTTAAGTGAATTGTGCATCAAATCCTAACTTAAAAATCTAAGCACGTTATCATTATCATCCTTCTCAAAGATTGCTTCTTTACAAGATATCAATAGCAAACCCTTCAGACACTAGGTCAAAAATGCTACAAAAAGAAGACCAATCCGAGCAGAATTACAAAATCCAAAGCTAAAATCCTTCTTATGAACCAAAAGACACTTCCTTTAATTCACCTTAACTACACTAATTGACTTAAATTATGCAATCAGAACCAAAGACCACATATTTCCCTTTCTTTACTTTCATTTCTCAGAAACCAGGCAAAGAACGCATAATCAAATAAAATAAACACCATCAAAGATCAAGAAAATCAATAAGAGAAAACCCTAGAGTTGACTCGGGAAGAAGACTCACCTGACAGAGAGAAAGAGAAGGAGAAAGAAGACTAACAGATTGACAAAGAGATAATTGTTGATCTGTAAAAGAAAAGGAGAGAGAGGGAGGGGGAGAGATTTATTATAAGGGTTTTATTTATATTTATTTTAAAGAACAAAGCGATGATAAAGCAAATATCTTAGTGGAGAAGGAAGAGAAGAAAATGAGGGGGGGGGGGAGGGGGGGGGGGGCCAGATGGTGATGTCGGCTAAGGGCGATGATTATTACACGTGGCGTTGTTTTACACGTTCGTTTCGCACGTGCGAACGGTGAAAGTGAAATTATAAGGAGCACATTTCTAATAAATTTCTAGAAATCTGCTCACCCGTTCCAAGATTTAGGTTCCGAACTCGTATTGAAAATTTAAAAATTAACAAATATACTAAATTATGTGGGGAATTTACTGTTTCTTCACACACAAAATACTATGAATTATAACAGTAATTTATAATGTTTTTTCTTTAATTTTTTTTAAGCTTTTCCCTTTTTTTTCTTTTTTTTTTTTTTTCAACTTTCTTATTTTTTATTTTTTTTTAATTTATTTTTTTTATAAAATTATTTTTTTTGATTTTTCCTTTTAAATATTAACCTGGTTAAAATTTTTACTTTATAATTTTTTTCTTTAAAATACTGTGGATTGCTGTGATGTTTTTCCACTTAGTTTTTCTATTTTATTTCTTTATTTTTCAAAATTATATTTGTCGATTTTTTTATAATATTGAGCTGATTGAGAATTTGGTTTTGTAATTTTTTTTTCTTTAAAACGTTCCCCCCACACAAAACACTGTGGATTATAACAGTAATCCACAGTGTTTTTTCTTTTTTCTTTCTTTTTTTTAAGCTTTTCCCTTTTTTTCTTTTTTTTTCGTTTTTTTTTTCAAAATTTTTTTTTTCAACTTTCTTATTTTTTATTTTTTTTTCATTTATTTTTTTTCAAATTTTTTTTTGTTGATTTTACCTTTTAAATATTAACCCAGTTAAAATTTTTGCTTTATAATTTTTTTCTTTAAAATACTGTGGATTGCTGTGATATTTTTCCACTGAGTTTTTCTATTTTATTTCTTTATTTTTCAAAATTATATTTGTCGATTTTTTTATAATATTGAGCTGATTGAGAATTTGGTTTTGTAATTTTTTTCTTTAAAACATTGTTGATTGCTGCAGTGTTTCTCCACATGATTTTTTTCTCTTCAAAATTATCTTTTTTTATTTTATTTTTTAATATTGAGCTGGTTAAAAATTACAGTTACAATATGTAAGGAAGGCACTGTAACTTTTTTTGAAAATTACTGTTCATTGCTACAGTGTTTTTTCCCACATGGTTTTTTGTATAATTTTTTTCAAATTATCCTTTTCAATTTTATTTTTTAATATTAAGTTGTTTGTGAATTACAATTACAAGTCATTACAAATAAGGCTAAATCATGTAGGGAAGCACTGTAGCTTTTATCACAAAATATTGTGAATTGCTACAGTGTTTCCAACATGATTTTTTTTTTCTTTTTTTTGGTGTTTGTTTTGTTATTTTTTTTTCTAAAATTGTCTATGTCGATTTTTTTTTAATATTAAGCTGATTAAGAATTTAGCTTTATAATTTTTTTTCTTTAAAACACTGTGAATTGTTGCAGTGTTTTTCCATGTGATTTTTTAATGATTTTTTTAAAAATTATCTTTGTCGATTTTTTTTAAATATTGAGTTGGTTAAGAATTATAATTACAATAAAACTAAATCATATGAGGAAAGTGTTGTATTTTTTCTCACAAAACACTGTGGATTGCTACAATATTTCTCTAAATGGTTTTTTATTTTATTTTATTGGAAAAAGCGTTATAGTTTTCCTCACAAAACATTGTCAATTGCTACAACGTTTTTTCTCATGGGTTTTTTTCCTTCCAAAATTATCTTTGTTGGTTTTTTTTTTAATATTAAGTTGGTTGAGAATTTAGCTTTGTAATTTTTTTTTCTTTTTATTAACTGAAAAGCTAAATCATGTGGCGAAAACACTGTATCTTTCCTCACAAAACACTGTAAATTACTACAAATCATTTTGTTCAGTCTCTAAGTTTTGGATCACCAACACAACTTTTTTTTTCGTCATGAAATATTTGCTCCATCATACCTTTAATTTCTATTATAGATCTAGCGCTGATTTACAATTATAACACTATCAAATGTATTTATTTTACAAGCCTGCGGCAGCGCGCGGGCATGTCATCTCATGTTTATTAAGCGAAATCATATTATTATTGAAGGGATTGAAAGAAAAAAAAATCCATCAACTAAACATACGAAGAAAAATCATTTTTCAGAGAATGATCATATCATATATCCACAACAAACCATACACACAATTACACACAACCACTGCCTGCCTGCATGTTAGAGATGCAAGGCATTTATGCCAACCCCAACGGACAGGAGAAATGAAATTACATTGCATTCTTCCCTTTGTCTTCTTTCTTTTTTGAAGCACTGTAAAAACAGAAAATTAAGACCCATAATATATACTACAATGGCAATCAAGTCCCTTATGATCAATGATTACTTCATTTTTCGAAGAGCAAAAGCAGACAACACAACCAGAGAAAGGAGCAAGGCTGCTGCTAGGAAGGAAGCCACCACAGCATTGCTAACCTGCTGGCAGTAATTATTAAACTGTTGACAAAAAGCATTCCAATTCGAGATTGAATTCCCATTATGAGCCAAGTACACAATGGCAGCAGAAGCAGAAGCAGCTGATGTTGTTAGTGCCATCATCACCTGCATGCATGCATGCATTATTTCAAACAATATTGTTCTGAGCACATAGAATGTTAAAGCTTGCAAGAGGTTCTGATATTAGTAACAGTGGCTTAATGAACTCACGGAATCGAGGATGATAAGGAGGAGCCTTGGTCCTGCTGCACGAGCCCGAACGATGCAGACTATTGAGAAGGGCAAGGAAAGAACAAGGTATCCACTGGTTGGCATTAACAATCATGAAAGACCTGCAAATGGACATATTCCAGTCTAATTATTTGTGCTTATTATTGCAAATTAAAGTTAGCTTGTTCGTAATTGATTAGCTCATGATCGAAAACTCTAAAGCAAGCACTTAATTAGCTTTAGTTAGAAGTAAGAATATATAGTATGCATACAAGAAAGTTGGGAGATCAGTATACTGAGCATGGAACTGAAAGAACTGAGTGAAAAAAGGAAGAATCTGATCCGTTGTCGCCATAAGGCTAGTGGCAGCAAAACCAGCGGCAATGGCAGACAGCCTGAGAGTCAAGTCGAAAATGGCTGCGCCTTTTTTCCATCCTTTTCGTGGGCGCTGGGCAGCTTTTGCTGCGACTACTACAGGAGCAGTAAGAGCACCTGCAGCAATGCCTTTTCCTTTAGTGTCTGCTTTTGGTTCTTGAATAGTGATTTTTGTTGCTTCGCCACTCTTGTCCGAGACGTCCATTGCAAAAAGATAGTGATCAGGAGAGGAGAGCTAATTAGTAATGGAATGCCACGGAAGGATGTGATTTATATATATAGGGTTCATTGAGGAGAATAAAGTTGATGGGTTAGCTCTGTATTAGCAAATTAGGTGTTTGTGCAACTTTAGCGATTGATCGAGGAGTGGTTGCCACGATCTAGCTTGCTCCACTAAATATTAAAAAAAAAAAAAAAACACGAATTGGACGAATTGAAGGCAATTAGGGATATAGAGATGGAGTCATCAATGTTTCTAACTTACGATTTTCCATGAAATATGCACTTGCTAGTTATTTTATCGATTGTTAAGGGTGAATGTTGTCAGCACTCCTCTTTGGATTAGGGCTTTCGACAGGATTAATCTAAGATGGGAATATTAATCGTTAGTTGTAACATCTGATTTAGGGATTGATTTGAAAAAAGATTTGAATCACTGCATAATCAAATTAGCTTAGGATCGTCGGGTATTTATTTTTAATAAAACAACTTTTTTTTTATTGATTTGATTAGGTCTGATATGTTATATCAGATTTAATAAGGTTAATCGACTTATTAAAAACCTAGTTGAATTAATTAAGATTTAATATTTTATCTATTTTAAATAAAAAAATTCAATCTAAATTAAACTTTAAACTATATATTTTGAATTTTCCAGGTAAACTAAACATGCTGGCAAAATTTAAGAACTATAATTTTATTATCTCATAGGGATAATTAGATAGTCCAATGAAAAAAAAAATATCCCTATTGACTCAAAACCAATGGAACTTCCCATGCCAAAAAGAAAAGAAAAATCATAGTTCCATTCCAAAGCCGAAAGATTTTCCTGTCTTTAGAAAGACTTTGCTCCTGTCCTTTTGGCTCTCCCGTCCACTACTCTTATCCCCTCCGAAAACATAGAAGAAGACCCGGGGCATTTTCAAACAAAACTGGTTCCGGCAGTTCATGGTGGATTAATCTATTTTCCCGGTCAACATTTGTTTCCCTTGAGTTAAGTCTTAAGAGGTTAGGTCCAAACCAGATGCCTTTGAACCCTAACAAAATTAAACATGCACAAACAATCATCATGGTTGCAATCCAAAGGAGGGGCTTGTTAAGGTAAATTGAAACAAACCGATGAACAGGACTGAATTAAAAAAACATCTGGGCATCACATCTTGATGCAATTTCATTCTTGCTTTTCCCCGCACAAACCAATCACTATTCGAGATACATGTCACAGAAAAACAAAAATTTGCTCAATACAGCTGAGAATGTATTCTCACAACATGAAACGAGTGCCAAATTGAAATCAATAGTGCTGCACAAAAGAAGAAAAGGACGCCTTGCACTCTACCTATATTACAAGCCGCAATAGTTGAGTTCACCTTTATTTTTTACATGTATCATATCTCAAAACCCCCATGGGGGAAAAAAGAATTAATTTTAACATCTATCAATGCTTTGCAGTTGGATTCCTATACGTGCTATCAAACAAACCTAATTTCCTGACTTCCATTTCCAAACCGAAATACCTAATTTCCTGACTTCCCTTTCCAAACCGAAATATGTTTCAAGAATTAGTTAACAACTACAAACAAGGTTTATGGCCGCACTCTCAGTCCTCTTTCCGCAAGCACGTCATGGACTCGACGAGCAACTTCAGCGGTGTCGTTTAGAGGTGGGTAGCTCCAGCTTTCTGAAATCTGAAAGAGACAGACGAACAGATTATTCACATAATCAAGTGGA